>Ga0315277_10011816_pt1 | contig 10973 bp, 9 predicted proteins | sample YL17G05_15_MG_FD_203695 | JGI IMG/M metagenome (GOLD analysis project Ga0315277, IMG submission 203695) | Sediment microbial communities from Yellowstone Lake, YNP, Wyoming, USA - YL17G05_15 | ecosystem: Environmental > Aquatic > Freshwater > Lake > Sediment | place: USA: Wyoming | collected... | reverse complement strand
GCAGGAACTGTCTCGGCATTGAACTCCAGGCCTCTGTTGCGAGGAAGGTACGGAGCGCCTTGAAGAACCTGTCCGATCACACCGGCTCGACGGTGGTGCTCGAAGTTGGAGACAGCAGAAAGTTCCACGTTCAGAACTCGTTGCAGACGCACGGCGTTCAGAGTGTTCAACTCGTTGTTCTGCATCCGCCGTATCACGACATCATCAAATTCAGCAAGAACCGCCACGATCTCTCGAACACATCGACATCTGCCGAGTTCGCAAAACAATTTGGGAAGGTGGTCGATAACGTATCTTCCGTGCTTGACCCCGGCAGGGTTCTTGCCGTCGTCATCGGAGACAAATACGAAAAGGGCGAATGGGTCCCGCTCGGCTTCATGCTGATGAACGAAGTCCTGAAACGAAAGTACCGCCTGAAGAGCATCGTGATCAAGAACTTTGAGGAAACGACCGGAAAGAGGAGCCAGAAGGAGCTCTGGCGGTTTCGAGCGCTTGCCGGCGGATTCTATGTGTTCAAGCACGAATACATATTCATATTTCAGAAGAGTTAGAGCACTCTTTCAACTGACAAAGAGAAGCAGGGTTTGATCACAAAGTGCCCGAGGGCAAAATCCGAAATTCGAAGAACCAAATCCGAAACAAATTCGAAATACAAAACCAGAAGGACCAAACAGAGAGATTACGCGCCGTTTGATCCGTTTGGATTTGGCTGTTTCGGATTTCCCTGGGGTTTCAGATTTAGAGTTTAGGATTTCTGTGAGGATTCTTCAGGCCCCTCCGTTAACCATCAGCACGAGGTACGCCATGGCGATGACACTCGAAGCACGTGAGCAGGAGCTCAAGAAACGATTTGCACATCCCTACGAATGGGGACAGCGGCAGAACGACGAATGGGATGCTCAGACCGACTTTGTTTACCACATTTTCGGTTTCGATGCTCTCACGAAAGAGATTGAGGCCAGGTTCGGTCAGGATCAGCACTACAAGGAGATGGTAAGTTACGGGATGAACCGATGGTACAATTTCTGGTCGGCAAAGGCCGTGGAGCAGATCTTCGCATCGCACCCCGGTGTGAGCGCGGCCCGCGATTCGAGCGACCGGTTACGCGAGTTCAGAATTGGAGACTTGAGCTTTGACCATAAGACCTCGACTTACCCCCGAGGTTTCAATCACGATCTTGACTACGGGCAGAAACACCCACGAGAACTCATCGAGTGGTTCTATACACATCAGAGCCAGCAACGCCGGAAACACTTTGAGAACAGGATTTTCATTGTCCTGTATGCATCAGATGGACAGCACTGGAGACTCAAAGCCGAGCTTTCCTGGCTCGAGGGGATCATCAAGCCGTACCTTGACACATTTGACCCCGCCAAATTGTTCCACTACAAGTTCGAAGGGAAGCGCGAGACCGCCGCGGACGTGCTGTGGGCGGTGAAATAACATCGTTCGGACGCGACAAAGCGCGTCCCTCCAGCGTGGAGGGTCACGCTCCGTCGTGACCGCTCTTGCATTACATCGTTCGGACGCAACAAAGCGCGTCCCTCCAGCGTGGAGGGTCTCGCTCCGTCGTGACCGCTCTTGCATTACATCGTTCGGACGCAACAAAGCGCGTCCCTCCAGCGTGGAGGGTCACGCTCCGTCGTGACCGCTCTTGCATTGCATCGTTCGGACGCAACAAAGCGCGTCCTCCAGCGTGGAGGGTCTCGCTCCGTCGTGACCGCTCTTGCATTACATCGTTCGGACGCAACAAAGCGCGTCCCTCCAGCGTGGAGGGTCACGCTCCGTCGTGACCGCTCTTGCATTACATCGTTCGGACGCAACACGTCCCTCCGCCTAAATGAGCACCCAGGCAACCACCGCCCCGATCGATGTGCACACAACATTCACGAGATCATTCCTGATCCAGCGCATGCCCCTGACGAGATCAGTGGCTCTCCCGCAATGCTCAGGGCGTTCCGTTTCGGTACCGCACACGGAACAGCGAAATCTCGCCTGAAGTGTCCCGCCGAGGAGACTGTCAGTCAAGCTCCCCGCGACCCCTGCTATGACGATCACGAGAGCAGTTCGAATCTCACCATACCAAGTGTAAGCAGAAACAGCTACCGTCACCGCTCCCACCACACTGCCAATCGTGCCAATCAACGAAATCCCCCCGCTCGTCCCGGCAGTGACTTGTTTGAGCGTTGAGATGGAGAAAACACGGCTCCCTGCAAGCACGCCAAGTTCCGTTCCCCACGTGTCCGCTGCGGCCGCAGCAACCGACGCTAGATAGAGCGGGTAGAGCTGGTCGAGAGGGAGAAACACAGAGAGAAGTGCGAGAAAGCCCGCCACACCTCCGTTCGCGAAAACCTGTGCCCAGTCCCGCGCACCTGATTTCTCAAACATCTCGCTGAATTGCAGCTTCTTCGTCCGACCGACTCTGGAGAGCAGGCTTGACGTCAGAAAGAACGCCAGGATCGGGATGGTCCATGCCCATGCACCAAAACCGTACACAATCACCGCAAGGACAAACGTCCCAAGAGCACCGCTCTTCGTGAGAAAGCGGGCAATGGTGGAAATGAGAGCCACGAGGAGGCCAAAGAGGCCGCCAAGGAGGAACTGGTTCACCATAGCTTAGAGGGCAACGCGCGCAGCGGCGGTGCTTTCCTGAAGGAGAGAGACGATGAGGAGATCGAGCACGAGACGGGGATCTCGTGACGTTGACTTGAGTGTCGTATCAGCTTCGAGGAGAGACTTGAAATTCTGTTCGATCTGACTGACATCGAAGTTCGTGCGAAACTCGAGGTATTGCTTCACGAAATAGAGGGGCACTCCGATTTCCCTGGCAATTTCCTGCTCCGACACCCGGCGGGCCCGGACGTCGGTGAGCTTCCAGAGCTGTGTAAAGAACCTGGTAAGCATTACGATGATCATCTGTGGCGACTGACCGCTTTCGAGCATACGCTCGAGGATCTTGATCGCGTCCTTTGCATCACGGCGTCCGATAGCGTTCTGCAACTCGAACACCGTGTAACCTTTGGTTGCTCCCACAACGGCCGCCACGTCTTCAGCAGAAATCTTCTTCCGGTCGCCAAGAAACACATAGAGCTTGTCGAGTTCGTTCTGCAGTGACCGCAGCGAATTCCCGACATATGCCTGAATCAGCCGGCACGCCTCCGCGTTTGCTTCCCTTCCTTGTTGACGGACTCTTTCGGCGATCCACCCCGGGACCTGATTGTCATAGAGCGGCTTGCACTCGACCAGCACTGCCTTCTTTTTCAGATCCGTAAAGGGCTTTCGGCGGAAATCAGGATCGAGAGAAACGAGAACGAGAACGGTCGATTCGAGGGGATTGTTGATGTAGGCGCCAATGATTTCTTTGGCCGTGTCAGTGGTCGCGAGTTTCTCAAATTCTTTCACCACGACGACGCGTTTTCCGCTCATCATGGGGAACGATGAGGCGTGCGCGACGACGTCTTTCGCTTCCACTTTGCTGCCGTACACTACATCAAGGTTGAATCCTTTGTTGCCGTCATCCAGCGTCTTGCCGATGATGAGCTGCACTCCCTCGTCGATGAGGAAATCCTCCTCACCGTAGAACAAGGAGATCGGCGCGAAGCGATTGGACTTGGCTGACTGTTGGAATTCGAGAAAGGTCATGAGGATATTCAATCCCTGAATCGGGTCATCTAGCGATCGGTTGATCGTGCCACTGAATCTTGGGGCGTTGCCAGGGTCGATTGCCTGATTATTGAAGTATCGCTCAATGACCCGATGGCTCGATGGTCAGATGTCTAACTTCTCTCGCATCTACTTGGCAATGCTCACTTTCTTCATCACCACATCCACCTTTGGTTTGCCATCTCCCGGACCCATCTGCGGAATGATTTCCACCGCACCGATCGAGTCGACGACCTCTATCCCCTTCACGACTTTCCCGAAGATTGTGTAATTCTTCGGCATTCCAGCCACGCCACGGAGCATGATGAAGAACTGGCTCGTATTGGTATTTGGGCCGCGATTCGCCATCGCCAGCGTTCCACGAACGTATCCTTGCTGATAAGAGTCTGTTGACGGATTGAGTTCGTCTTCGAACTCCTTCCCGTAGATGCTCTTACCGCCGGAGCCGGTTCCGGTCGGATCACCGCTTTGAATTACAAATCCCTTCGCGACGCGGTGAAAAATCAATCCATTATAGAATCCTTGATCGGCGAGACCGGTGAAATTGGCGACAGTCTTCGGAGCGTCCGACTGAAAGAGCTCGACCTCAATCATCCCTTTGGATGTTTCGATAGTGGCGTTCACGTTTTTCTTTTGGCACCCTTCTAGAGTGATGAGAAGAAGAATTGCGATTGAAGAAAGGAAGAGAGTTTTCATAGCGATCCACAAGTATTAGATGAACACTATTCCGGCGATCCCCAAAGCGAAGCAGTAGAAGGCAAACCAGCTGAACTTCCCGCTCTCAATCAGACGCAGAAGAAGCTTGATGGAGAAATAGCCTGCCACGGCGGCTGCGATCAGTCCAAGAATGAATGGCCCAAATCCGCCCTCCATTCCCTGACGAACCACGGTTTTCGTCTCCAGCAATGCCGCTCCGGCAATGACAGGGATGGAAAGGAGGAATGAGAAACGGGCCGCCATACCTGGGGAAAGCCGCAGAAACATCGCCGTGCTGATCGTTGAACCGGAGCGCGAGATTCCCGGCAGAATGGCAACCGACTGCGCTATCCCTATGATAAACCCCGCGACCAACCCCAGTCGCTTTCCTTCAAGAGGTTTTGGAAAACGGGTGAGAAAGAGCAAGAGTCCGGTGATCACGAGATTGACGGCAACAAGTTTCGGATCTCGAAACGCTTCGGCTATCTGGTCATGGTACTTCAGTCCTATGATCGCAGCCGGTATGGAACCAACGATGATAGCGAGACTCAGACGAACATATTCATTCGTTTCGTAGGCTTGCTTCCACGTTCCCGTGTGCAGCGCCTTCCACAAGGAAAGAACCATAGCGACAATATCCTTCCTGAAGATGATGCAGACGGAGATCAGTGTGCCAAAGTGGACGTACACATCGAACGACAGCATCTGAGGGTTTTGAACATTGAGCAAATGCTGGCCAAGAACAAGATGGCCGGAACTGCTGACAGGAAGAAACTCCGTCAGGCCTTGCACCAGACCAAGAATTACCGCGTCGAGAATGGACATGCCTCTTATCAGAAATTAGTTAAGTTGAAATGTTACTCCGAATTTGATGCCTGCGTTGAAGAAGTTCATCGACGGAGGCTCGATCGATCGCCCCGTATCCGTGACTGCATCGCGTCGTTTCAGAGCGCCGAGAAAATCCCATCGTAAATCAACTCCGATGCTGCCATAGAACGTATCGTCGAACTTCGTATTGCCGACGACTTCTAACTTGAAGCTCGGCCCCTCGTTTTTGAGCGTCTCGTCGTCTCCGGACGGTTGCAGCTGCTGACGGAATGCGCAGAAGTGATACCCAATTCCGCCCCCCGCTTTCACTCGAAAGCCCTCACCAAGAATGAGCCGATGGACCAGGATCGTCGGCATATGCACCTGGTAGGAGATGTCCGAACGGGCATATCCCGACCGATCGTCGATGGAATACGACTTCATGAGAAGCGCATACTCAATACCCGCGCTCCAGTCATCAGCAAGTTGGAGCTCCGACGCGGCATAGAATTCCGGGGCGGACGTGACGACATCGACTCGCTGCTCCGGCCGGGGTTGTGCAATCAGATTGATGTAGTTCGCGACCGCATGAGCAAAATGCGCATCGACGCCGAGGCCAACGGTGAGATCAAAGAACTTTCCCGGCGTCTGACCGCACAACCGTGGTGTTGCACCAACAAGCAGAATGACGAGCAACACGGATTGAAAAGATCGCCCGATCTTCAAAATGAAACCGGTGTCCCAAGCTGTAGTGATTGCACTGCCTTCAGGGTCGCAAGCGTCGTCGCTGAGATGCTTTCGAACGGGATCGGCGATGGCCTTCCCTCCTGTAACGAAGTCAGGAACTCCCGTACTTCATCCCGATGACCCTTGTCAATACTCGAGAGCTTGAATTCTCTCTTCTTTCCATTTTGATACAGAGAGAGGCGCTGGAAATTGTCAATCACCGCGGTGCGGCCGGTTGACGAGATCTCCACCCTCTCCTTCGGAAATGCCGCGTCGCCGTTTGCCACATAGGTGATCGTCCCAACGGAACCATCGCGAAACTTGAGCGTCACGACGACCGAATCGTCGTCTTGAGAACCGCCGGAGCCGGTCGAGAGTGCCTCGGCAAAAACGCGCTCGGGTCCGGAAGATGTCAGGTACTGCATCAGGTCAATAAAATGACAAATCTCGCCGATAATCCTCCCACCGCCCTCCAGAGGATCGCGAGTCCAGTGTGCGCGCGGGATTGCCCCCGCATTGACCCGGTACTGAAGAACAAAGGGCCCGACTGCGTTTTCAAAAAACCGTTTACAATGCTTCACGTGGGGTGCGAACCTCCGATTGAAACCGACCATCAGGTACGGCGTCTTCCCATCGGCCTGGAGCGAGTCATGCACTTTCCGGATCTCCGCGAGCTCCTCCGCCGTGATCGCCAATGGTTTTTCGACAAACACGCTTTTTCCAGCCCGCATGGCATCTATGACAAGCGGAGCATGAAGGTTGTGCCGCGTTGCAATGAACACCGTATTCACGCCGGCATTGCTGGTGATCTCTGATGACTCGCTCGTGGCGAATTCAAAACCAAACGTCCGGGCGGCATTGGCCGCGCTCAGTCCGTTGCTGTTGCAAACCCCGACGAGCGACGTCGCACGCGAATGCTGAAGATGCGGGAGTAGAAATCCCTGCGCAAAGTTGCCGGCTCCGATGAACCCGACGCGGACTTCCGCCTCTCGACGCTCTTGCTTCCCTAGTACAACGGACCTGGGCAGAGCATCCAGACTTTCCGAGTCACGTTCCCCATAATCCAGCAAAACACCTACGAAGTGCTCTCGCTTTGTTGTCCTGCCGGTTATGAGCGCGTACGCCCCCTGCGCGTCATCGAGCGAAAAAGTGTGTGTCGTGAGCACCTTCAATGCAACGTCACCTGTCCCGACCAGGCGGAGAAACTCTTGCATGTTTCTGTTCTCACTCCAGCGGACGTACGAAGCCGGGTAATCATGACCGCGCTCCTCATACGTTGGATCGTAACGGCCAGGGCCCAGCGAGCGGGAAAGTCTGAATTCAAGCTCCTTCATGTAGTACGGTCCCCGGGGTAGCTTCAGTCCGACGTCACCAACAAGCACCACGCGGCCTTTCTCGCGGCAGAGCTCTCCCGCCAATTCAACGGGATCGTTGCTCGGGGTGGCGGCGGTAATGATCACTGCATCAGCTCCCAGTCCTTTTGTCGCCGCGCGAACCACGCCGCCCACATCACCCGAATCGCGCCTGACTGCGACATCGGCCCCGCTCGCTTTCGCAAGCTTGACAGCTATTTCGTCGAGATCGATGCCAATCACGGTACAGCCGTTGGCCTTCAGAAGCTGAACAGTCAGCTGACCGAGAAGCCCCAAGCCAATGACGACAACGACCTCTCCCATCGTCGGCTCGGCCTGCCGCACACCTTGGAGGGCTATTGCTCCGAGTGTCGTGTACGCCGCTTCGTCGAATCCGACGCCTTTCGGAATCCGGGCGCACAGATGGGCCGGAACGACAATATACTCCGCGTGGTTGGCATACCCAGCACCGGCACAAGCAATCTTGTCTCCCGCCTTGATCGGGACATCTTTGCCCCCGACGGCAATCACGGTTCCCGCCGCGCTGTATCCGATCGGCGCGAACGATTCGAGCTTTGTCATCACACGTCGGTAGGTCGTGATCAATCCGTTTTGTCGTACCTGCTCCAAAACTTTCAGCACGAGCTCCGGGTGAGCCTTCGCTTTCTGCAGCAGCGAAGTCCGGCGCTGGTTGATCGATGCCCGCTCCGTCCCGGCACTGATGAGCGAATATCGTGTTTTGACAAGCACAAAGCCCGGTTTCAGCGAGGGCACCGGAACCTGCTCCACCCGCAGCTCACCTGTCTTGTTGTGTTGGGTGACTTGTTTCATCGTTTACACCGTGTTCCTCTCAGTGGACTCGCGCATCACCTCAGAGAACCGGAGGTGATCCTTGATGAAGTAGAAAAGCCCGACAACGGTTATGATGATGTATCCCGTTTCATGCGTCACGATGGAAAAGCTCAGCGCAGTAGATTTGTCTATGCCGTAGAGCCCCGTCAGAGCCACAGTGACGAAAGAATGATATGTGCCAAGGGCTCCCGGAGCAGGGAGGGCGAACGCCATCGTGGAGACCATCAGCAGTATCACCGACGCACCGAAGCCAAGGTTTTTCTCTGCAATGACGCTGAAGGCGTAGAATGGAACGTACAGACTCAGGGCGTAGAAGAAATAGATCAAGAGGCTCAAGATGATGATCATCGCAAGCTTGTCGTGGTGCTTCGCGACACCAAACCCGGAAAGAAACGAGTTCACAAGGTCCTCGTACCGGCCGATAAACCGTTTCGGCACGAACCGTTTCAGAATGTTCAGGAGACTGAACAGCGCTTCGCCCTTAAAGAAGAGGAGCGCGAAAATTCCAAGGAACAGAATCGAGCCAACCAGAAACAAGGGCCTCACAGAATCGACATTGTCGAAAAAAGGATCGAGCGTGTTTGGTGAGATGAAGAGGACGATGCAGAGAATGAACAGGAAGGTCACCATGTCGATAATCCGCTCCACGACGACAGTGCCGAATGCGGCCGTTTTCGAAATCCCTTCCGAGCGCCCCACGGCGAACGCTCGCACGACTTCGCCCACCCGGGGTAGCACGTTGTTCACCATGAACCCGATCATCACAGCTGAAAAAAGCTTGTGGTGCGAGGTCTTCGCTTTCACAGGGGACAAGAGGTAAGCCCAGCGGACCGCCCGGAGCCAATGGCTGACGATGGCAATAGGAATAAGAAGGGAAATCCAGACGTAGTTGACATTCTGCAGCGACGCCCACAAATCGCTGAAACTGACACCGCGAAACGCGAGGTACATGAAGAGGCCGGCGAGGAGAAAGCCGAGCAGGGCCTGGAGTACCTTCTTCAGTCGAGGGGACATGAGGCGGCGATCATCCATTAGCGAAGGTCGACGACTTCAGTTCCGGCTGGCGGAGTGAACGCAAACGTGTTGTCTTTGAGATTGGTGTTGATCTTGATCTCCTGGACGGTATACGTCTTCTCGGTGTCATTCACGTCGAGCATCTCAACCTTGCGCACCCGCCACGTCGATTCCTCCACCCACACTTTCATCGATTTGATGAAGGACTGATCGTCCTTCGGGACGAGTTTCAGAACAATCAACGACCCCTCACCGGGCTTCTCCTGCGGGACCAGCGATACGAAATAGTTCGACGGAAGATTGAGCAGGAACTGCTCCGGCGTGAATGCATCAGGAGTCTCCTTGTAGCGATCGATCAGGACCTGCTTGTTCACCGGTGAATACGACCAGACCGTCGCACCGTCGGTCACGAGGGTCTGATATTCCATTTCGATTCTGTACTTGTGCGGCTTCTTCATCCGGAGCGTCCCGGCAAAATCCTGCTCGATTTTCGAGAAACCGAACTTGACGTGCTGCGTGAAGCGGGCGGTCGCATCCTGAATCGATTCGTAATGTTTCTGCAGCTTGTCGGTGACATCCTTCACCGTCAGTTCTTTTTGCTGCCCAAGAGCAGCTCCGCCCACGATCAGGAGTCCTGCCCATAGCACAGACAACCTGGAGAAGACAACCGCTACGGGCGCGAGGAAGCGCGAAGGAATCATGAAGAAGGACATTTCTCTGTCATTGCGAGTTTCTTTGGGCTCTTGCCTGCCCCGAACGGTTTTGGTTCGGGGGCGGTTCATTTTTTTTCGCATTTGGATTTTCGACTGCGTGTTAGAGACTTCTGAGAATAACATCCAGCTCGGCATCCGTTTCCACCAGGACTTCGCGCGCTTTGCTTCCGTCAAACGGCCCGACAATTCCAGTCGCCTCCAGCTCGTCGATCAACCGTGCAGCACGCGAGTACCCGACCTTGAGACGCCGCTGCAAGAGAGATACCGATCCCTGCTGGTGCCGGACGATAATCTTTGCCGCTTCTTCGAAAAGCTCATCCCGTGATCCGCCTCCGGCAGCATTGCTCGCCTTCCTTTTTTCAAACACGGAAGGAAGCTTCATCGGATGGCTGTACCCTTTCTGTTTCGCGATGTGGTTCACCACACGCTCTACTTCGTCGGACGAGATGAAGGCATTCTGAATACGGACCGGCTTGGGACTTCCGGCGGCAAGATAGAGCATATCACCGCTTCCTAACAGCTGATCGGCGCCGTTCATGTCCAGGATAGTGCGCGAATCGATCTTCGATGCAACTTGGTACGCGATGCGTGCGGAAAAATTCGCTTTGATGACCCCCGTAATCACGTCGACGGACGGCCGCTGTGTGGCCAGGACGAGGTGGATCCCCACCGCGCGGGCAAGCTGGGCAAGGCGGGCGATCGGCTCCTCCACTTCCCGGGCAGCCGTAATCATCAAGTCGGCAAGTTCATCGATTACGATGATCAGGTACGGCAGCTTCTTGTGCTTGATCGTTTCTGTATTGTGGAGCCTGCCGCCCTTCACGCGCTCGTTGTAATCCGAGATGTTCCGCACTCCTGCAGCCGCCAGCCGGTCGTATCGCTTCTCCATCTCCACTTCGACGCTCTTGAGCACCAGAACGGCGTTGTTCGGAGTCGTGACGATCTCCTCCTCGATGTCGGGAGAGACTGCAAGAAAATGCCGGTTCAGTTTCGCGTACTGCGAGAGCTCGATCTTCTTCGGATCGATGATGATGAACTTGACATCGCTCGGATGCATCTTATAGATCAGGCTCGCGAGAATCGTGTTGATCCCGACGCTCTTTCCCGATCCCGTCGCACCCGCAATCAGCAGGTGAGGCATCTTTGCCAG
>Ga0315277_10011814_pt1 | contig 10974 bp, 9 predicted proteins | sample YL17G05_15_MG_FD_203695 | JGI IMG/M metagenome (GOLD analysis project Ga0315277, IMG submission 203695) | Sediment microbial communities from Yellowstone Lake, YNP, Wyoming, USA - YL17G05_15 | ecosystem: Environmental > Aquatic > Freshwater > Lake > Sediment | place: USA: Wyoming | collected... | reverse complement strand
GCACTCATTAACAGCACGATGCCAATGGAGAATTGGCCTGTTCTACTCGTGAAAGGGGAAGTTGATCCAGCTATAATCTGGGGAACCGTCAGATATGGGGACACTGCAAATGGCACCCTCTACGGAATACCTCTAAACCTCCCGGGCAGGGTAAGAGCCGCAGGAGTTGCAATCGATCCAGTAACAGGAGCCTCAATGGATCGCCCCGTAGAAGCATGGGGATACTTCAACGCCAGCTCACAAGGCCACTTTGAAATTGAAGGGGTCGCGGCGGGTGTGTATGATGTTTATGCTTCTGCCGCGGGTTTTCCCGAGCAGAAGATTGCTGAGAGCGTTAGGATATTGCGAGGTCAATCCTTCAGGTCGGATGCATATCTGAGAGTTGGACCGCAGATCAAGGGTGAGGTGTTCTCGAAGGTAGAGTTTGGGCCTGCCCCTTGGCCAGGCCAGCTACCTGTTACCGTTGTGATCTATGACAGCAACACCTACGATCCTGACAGCATCGTCACCTATTCCCCGATGAACCTTACCCACGCGCCGTACTCATCTTACGTCATTGGCAATACTAAGTTCACGGGCAACAGATTGTCAGCATCAAACATTCCAAAACTTGTGGGTTTTGCGTGGGAGGGACCACTGGGTTACTACACGTTCACGTCAGCCCCGACCTTCAAAGACCCCTTTGGCTTGTTCAACGGAGTGGGCCCTGCGCAATCTTGGTGGGTTGATCCTCTAAGTTCACTGGATCCCGCCACCCTACTCGGATCATCGAGCAGCGAATTCATTTTCCAGTTCGGCTCGAAGACCGTGTATGGCGCGCCCTCGAAGTTTTCTGGAATGGTGCCACAGATTTTCGCAACTTGGACGGACAGTCTCATGGCTGGCACGTATTACGTGCGGGTGTTCATCAACGGCTATGTTCAGACCTCGAACGACGGAACCAAGTTCGTAGATTACTCTTTTCAGATCCTTGACAGTGGTTACTCTCGCGACATCTTTCTTCCAATTGATCTGCAAAGATCCGGCAACTTGAACGTCACAATTCATTTTCACAACCTCCCCGGAACGCTCCAAAACGCGCCAATTGGAGGCCCAGACCCGAGTCGTTTTCTAATCGCGGAAGCCTTCGCGCGCGATGGAACGCTGGCTGCTTTCAATTTTACCCAGGTTCCTTCCACGAGCGCACAGACAACAATCTTGCTGAACGGGTTTGGAATGGCTGGACCCGTGACGCCGCCCGACTCTCGCGCATTCATCAAATACTCTCTTGCCCGATATCGGGGAATTTATGATTACGGGCTACCGACGGATACGTACACGATTCGAATATTCATGCGAGGATACATCCAAGCGCTTCCCCCCGCTACGACCTTCGACGAGCTGGATCAACCGCTTGCGGTGACCTTCTCTATAGGATCCAGCCTGGCGGTGCTTAGCACGCACATGTATCGCGGTGGCGGAATCAACACTACAGTCTTCTCCACTGATTGGGAGAGGCCGCCGGTTCAAAGAAACTGGGTATGGAGTAATGCCTCCGTGAGCACGTTAGTCTATGATATTGCATCCGCGAGCTTCATCGACGTGATCTATTTCTGGAACGCAACCGCGAATCAATGGGCTATACCAAAACAGAACTCGAAATTTTCGACTCTACCTTGGCCGGGTTGGCAGGCATCGTTCGGCCCAGGCGCCAGCCTGCTCGTAACCAATGGATCCACATTCATTGATAGGTTTGGGCCGGACATCCAAAACTTCCCGTCACTCGATCCATCTCAAGACCTCGCGACGGCAATCTTCCTCGAGGAGAACTTCCATGCAGGATTTCTTTGGAGTTCGAGCTCTTATCGAACACCTACATTTCGATCGAATCTTGCAATCTACCCGGGCATCTATGCAGTGAACGTTTGGACTTACGGCTACGTGCAGGACAATGTAGCAAGCTTAGGTGACTTGGGAAACGTTCGCGTCTCGGTCGCATCGTTGGGTTCTGTGGCAGATTCGAGTGTTCGCCTCATCAAGGGCGTCAATTTCACAATCAGGATCGTTTTCAAGACTGAAGGCATTTTCTCAGGAATCCCATACAATTCCTCGATGCGAATACGGGTCTTTGATGAAGGCGATAACATCGTCGCCGCGACTACGGTGTTTTCTGACGCCGGAACTTTGGTGCCAAGCTCGGAGGCTGGGTTCTTCGTTGATGGAACAAAATTGTTGTCGCATCCGATACCTGCAGGAACCAAGACTTTGGAGTACGTCGCACTTGCAGGCCTCTTCGGCTACGTGGAATCTAGCACGGGAGGTGAAAGTGTTCGGAGGGCGACTCTCTTTTCTCCGGACCACGGTGTCTGGGGACGATCCACGCACTCAGGATCCTATATTGGCGCTTGGACGATAATGGTTGACATGGTGAACTGGTATCTTCCACATGACTCCTATCCTCCAGTGCCAGCGCTTCTGCAGGGGGAGTCCCCTTACTTCTATCCTTACAATCACCTCGGCCCATATCGGCAAGGAACTTACACGAACATACCGAACGCCGCACAGGGCAGCGAGACCTCGGTTGAGTTTGAGCTTGATCTTAGAGGCTACCTTCAAGGCCTGGTTCTGGGACTCGACTGGAACGATGCAATGAGGACAGTAAGCTGGGCGTCGGTTCAGATCAAGAGCGGATCTACAACGTACAATTGGTATACATGGGACGGATGGTTCGACGGTTACCTTGACTCAGGCACCTATCAGATACTCGTGTACGAGTGGACAGGTCAAGGTGAAGGACATCGGACTCATGAACTCGAACAAACAGTTAGTGCTGGGCAGATGAATAGGTCGACGACGGTGACACTTGACGAAAGCGGCATACCAATTCCCGAATTGCCAGGGACAATCCTAGTCGTTTTTTCCGCATTCGCTTTGGCGTTTGGAGCTCTACGCAATAAACCAGGACGCACAGCGAAGAAGACCAGACGCTAAGAGTTCAACCGCTACATTGTTCGCTTGGAGAGCATTGTGGCTATCGGTAACATGATGAGGCTGCTTATCATCAGAACCAGCAAATCGCCGGCTATTGCGTCAAGCCCCAATCCCAGGTAGATAACACGTCGAAGGGCCTCGTTTCCATAAGTCCAAGGCAACGCTCTAGCAATTGCACGGCCACCAGAGGCCAATAGTTCGGGTGACTGGAAAATGCCTGTAAGTTGGAAGAGAGGAAAGGTCAAGGCGATTTCAAGAACAGTCAGAGTTGAAGACCCTCGAATTCTAGAGGACATGACCAAACCCAAAGACAATGTGAAGACGGCGATCAAGGAAGTTGTGAGATAGATCAGCAGGATATTGCCCCGGATCGCCAGGCCCATAAGGACGAAAATTATGAGCATTAGCGTTGTTCTTAGCCCGGTTAGGAGGACTGTGGCAGCCATCTTCCCTGAGTAAATGGACATTATGCTGACGGGGCTGAGGAGCAAGCGTGGAAACGTACCTCGCTCGCGCTCTCTTGTTATGGCGTTCACTATGTCATCGAAAGCTCCGAGAATCGCGATCATCCCCAAGAATCCCGGGAGAATTGGATCGCCCGTCGGCGGGCGTCCTGAGATGGGGCGCACGATCACCTCGACAGCAACCTGCTTGACTCCAAATTGGCCGCCCGCCGTTGAGGCCAAATCCGCCGCTTCTCGATTTACTGCAGCCTGGATCAAAGTCGGCGCTGTTATCTTTGAATTGTCGGTCTGTAGAACGATGAAAGCACGGCCGGTAGTAAGAAGAGATTCGCCGAACCCTTGGGGAATAATAACAGCTCCCATAGCATCACCTGTCTCCACACGATGCAGAGCTTGTTCTTCCGTCGGTAAGAGTTCGGTCACGCGAATGATTGAAGATGTAGTCATTTTGTCCACGAGAATCTTGGACGCAGGTGAGGTGTCGAGGTCAGCTACCACTACGGGGATGTTGTAACTTGGCGCACTGAAAGCAGCCGTGATAATGATGAATATCCCGATCAGTAGTATGGGAAACATGAAGGTGAGGATTAGCGATACAGGATCTCGACCGAGTTGACGTATTTCCTTGAATGCGATGGCGGCGGAATCCCGAACAGGACGCATCAAAATGCGAGCCTCTCCCGGGACAGAGCAAAGATTGCGTATGAAACCACGTAGAATATCACTGTGGCTGCAAGTATGATTTGCAAATCGCTCGCAAGAGTCAGCAATGGGCGACCAATCAGCACTGTGCGTCTAAGAATTTCGAACCCATAAGCCCAAGGTAGGATGTTCGAAATTGCTTTAGAGAGACCTCTCAGTAGCTCCTTGTCAATTACCAGCCCACTGAAGGCAAAGAGGAAAAGAACCAGAAAGAACTCCACAATGACTACGGCTCTCGCTCCAACCCGTAGCGCGGAAACCACAAATCCAAACCCCATTGTTAAGAGAGCGACGATTAGCGAAACGATGACCAGGGTGGCCAGATCAGTGCTCGGTCGGGCTCCGAACATGTAGACAGACAAACCTAGCACAATGAACGTGCGGATGGTCGCAAGAACGGAATCGAACAGAGTTTTCCCTAGCATGATTGGTACAAGTCCTGTTGGACTGACCAGAAGTCGTGCAAGGGTCCCATCTTCGCGTTCGCGAGACATTCCTCCTGCAATTTCATAGAAGGTTGCGAAGATCTGCACGACACCCAGCACTACGACAAGGCCAATGTTGAAGCTTGAGAACAACGCGCCTTTCTGAACGATCTCGACCTGGCTTAGGCCTCTCCTCTCTGGTTGCACCTCAACTCTTGGATTGAAATCCTGAACCACCGTGCGAAGGGTTGCAGAAATTTGGTCCCCGACGCCTGGTTCTCCATCGTCCGCGTAGAGTATGATCTTGCTGGTCTGGTCATTCGCTAAGTGGTCGTGGAACCCTTCGGGGACGACTATGGCTGCATAGATTTTCCCAGTCCCAAGAACGGCCAGGGCGCTGTCTTCTCTATAACCGAGTAGAAGATTATTGAAATCGCCTGAGCTTCTGAGGGTCTGCAGTAAGCGACTTGAATCGGTCGACAGATCGTTATCTATGAATGCTATAGGGATGTTAGCTGTAGGTGAGAAACGAGTAGTTGCGCCCCCGCCCGCTGCACCGAGACTCACCGTGAAGAAGAGAGGTAGAATCACGAGCGAAATGAGAATCGCTGTTCGATTCCGCCAGAATTGGCGAGACTCGTTGCCTGCAACCGCCAAGAGATCTCGAAGGAGCTTAAGCGCCACATTTACATGCTCCTAAATGAACACGCCAGCGGTCGCTCCTATCGGATCACTTTCTTTGTGCAGATGATTCCAGAAAGCGATCTATTTCCTCTTCGCCGCCTGTCAGGGAAATGAATGCTTCCTCCAAGGTGGGTTCCTTGGTGTTCACCGCTCTGATCCGAGCACCTGCTCCCATGAGTGCTTTCGTGACTTCCTCAGCTAGGTCTTCATGATGCTCGCAAGTAACACGAAGCAGTGGATCGTTATAGGATATTTTGCAGACTTTCCCGAGTTTGCGAATTTTCTCCACTTGAGTCGCAGATAGACCCGGGGTCTCCACTTCTACCGTGCTCAGTTCGCTCACACTGTGCTTCAACTCATTCGGCGAACCAACTTTGACAAGCCTACCGGCAAAAACGACACCGACCCGATCACAGATCTTCTCTGGCTCTCCCATGTAATGAGTGGTCCAAATTACGGTCTCGCCCTCGTCGCAGAGTTTTCTGGTGAAGTCCTGTAGCGCGATCGCAGACTGAGGGTCGAGTCCTGAGGTTACCTCATCCAGGAAGAGCACTTTGGGTTCATGAAGTAGGGCAGCGCAGATCATTGCCTTCTTTTGCCATCCCGTTGATAGCGCACTCACAAGTCGCTTGGACTTCTCTCTGAAGCCAAACATTTCCATTAGTTCGCGGATCCTCGCTTCTGCCTTGGTGCGTGGGAGATCGTATAGCGTACTGAATAGTCTCAGGTTCTCCTCGATTGTCAGGTCCTTGTAGAGCGACACGCCTTCAGAAACAACTCCTATATTCCGTCTGACTTCCGCAGCTTGCTCACGTATATCGTAACCTGCTACATTTGCGGTTCCTCGAGTAGGGTCGATTAATGTGCAGAGCATGCGCACTGTCGTTGTCTTGCCTGCTCCGTTGGGGCCAAGAAGCCCGAAGAGTTCACCGCCTTTGACATCAAGATTTAGAGTGTCAACCGCTGTGAAATGTCCGAAAACTTTGGTTAGACCTTTTGTTGTGATCGTGTTTTCCGCCAAAGGTTTTCCCTAGATTCCTGAATTGGAATGGGGACTTTCTCCGTGCGCCTAAAGAGGTTTGTGCGCTTCACCAGGAATGTCAAGAGTCAAGCGCTTAAAGTAGTCCAGGTGACCATGGAACTCTGTGCTTGGTGCGCCACTTGCTACTTACGCCCGAGGCCCTGAAACGTCTTCTGAACTATCTCATTCTGGGCACGAGAGGTGGCTACGCGCGAGCTCGGATCATTGAAACCATCAGGAGTCAGCAACTGAACGCACATCAACTTTCGGAAAGGCTCGGGTACGATTATAGCACAATTCGTCATCATCTTGAGGTACTGATTGAAAACAATCTGATAACCGCCAGTGGCAACCGATATGGCCAGATCTATTCTATAAGCCCAGAACTGGAAAGCAACTATGAAACCTTTGTTTTGATCTATGGGACATCTTTTGCTGCCGAGAAGAAGACATCTCATCCGTTCTAGTTACGCTGCAATTCTACGGGTCCAGTCAATTTCATTGTATGCGATTCTGGAAAGAAGTTAAATCGGCCGGTATCGAGCCTATCATCGTAGTTGGCCCTGAGTTGATCGGACCATTCTGGCTGGCAAACATTGGCCTAGTTCTATTGAGCGCAGTTCTAATGGCGATACTTCTGATCACGTACTTTCGAAACTTCAGCCGCCTGCGCTCCAAGTTCGTCATAGGACTGATGGTATTCGCATTCCTTCTCTTCGCCGATAATCTAGTTGCAGCCTACATGTACTTTGACCTCGCCAAAGCCTATGGCCCACCAGTGGCGGCACCATTGCTGGTTATCAACGTGATCGGGGTGCTTGGTTTCGCAACCCTTCTGTGGACGACCATGCGCTGAATCTCTACTTTGACGGATGCCACTCTGTTTCGCTTTGTCCCTCTCTGTAGTTCATCACCCGTGCTATAACGAATAGAAGGTCTGACACTCTGTTCATGTATGGGATGAGATTCTCGTTGATCTTGTCTGTCCGAGCCAACGCCACGATGTTTCTTTCAGCCCGTCTTGCAACAGACCTCGCGAAGTGAAGCAGAGCTCCAGCTTGTCCGCCGCTTGGCACTATGAAAACTTTCAGCGGAGGGAGCTCTTCCTGGAACTTGTCTATCGTCTTTTCCATCGAGGCGACCATGTCTTTTGTTATTCTCGGCACGGTTCGGCTGTCTTCCGAAGGCGAAGCTAGATCTGCACCGACTGTGAACAGATCCCTCTGTAGTTCCTCTAATAGTGAGTTTATTTCTCGATCTTTCGACACTGCTCGCACTAGACCAAGGACGGAGTTAAATTCGTCAACGTTCCCATATGCTACGACGCGTGAGGAATCTTTTGAAATGCGGGCGCCACCGACAAGGCCTGTTTTGCCCTCGTCTCCTGTTCTCGTGTATATTCTCGCCAAGTCCTTTCACTCAGGGCTAAATGTGTGATAGGGAAATTTAGAGTCGTTGGTCTCCACTAGGCAAGGGATGAATCTTTGAAGATTGGAGTCTTATTGGACGAACCGAGGATCCCGTTGGGGTTCGACTATGTCTTCTACGAAGTGAAACCATCAAGTGGCCGAATTCTCCGACCGCTTCCTAAAGCATGGAATGTGGTTAACTGTTTTGCAGACAATACCATCTCGCAAACCAAACCTGATCTCATTGCCACATGCAAAGGGGACAGAGCCGTTCGCGGGACCCCTCGTCGTTTTCTATGGGATTGGATATGTCCCAGCAGAGCGGAGTACCGGGAGTATTGCCTGAAGATAATCCAAGAAGTTGCTCAACATGATGTTGCAGGTATTCGCTTAGATAGCGTATGCTTCCCGCGTGAGGGCTACTGCGATTGCAAAGTGTGCACTGAGGTCCAAAAGACATCTGGTAAGGATCTGATTGATTGGCGCGCCGATCAGATTGGATCATTCATTCGAGAGGTGCGGGGGTCAGTGTCCTGTGAGTTGGGCCTCACAATAGAACCCGATCCATGTTACGGGAAAGAACGGTTTGGACTTGACTTAGAGCAGATAGTCAATTACGTGGACTTTGTTTCGACCCCATTGTACATGGATTATTCGATCGTCTACTGGCTTGACATTCTTGCAAACTGCTTCAGACGGAAGTTCTCAAAACCCTACTTTATCGAGCTGTACGCTGGTTATCCAAGAGCGCCAACGAAGCATCTAGTTTCGGCTCTTGCTGTAGCTTCCACTTACGCTGATTGCGTAGTGCTGTCAACCTATGAAGCGAGGCTAACCGAAACCCTGCAGCGTGAACTCGTTCGCGACGAGGAGATTTGGAAATTCTTAGAAGAGCGCAATTGCTCGGAACTGCTTAGGATCTTGGGAGACTGGAGAAAAAGGCTGTAATGTAGAAGAGTCGCAAGAATACAAGGAGGCATGCGAGGCTACTGGGGTTGACACGATTTTTCTTGCTTCACCGTCAACTGACTCGACAAGGCTCAAGCGCATTCTCTCTCAAACATCTGGCTACCTCTACCTAGTCTCCTTGTATGGCGTTACTGGTATCCGCCGGGAGATCACTGAATCCGCCTTGAATCTAGTGACGAAGTACAAAGGCATCGTAGCGGACACGGTTCCGCTTGCAGCTGGGTTTGGGATATCACGTCCCGAACACGTGAAGCAGATCATACGAGCTGGAGCCGACGGAGCAATTGTTGGCAGTGCCTTCGTCAAGATCATCGAAGAGAATCCCAGCAGCATAAAGCGCGCTGCTGTGAAGTTGACGAATCTAGCGAAAGCGATGAAGAAAGCCGCTCGATCCGTGAACGTTAAGTGACTCAGAGCGGGCGTCCGCAGGATCCGCAGAATTTCGCGTAGTGCGGATTGACCATACTACAGTACGAACATGTTGTCGTGAACAGAGACCCACCACAATCATAACAGAACTTGTTGGCTGCTGGGTTGGCGATTCCACACTTGCTACAGAAAACAAGATTGGGTTGTCTTGAAGGTGTTTCCATCCCTCGACACTCCTCAGCAGGCATCTCATTCAAGTGGGATTTGAAGCCTCCGAAACAAGAAACTTCCGTATTTCCCGGAACACTTTCGCGAACATCCTCACAGTCAGCTTACCCGTTTGGGTGTTCTGCCGACTCGGATGGTAAGATGCGCAGAGAGCGGGGAGGGGGTTCGGCAGCGTGTAGAAAGCAGCGTGACGGAACCTGAGACCCTTGGTCTCTGTGCCTTGTTCCTTCAGGAATCTGACATAGGTGTCGAAGGCAACTCTGCCAAGCGCGAGCACAACCCGAACGTTCCGGAGAAACTTCAATTCTTGTGTCCAGTAGCGCTTGCAATTCGCGATCTCATTCGGCTTGGGCTTGTTCTTTGGGGGAGCGCATCGTACTATCGCCGTCATGTAAGCGTCGCGCAGCTGAAGTCCATCGTGGACGCTGTCTGAAGTAGGCTTGTTCGCGTAACCAAATCGATGTAACGCAGCCATGAGGAACTGTGCTGACCCATCGCCGGTGAACATTCGTCCCGTTCGATTTCCGCCATGGGCCGCAGGAGCAAGTCCCAAGATGAGTAACCGACCGTTCGGATCGCCGAATCCTGGAAGAGGCTTACCCCAGTAAGCCCAATTCATGAATTGCTTCCTTTTCCTCTTGGCAACCAAGAGACAATGCTGTCTAAGCCTAGGACAAAGTTTGCATGAAATTGCTGCAGAATTTAGCTCTGCCAATGAGCTGAAGGTTCTATTTGCCGCGTTCAATGCTTGCCGAGCTGAGTCTTCATGATTTCCTATACGTTCTGTCCTGAAACGCTGGAGACCTGTGTGCGTCCTTGGTGTTGTTCATCACCGAAGTAGGTTAGTGTAAGGGGCAGCCAGCCTGTCCAGTTCATTGGGAACTGCGCCTCGAAGTAGCCGTTCTGATCTGTCGTTGCGACTTGTGTCCGGTAGGCACCTTGGAGATAGTAGGTCATGTAAACTTTGGCTCCAGCCACAGGCGCACCTGAGGCCGTCATCAGATATCCCTTAACGCCCACGGCTACACCTTTCTGGCCAACCGCTGAAACCGAGACGACCATCACTTTCTCTCCCTTCGTTGAGAGAGGCGTTGTGGGTAGAGTAACGAAGTCCGAAGGCGGGATTTGGCTGGTTGTGCTCACCGTAACCATAATCCAGCCGGCAGCCACAATCGACAAAGCAACAATCAGAAGCACGATAATGGTCTGATTTTTCGGTCTCATGCCACGTTCCGCTTTATCACTGGTCTCCATTTGAGAATCGCCTGCAGAACCTTCGAGATCACGATTAAAGTCTTTCCGAGATGCGACTGAATACCGAAAGCCAAGCCTTCACCGCTGCAATGATCACGTTTCGCCGTTTCAACCAGAGCGCTTCGCCTTTCTGGAACCATAGCTCTCGGTTGAGCACGTGAATACCTGTCGAACCACCTGCCTCTGGTCAGTAACCGGATTCATACTCAACCGTCCTATGACGATGCGTTTGGCTTCGCAGTGTTTTGCTCTTGAATTGGTTCACGGAATACAAACTTATGTATGACCAATTGTATGCTCTCGCTGGAGTTTACAACTGATGTCTGAAGCAAGTGTTCCCATTCTTATTCTCAGAGAAGGGGCTAGCAGGACACGCGGTCGGGACGCACAGCGGAACAACATTCTGGCTGCGAAAGTAATCACGGAGACGATCCGTACCACCCTCGGACCACAAGGGATGGACAAGATGCTTGTGTCGG
>Ga0315277_10011813_pt1 | contig 10974 bp, 7 predicted proteins | sample YL17G05_15_MG_FD_203695 | JGI IMG/M metagenome (GOLD analysis project Ga0315277, IMG submission 203695) | Sediment microbial communities from Yellowstone Lake, YNP, Wyoming, USA - YL17G05_15 | ecosystem: Environmental > Aquatic > Freshwater > Lake > Sediment | place: USA: Wyoming | collected... | reverse complement strand
GAGCGCCGCGCAACAAAGCGCGGCGAACAATCTGATCCTCATAATGGCCTGCCCCGGGAACCGGCGCCGACCGTTCGGCACACAGCCGGTCCCCGCGCTTTCACGCCTAATGAACCACGTTCCGAAAGAAAAGTCATCCTCATAAACGAGCCGGAATGGGTTTCGGCCATCCGCTGATTTCCCGGTTCGTGGTAAGCTGCCTGTTTGCGTCAGCGCCGGCGGCCGGGATAGCAACTGCGTCACCGTTGAATTGCAGTGAATCAGAGCATAGGAGGACCTGTGAAGCGAATCGTTCTTGTGCTTCTTATCTCGGTACCCATGATGTTGCTTGCGGCCCAGGAAACCAAGGCGCCGGCCGGACAGAAGAAAGCCGGCGCAGCCGCGGGTGAAAAAGCGCCCGCGAAGAAAGCGCCGGCTGCGGCAAAGAAGGTGACCACGCCGTCCGGCCTGCAATATGAGGACATCCAGGCCGGCACGGGCCTCGAACCCAAAGCCGGACAGACCGTGGTGGTGCATTACACCGGCTGGCTGACCAACGGAAAGAAGTTCGACAGCTCGGTGGACCGCAATACGCCGTTCAAGTTCGTCCTGGGCCGCGGGGAAGTCATTAAAGGCTGGGACGAAGGCGTCAGCACCATGAAGGTGGGCGGCGAGCGCAAGTTGACCATCCCCCCGGATCTTGCGTACGGGGCGAAAGGTTTTCCGGGCGCCATCCCGCCCAACTCCACGCTGATCTTCAACGTGAAGCTGCTGCGGGTTGAGTAAGGCGTGGGACCTCGGTTGCAACGAAAGCCGCGCTGTGTTTGTATAGAAGTTTCATCCCGGTCTGCAGCCTGCAGCCTGCAGCCTGTAGCCTGAAGAGGAGGAGCGTTATGCATAAGCTTCGTACCGCGGTTATCGGAGCGGGCTTTATTGGCCCGGCGCACGTGGAAGCGGTGCGCCGCCTGGGCTTCGCCGAAGTGGTGGCGCTGGCCGAGGTGCTGCCGGAGGTGGCCAAGGCCAAGGCCGAGCAGCTCGGCCTGACCCGCTACACCAGCAACATCGACGAGGTCCTGACCGACCCGGACATCGATATCGTGCACGTCTGCACGCCCAACCACCTCCACTACCCGGTGGCCAAAAAGGCGCTGGAGGCCGGCAAGCACGTGCTGTGCGAGAAGCCCCTGGCCATGACCTCGGCCGAGGGCGAGGACCTGGTGAAGACGGCCAGGGCCGCCAAGAAGGTCGCCGCCGTCCACTTCAACAACCGCGGCTACCCGCTCACCCGCCACATGCGCGCCCTGGTTGAGACCGGAGAGCTGGGCGAGATCATCGTCTGCAACGGCGTGTACCTCCAGGACTGGCTGTTCTTCCCCACCGACTACAACTGGCGGCTGGAGCCGGAATTCAGCGGCGAGACGCGGGTGGTGGGCGACCTCGGCTCGCACTGGCTGGACCTGTGCGAATTCGTCACCGGCTGCCGGGTGAAGGAGCTGTGCGCCGACTTCGCCACCTTCATCCCCGTCCGCCAGAAGCCGAAGAAGCAGGTGGAGGCCTTTGCCGGCAAGATCCTGACGTCGGACGACTACGAGCCGGTGCCGGTCAAGACCGAGGACTACGCCGCCATCATGCTGCGCTTCGACGGCAAGGCGCGCGGCAATATCACCATCAGCAACGTGACGGCGGGCCGCAAGAATTACCTGAACATCGAGATTTACGGCACCAAGAAGGCCGTGGGCTGGAACTCCGAGAACCCCAATGAGCTGTGGATCGGCCGGCGCGAAGCCAACAACGAGATCCTGATCAAGGACCCGTCGCTGATCCACCCCTCGGTGCGGCACTTCTGCGACCTGCCCGGCGGCCACGCCGAGGGCTTCGACACCGGCATCAAGCAGACCGTGCGCCGCGTGTACGCCTACATTGCCGCCGACGGCATCGCCAAGGGCCTGCCGGTGGATTTCGCGACCTTCGAGGACGGGCTGCGTGAGCTGCGCCTGTGCGACGCCATCGTCAAGAGCGCGCGCGAAAACCGCTGGGTGCAGGTGTGAGTGCGGAGTGCGGAATGCGGAGTGAAAATGCTCCGCACTCGGCAGACAGCGCGTTGTGTTGTGCGGCCCCTGCAGCGCCCTTCCGCGTCAATCCGCGTAATCCGCGGATTCGTCCTCGTTTGCGTCGGTAGTCGTTGTCCTGGTGGTTATTTCATGGCCACCAGCAAGGTGGCCTGGGGATCCACCAGGACCTTGAGCGGGCGGGCAGCCAGCGGAAAACTGAACTTGGTTTCCCTGCCCACGGCCATGGCGATGCCGAGCAACGATTGCCCGCGTAGCTCCTGCCCGTAAATGGGGACGGGCAGCGAGAAGTTTTCATCCACGCCATCCATGTGCACCACGCCGGTGAGGCTGAGTTTGCCGGCGCGCGTTTCCACCGCCGTCTTCACCCGCACTTCCGGAATGCCGGTGGCGTACACCCACTGATCGAAGAACCACTCCAGCGACGCGGCCTGGTCGATGTTGGCGGCGCGGACCACGTGCTTCTCCGCGATCTGCCGAAACAGCTCGGTGGTCAACGGCTTTTCGGCGCAGGCCGCGCGCACGGCGCGCAGAAAGGCGAAAAACGCGGCATCCGAGCCGCTCCGCGGATCGCGCATCACCTGCCGCAGCATGTGCAGGATCCACGTGGCCTTCTTATACATCACCAGGTCCACGCCGGCCGGCGACCGGGAGGAGTGCAACCGGTATCCAAGCACCGGCGGGCCGGCCTGCTCGGCCGGCTCTTCTCCCACTTTCTGCAGCAGTTCCTCCTTGGACCGGCCCAGCATCAAGCGCACTTCCTGCTCGCCGCCCTTGCGGGACTGCAGGTACAGCAGGGCCGAGTAATTGGCAAGCCCCTCGATCAGCCATTCATCGCGGTACCCGCCCGGAATCACCACGTTGCCCCACCATTGGTGCGCGATCTCGTGGCTGCGCATCAGCGTGCGGTAAAAAATCTCGGTGGTAGGCGGCACCTGGGGTGGCGTGGTTTCCGCGTAGGGCAGGAAGAAGGCCAGGGTGGAGAGGTAGATCAGCCCCGGCCAACCCTGGCCGAAGGCGCCGGGGATGGGGGAAATGGCCAGCCGGTGATAGGGCAGCGGGCCGAACTGGCGCGCGAAAAACTCCAGGTTCTGGGCGGTGTCGCGGGCGATGCTGGCGGCAATGTCCTGCATGCGGGGCGGCATGGGAGCGGGAACCATGATGGGCGGCGGCGGAACAGTCCGCGCCAGGCGGCCCTGGCCGAGCACCGAGTGCTCCAAAATATACTCCCACAAAAAGGCCGGCACCTGCTGCCGCTGCGCCAGCGCCGGCTCCAAAGTCTTGTTGGCGTACACCTCGATCTGGAGACCGGCCGACTTGCCTTCGCTCTTGTCGTATTCGCCCAGGTTAAAGCCGGCAACGCGAATAGGGACCGGCGAGCGCCAGCGCGACACGCGCCACTCGCCATCGTCCTTTTCGTCCAGGCGGTCGCCGGTGGCCACCAGCGTCAGGCGGCGCGGGCAATGAAAGGTAAGGTCGAACAGGGCGCTGCGCATGCCGCGGTTCGGATACCAGATGCCGCGCGCGCCGACGAACAGCACCCCGTTGCCGGCATCGGAGATGACCTCGCCCTCGTACCGGAAGCGCAGCGTGAACTGCCGGCCGGCAACCGTGGGCGTCGTGAGGATGACCGTGACCTGGTCGTTGCCACGGCGCCGGATTTCGCTCTCCTCCACCAGCTCGTTCTGCGAAAACTCGACTTCGACCGCAGGGCCGCCCTTCGGCGCCAGGTACACCGAGGCCACCTTGAGAAAGCGCGACAGCTCGAACTGCAGCACGCGCTCGCCGCCGGTGACCGCGCGGAGGTCCACCTCGGCCGTCACCTGCATGGCGTGCGTCAGTGGCATCACCCGGGACTCGATGCGGAAATGGACCGGCTGGATGGGGTCTACCGGCGCGGGCCGCGCCCGGGTGCGCACCGAGCGCACCGGGTACGCGCACCAGATGTCGCTGAAGCGCCGCCCATCCTTCCAGTTCACCTGCCCGGCAGTGATCTGCTCCTGCTGCCGGTAGTCGATCTGCACATCGAAGGTGCCCAGCCGGTTCCCGCTGAGCCGGCCGGCGAAGAACGGCGCCGGCTTCTCGGCCAACAGGTCTATCAGGACGCGCATTTCGCTCAGGCCGTGCAGATTCCCGACCACCGGGTTCCACTTGCCGATCAGGTCCGGGTCATCGATGGGCTCGGCCACCTGGCGATTGGCGACGGTCTCGAGCAACCGCTCATAGGTGTCATCGGTGAACCGGAACAGCGCGCTGGAAAACCGTTCGTTGAGCACGGGCGCACCGGTGAAGCGCGTCATGCTGCGGCGCTCGACCGGGTCCGGCGGCATCAGTAGCAGCTCGCCCTGGCCGACGAATACGGCGCCGGTCACGCGGCCTTCGACCGGCTGCAGAAAAGCCAGCGTCCCTTCCTCCAGGTAGATTCGCAGGTCTTCGCGGTAAATGCTGGCATCGTGGAGACGATAAATGCCCTTGGGATCCAGGCGCGCCTTGCGCAGCGCCTCCAGCACCTCGGCGCCCTTGCGCGGGGCTTGCGGGGCCGCCGGAGCCTGCGCCCGGCCCAGCGGGCAGATGAGCAGCGCGCAAATGCAGACACTCAGTAGGCCCGTAGTCCGCCGCCTCATGTTGCCTTCTATTTCATCACCCCTGCCGCCCGCTGACAAGGACTTGTATTTGGACCCGGCTCACTTGCTAAGTCACGGGCGGCTGTGGCGCCTTCTTGTTCAACCGGTCAATTGTCCGCCCCAGCCTCATCCTGCTCTTCGTCCTCTAGACGCTCTTCGAGTTCCTCGATTCGCCGAGCCAGGTCGGTGGTCTCGATCGCCCGCCGGGCGCTCTCCAGCAACTCCGCCACGGAAGAGGTTTCCGAGGGTGTCAGATCCCCGCTGGCAAGAGCCTCCACCACCCGGACGAAGCCCGCGGTGATGTCGGCGGCCGTTACGGGTGAGGGCAGGGTCAAGGTGAGGTGCCGTTCCCGGCGCACCGTAAGCAGGCGCTCCAGGCAAAGCCGAAGCGCCGTCACATCGCCGGCCAGCGCCATCTCGACCGCCTTTTCGGTCAATGCCTCGACGCGTCCGTCAAGCAGCGCTTCGGCCAGCACGCTGGCGCGGTGGCGGCTGCCCTCCGGCCTCCCCGCCGGGTTACCCGAAACGCCGACAGGGAACCGCCCGTGCGTGCCGCGCCCCGCCGCCGGCCGGTTGTGTTTCCTCTGCGTGATCCGCTTTTCATTGGTTGCTTGCATTGTCTACTCGCTTTCTTTGATGCCGGGCAATTCGTCCGGCGGTCTGTCTCTGGCCGCTTCACCTGCTAAAACAGGCGAATAACAGGTGAAAGTGGATAACAGAATAGGAATTACCACTTCCTACTTCTAATTTCATTTTGACATACGTGTCAAGGGTTTTAGGCCTTTTTCACCCATTGCGCGCTGAAAACAAAGGGAATAAAGTCCGGACAGGAGACACTGCTGTCGTCAAATATTCAGCCAAAACAGAAGGCGCGAGGACAGCAAAGAGTGAATCTTCTTCGCTTAAGGAGGAGCCAGTGGGGCTCCACATGGCAGTCCTGATGCCCCGCCCAATTCCCGCGCAGCGGGTGCGGGTGGCACCGGCCAGGCAACTGCTCCTGCGCCTGAAGCAGGTTCATGATCGCCTCCAACTTGTCCAGGTCTTTGCCCTGCTTCTTGACGCGCCGCAGATCTCTTTCAAAAACAGTTGTCGTGAGAAGATCGAGGGCCATCAGAGTTGCTCGCGTAGCTCACGTTCCGTGAGCCGGGCGCGAGTTGCCGAGGACGGGCCAAACGGGGACAGACGGGACGGTTCCTCTTGGAAGAGCCGGGCTCCTTCTGGCACCTTGTGCATCGTGGCTTGCCTTACTCGCATGATCGCCGTCGACACGCTGCATCATGTTACGCACACGCCGCCCCGCTCAAATAGCAGCAATCAATCTTTAGAACAAAAGCCTCCTGAAATGTCCCGTCTGTCCCCGGTTTCCTCCCCGGTTTCCCGGTTTCCAACGCGCTCAACCTTCCCGGCGACCCGGCAGCAAGCGGACGGGCGGCGTGCACCGTTCTGATCAGCAGGCCCTCCCTGAAATGTGGTATCGTTAGCGCAGATGAGAGCAACAAACACCCGAAACTCCGTCGCTGAAACAGAAACGAGACCGGTTCTGCGGGAGCCGCCTTACATGACCGGTAACGATTTGCTGCAATCCGGATTGATCGGCATGTGGGGGAAGCGGAGAGACATCCGCGACAGCGCTTGTTTCGCCCGCCGCCTTCGCACGCGTGCGTCTAAGCGCACCCCTTCTTGACATCGTGATTCTGCTCGACACCGACGTCATGATCGACCTTCTGCGCGGTTACCCGCCAGCGGTCGCTTGGCTCCGTCTCGTTCGGCACGAGCCGCTCGCGCTTCCGGGATTCGTGGTACTGGAGCTACTTGATGGTTGTTCCAACCGGCAGGAGACGGATCGCCTTATAAAGTTTGTGTCTTCGTATCGCGTGTTGTGGCCGCGCGTCGAGGACTGCGACCGCGCAATCTCGGATTTCGCGGCCGCGAGGTTGGAACGCAAATTGAACATCCTTGACATCTTGATCGCTGAATGCGCCGTAGGATTCGACCTTCCACTCCACACTTTCAATGTGAAACATCTTGCCGCGATCCCTGGCCTGGTGGCAGTGCAGCCTTACTCCAAGTCCAGCAGGCAATAATTTCGCATGATCGCAGGAAATCGAGTTGGCTTGGCGCGTGCGCTGCTCATCTGCTCGTATAACGCTAGAACTCTATCGGAAGTGCCCCGGCAGATAATTCATCGTGGGTCGCCTGAGAGCGCAGGCGCCGGCGCACTTTCGATAGAGCCGTTAGAAGTCAGCCGCTGGCGCGGCGGACGCCGCGCGCCTGGCTATGGGGTGCCCAGTCCCCGCCTCGCCGCGCAGCTCTGCTTCCGGGTGGTGCCATAAGCAGCAACAGAGCCGCGAGCGTAAGCGAGCGGGTGCTTGCGCAGCGCCGCGCTGGCCTGCCGGGGCAGGCGCCAGCGCTACGAGGACACCAAGAAGAGTTGGTAAGCCGGGCGCCGGTTGTTAGAATGCCTGACATGTTCTTTCGCGGCTGTGGGCTGACGGTGGCGCTGCTGTTTGCCGGATTTTCCGGGGTTTGGGCGGACACCGTGGTCTTGAAAAACGGCAGGCGGGTGAAGGCCACCGAGGTCCGCGAGGAGAATTCGAAGGTCATCTGCGAGACATCGGAGGGCACCTACTCGTTCCCGCGGTCCATGGTGGAGCGGATCGAGAAACAGCAGGAGGCAGCGCCGGCGAGGCAGCGGGCGCCGCTGCCTTTGCCGCCGCTCCCCGGCGATGCGGCGCAGGCACTGGCTCCGCCTCCCGCGGCCGCGGCGGCCGCGGCCAACGGCGCCGCCGCGCCTTTCCTGGCCGCCGCCCAGCAGGAAATCAAACAAGGGCGCATCGAAGCGGCCATGCAGGCGGTTCGCAGGGGCCTGACCGCGCTGCCCACCGATCCTCAGCTCGCGCTTTATTATGGCGTTCTGTTCCTGCGAGCCGAGAAATACCAGGAAGCAAGAGAGTGGTGCGCGCGGGCCACTGTTTCCGTGCCCGCCTGGCCCCAGGCCTGGAAGTACCTGGGCTTTGCCGAGTACGCCGCCGATCGCACCGACGACGCCGTCCGTTCCTGGCGGAAATCGCTGGCCCTGGCGCCGGACGCCGAGGTGCAGAAAGCGCTGGAGCGGGCCGAACGCGAACTGGCCGCCGAGGCCGGCCACGAACAGCTTTCCAGCAGCCACTTCACGCTGCGCTTCGAAGGCCGCCAGGTGCCGCCCGAGTTTCGCCGCACCCTCCTGGAAGAACTCGAGCGCCATTACCAGCGGCTGGAGCGCGAACTGGGGATTTCGCTGCGCGAGCCGGTCCCCGTCATCCTCTATACCGAGCGCGCTTTCCAGCAGGTCACCCAGGCGCCTTCCTGGGCTGCCGCGGTGAATGACGGGCGCGTGCGCATCGGCGTCCAGGGACTGTCCGCGATCTCCTCCGAATTCTCCTCCACCCTCATTCACGAGATGACCCACTCCTTCGTGTGGGCCAAGACGCACGGCCGGTGCCCGCGCTGGCTGGACGAAGGAGTGGCCCAGTTCTTTGAAGGCCGCAGCGCCAAGGGCGACTCGCGGCTCATGCAGTTGTGGCGCGAGGGGAAACGCGTGCCGCTGAAGGCACTGGAAGGCTCGTTCGGGGAATTGGGCCCGGTGCTGGCCTCGGTCGCCTATTGGCAGTCGCTGGCCGCCGTTCAATTCCTCACCGAGCGGTGGGGCCTGTTTGACGTGGTGCGCCTCCTGGACCGCCTGGCCGCCGGCACAGCCCCCGAGGCCGCACTGAGGGCGGTATATCAACTGGATTATGCGGGGCTCGAAGAAGGCCTTTCCCAATCCTTGGCTCGATAATCACCACAGTGGAATCCGTGGATTGGTCTTCACTCCTATAGTTTGTATTTTTTAGCGTAATGGCGGAAGGAGCGATAGCTCATGCCGAGCAATCCGGCGGCACGGGTGCGGACGCCGCCCGCCTGCTGCAGGGCCGTCTGGATGTATCGACGCTCGATTTCTCCGACGTGTTGCTCAAGGTTCACGCCGCCCTCGGGAATTGAAACCCGTGGGACGAATCGCGTCACGTGATCTGGCAGCGTTCCTGCGGTTATCTCCTCGTGTTTTTCAAGGGCCACTGCGCGCTCGAGGGCATTTTCCAATTCGCGCACGTTCCCCGGCCAATCGTAGCGCTCCAGGCACTTCATTGCCTGAGCGTCGATTTTGTGGATGGGCCTGTCCATGGTTCGCGCGAATTTCGACAGGAAATGCAAGGCAAGCATCGGAATGTCTTCGCAACGTTCGCGCAGCGGCGGCAACTCGATGGGGATCACGCTGATGCGGTAGTACAGGTCTTCCCGGAACAGGCCTTCGGGGACCCGCTGCTGCAGGTTTTTGTTGGTGGCGGCCAGCAGCCGGACATCGACGGGCACCTCTTCGGTGGCGCCCACCGGCCGCACCAGCCGCTCCTGCAAGACCCGCAGCAGCTTCACCTGCATGGCCAGGCTCATTTCCGCGATCTCGTCCAGGAACAGGGTGCCGCTGTCGGCGTACTCGAACAGGCCCTTGCGGTTCGCCGCCGCCCCGGTAAAAGCGCCCTTGATGTAGCCGAACAGCTCGCTCTCCAGCAGCGTTTCGGGAAAAGCGCCGCAATTGATGGAGACGAAGGGACGGTCGTGGCGCCCGCTGGCGGCGTGGATAGCGCGGGCCACCAGTTCCTTGCCCGTGCCGCTCTCACCCGTAATCAGAATGGTGCTGTTGGTGGGAGCGACGGTGGCCACCAGTTCCTTCACCGTCTTCATCCGCAAACTGTCGCCCAGCAGGTTTTCCAGCCCCTTGCGCAATTCCCGTTTCAGAGCGCGGTTCTCCTGCCGCAGGGCCCGCTCCTCGACCGCGCGATCCACCGTCAGCCGCAGTTCCTCGACAAAATTCGCGGTCTTCAGGATGTAGCGGAAGGCCCCCAGGTTGAGCGCCCGCACCGCCGAATCGACCGAGGCATAGGCGGTGATCATGATCACCAGGGTTTCCGGGTAGGTCTCGCGCACCTGCTGCAGCACGTCCAGGCCGCTGCCATCCGGCAGCCGGATGTCGGTCACCACGATATCGTAGATGCCGGACTGCAGCCGTTTGCGCGCCATCTCCAGCCCGCAGACGGTCTCCACGCGGTGCCCCTCCTTGCGCAGGACGATCTCCAGCATCTCGCAGATGGATTTCTGATCGTCGACAACCAGTAGCCTTGCCATAGTCTTAGGCTGTAGGCTGCAGGCTGTAGGTTGTAGCACCCCTGCCTACTGCCTTCTGCCTTCTGCTTACTGCCTCCTGCCTACTGCTTACTTCCTACTGCCCTCCGCAGCCGCGAGCACTGCCTCGCCGATGCCCAACGGCAACTCAATGCGGAACAGCGAGCCGCCCTGGGGCGGTGATTCGGCCCGCACCGCACCCTGGTGCGCGGTAATGATTTCGTAAACGATGGCCAGGCCCAACCCCGTGCCATTGGAAAAGGACTGAAAGGGCTCGAAGATTTTGTCCAGGCGCCCGGGCCCCAGCCCCGGGCCGCTGTCCTGGAAGCGAATGATGGCCCGGCCGTTTGCCGTATCGGTTTCCACGCGCAGCCGGCCTCCATTGGGCATGGCCTTCATGGCATTATCGCAAATGTTCCAGAACACCTGCTTGATGCTGTCCGGGTCCACCAGGGCAACGAGCGCCTTGCGGCAGAAGGCGCGTTCCAGACGGATCCGCCGGGCGTTGGGGTGGTGGGCCAGCAGGGCCAGCGTTTCCTCCAGCAGGTCGTGCAGGTTGGCCGGGCGGAACTCGTAGCGGCGCTCGCGCGAGTAATTCAAGAAATCGGAGATGATGCGATCGAGGCGGCGCGATTCGTCGGCGACAATGCCCGCCAGTTGGCGCTGCTCGTCATTGAGGGGCCCCACCGAAGAAAACACCTGCACGGAGCCGGCGATGGAAGCCAGCGGGTTGCGGATTTCATGAGCGATAGCGGCGGCCATGCGTCCCAGCGCGGCCATGCGATCCTGCAGGCGCACTTCCCCCTCCAGGCGCTTCAGCTCGGTCAGGTCCTGGAAGAAGTAGACGGTGCCCTGATGGCCGCCGTCCGGGCCGGTGAGCTGGGAAATGGTCACGCGGAGGTACTTCTCCCGGCCGCCCGGCGTCGCCATCCGCATCTCCTGGCCCGTCGACTGGATGGGAACGCGCGAGAACTCGGGCAGCACCTCGGCCAGGTGCCGCCCCACCGGAGCGCTGGGCGAAAAACCCAGGATCAGCGCCCCCGCGCGGTTCACCAGCAGCACCCGCCCTTCCAGGTTGGTGGTCACCAGCCCGCCGCCCATGCTGT
>Ga0315277_10011811_pt1 | contig 10976 bp, 8 predicted proteins | sample YL17G05_15_MG_FD_203695 | JGI IMG/M metagenome (GOLD analysis project Ga0315277, IMG submission 203695) | Sediment microbial communities from Yellowstone Lake, YNP, Wyoming, USA - YL17G05_15 | ecosystem: Environmental > Aquatic > Freshwater > Lake > Sediment | place: USA: Wyoming | collected... | reverse complement strand
TGCGATTCCGGTTAATCTGCCAGGCACAAATTTCGTTCCTCTTCGGCAATAATTGCCAAATAATCACGAAATCCGCCCCTAAGGCAAACATTCGCAAATGTCCGCGAATTTTTATATAATGATTGCGGTTCAGGAGTACTTTTTTTTAAACCGCGTTTAAAAAAATTGTTCCGGAGGCAAAAAAATGAGACCGCTATCGTTGCTATTATTGGTTATAGCATTATTCATTTTGGGGTGCTCATCCAATGGTAATCCCGTTGCAACTGGCACTGCTACAGGAACGCAAGATGATATCTCCGATTTGTTACCCGGTATTATCGGTCTATCTCAGGCGGGTGACATATCAAACGCGATTGGCATGCTGGGCGCCTATGAACTGACCATAAATCCCGATGACTTAACCGCTAATCTTGTTGCCAAGCGAACCGGGACTGTTGGCGAATCCTACATCGTGAGTGGAATTGCTTTTTTCACTGTTAGTCCCTGCACGAACTGTTTCAAAATAAAAAGCGTGAGCATGGATACGGATTGGAATGTGATTATCACGTTCGATATCAGGCATCCGTTTGAGCCGGGGGATCTCTTGAAGCCACCCTCAGCGCGAAACCGTCGTGATCTTGATGTCTTTGACTTAGCTCTTGTCATTCAACCGCTTGATGTAGAACCTGTTACATATTCTCTTACCAAAAAGAGCATTTATGCCGGGATATGCGTTGGTTCGGATGGTTATACATCCGAACTATCAGAACTGCTGGATGACACAGCCTCGATGCCGTATTTTCTTGTTGTCGATGATAGCGAATCAGGCGAAGGCACATTTAATAAATTCGCGATGGGTGAATCCCGGACTTTTGATGCTGTTTTCAAACTTCCTGATGCAACATTAATGTTCAACCTGTATCTTACAATGGGCTATGGCTCAAGCGCGAAGAAATCCCAGAGATTGATGCCGAAGTATTACAATCCCGAATTCAATCGCAAAGCTGCCTGGAAAGTTGATGTGGTACCTCCGGGACCTGCCGAGGTAGGATATACATGGCAGGACGATGATAACACTACAACCTATGATGTTGAGGTTCGAGTTTATGATTGGCAGCAGGGCGCGACAGTCTATGAAAATCCTGATGATTTCGAGAATGCTCCAAGTGATAACATTTATGCCCCCAGCGATGTATCATCTGTTTCGGTGGAAATCCCCGGTATGGCCAACACGCTTGCATCATCAACGGCGGCTGTTTCAGGCACGGGAGCACCTGATAATCCCCTGATTTACAAAGTTCCAATGGCAAACGAGAACCTTCTTCCAGCGGGTCAATATATCGGTCTTGTTGCAGTAAATGATGAAAGAGTGCCATCATCCGACTGGATGAGTGAACCGCGAGACTATATGATTGATACACCGGATGGAATTGTTCTGAAAAATTACCTTATTGATGAATACGCAACTTATCAGGTTTTCACCGCGACCGTTGTTGAGAAACCTTTTGTGCCACCCGGTCCGATTCAATGGGCGAGAAATGCCGTTGGACTTGATGATGATCAGGGATTCGCGATAGCAGCACTTTCGGACAATTCAACAGTCGTGACAGGATATTTCCGGAATACAGTCACATTTGCTCAGGGAGAATCGAACGAGACTATGCTGACATCAGCCGGAGAGAACGATATGTTCATCGCTCGGTATGATCCCAATGGCGCGCTTCTTTGGGTGAAACGCGTAGGTGCGGGAGGTTGGGAGACAGGTTTTGGAATTACAGCGCTTTTAGATGATTCGGTAGTTACAACGGGAATCTTCGGATGGACAGTTGTATTCGGTCAGGGAGAACCAAACCAGATTACATTGAACAACTATCCAAACGATGGTGTTTATGTGGCGCGGTACAATCCTGATGGGACGCTTGCTTGGGCAAAAGCAATCAGTTGCAGTGGGAATGGACGAGCTTATGGTATGGCGGTCGCGTCATTCTCAGATGATTCAACAGTTGCAACCGGTTGGCTTGCAGGTCCTTATGTATTCGGTTCAGGAGAGCCAAACCAGACTACTCTGACAAATGGCGCCGGTTATAATGAGTTTGCTTACAGGGATATATGGATCGCAAAGTACAATCCTGATGGAACACTCGCATGGGCAAAACGAGCAGGCGGCTCAGCAGCACGTAACGATGGTATCGCTGTCACAACGCTTTCAGACGGTACATCCATATTAACGGGATATTTCATGTTAACAGCTATTTTCGGTCAGAGTGAGGTCAATCAGACAACCCTTGTTAGCAGCGGTCCTGAGGAAATCTATATCGCAAGGTACAATACGAACGGAACGCTTATGTGGGCAAAGAAAGCTGGTGGTTCAACTACAGATGCAGGTATGGGGATTACAACACTATCGGATAATTCAATAGTTGCAACAGGATATTTTGGGAATTCCGCGATTTTCGGTGCGACCGAACCGAACGAGACAACCCTTATCTCCGCAGGAAGCGCCGATATCTTTGTCGCTCGTTATGCTGCCGATGGAACGCTGGTGTGGGCGAAAAACGCCGAAGGGATTAATCAGGATATTGGCTATTCGATAGCGACACTTTCCGGAGATACAACCGTTGTGACAGGACATTTCATAACGGAAGCAATATTCGGGAAAGGAGAACCGAACGAGCAGACTCTAACCTCAGATTATGGAACAGATGTGTTCATCGCGTGGTACAACCCTGATGGAACGCTTCTATGGGCTAAACACGCTGCCACTGGACCAGATTATAACTCCGCTCGAAGTATCACGGTTCTTTCGGATAATTCCACAGCAATAACAGGTCCATATAAAAGTACACCCACATTCGGTCCGGGTGATCCAAACGAGACGGTTTTAAACTGGGTTGCCGGCTACGAGGTATTCATCGCGCGATTCGCACCATAGGCAATCCCAGGTTTAGAAAAAATCAGGGACATTAACAGGTTTTCAAAACTGTTGCCATTTCCCAATAATGGTATTATTATTTAAGACCTAATTGAATTAATATTAAAAAACAGACGCAGGAGGTCTACTGCCATGAGGTATCTTAAATCATCAATAATAATTTTGATAACGGTGATGCTTGCCATGGTGCTTGCATCATGCTCAGGTTCATCAAAGAACCAATCTCCGCTTGAACCAACTAATCAGGTTTCCGATTTACCATTATCATTTGGTTCCGAGGATACAAGCGGACGAAGCGTCCTCGCGGTCTATGATGCCGTGATTGACCCTGTTGCGAAAACATTCACGGTGACACCATCAGAGCGAACCGGAACATACCATTTCCCTCTGACCCAGTTATATCCGAATGTCCTCCAAATAATCGGTTACGGATGGACTCCCAACTTCTGGGTGGATATCAAGCTTACACATCCCTATCCGGGAAGCGGTATTGATGGCTTTGATGCGCGGGTTATAGCCATTCTTCCTGCGAATCCGGGAGTAAGTTTCAATTATCCAACGCTTGGTGTTACTGGGAATAACTCCGTAATCCTCGAACCTGATGGTTACACTAAACTTTTCGACTGGCTCGGAGGTTCAATCGCCGGAAACACGAATCCGTTCAAAGCTTATTTCAAAGATCAACCGTATCGCTGCTGGTCATCAACTGATGCGACACAGGAAACTCAGCGATGGCAGATGAATATCGCTGGTTTCGGTGGTCCGATTTCTTTCAAACTCGTTCTTGATGTATCAACTAATTATCCTAATTTATCAATACCGGTTGTAGATAATGCGCCTGAACCAGTTAAGATTAAAGCATTTGTTGGTCATGGTTTGACACCCGATGGCGGAAGCGCGGACATCACCGTAACCCTTCTCGACTGGCAGTGGCAATCTACTATTGGCGGTGTTCTTGTTGAAGCACCAGATCTTTTTAACGGAACAGTCAGTCTTTCATATTCCGCTCCGGGACCAAATCCGAACGAATATGTTTATACTGGCACAATCACAAATTCCCTTCTCGCACCTGAGGGGCGATATAAAATGCTCATCGCCACATGGGATCAAGAGACTGGTATTTATATGTACAATGAGTTTTCAATTCTTGTAAGTTTTGTTTTTTATGACGGTAATCTCGTTTGGGCTAAACGCGCCGGAGGGACAAGTAATGATTACGGTTATAGCATCACAGCGCTTTCGGACAATTCGATTGTCGTAACCGGGGAGTTTTGGGATTCAGCCACCTTCGGACCGGGTGAAGTAAACCAAACAATCCTGTCTTCTGCCGGAGATGCCGATATCTTCATCGGGCATTACAATTCTGATGGAGCACTTGAATGGGCTAAGCGCGCCGGAGGAGCAACAGCTTATTATGATTGCGGTTTTGGAATCACATCGCTCTCTGATGATTCTATAATTGTAACAGGATCGTTTTGGGGCTCAGCTACTTTTGGTCCGGGCGAGATAAACGAGATTATCCTGAACGCCGTGGGAAAAAGGGACATCTTCATTGCGCGGTACAATTCTAATGGCACACTTGAATGGGCCAAACGTGCTGGTGGCTTGCTTAAAGAGGTAGGTCAAACAATTACAACCCTTTCTGATAATTCGATAGTCGTGTCTGGTTGGTTTGAAGGAACATGCACATTCGGTATTGGCGAGATAAATCAGACTATCCTTACTTCTTCTGGAGGCATGGATATCTTTATCGCCCGATACAATCCTGATGGAACACTTGTATGGGCTAAACGCGCGGGAGGGTCAAATGATGAAAATGGTCACAAAATCATAATCTTATCAGACAATTCAACGGTCATTACCGGCTATTTTTACAGCTCAGCAACATTCGGCCCCAGCGAGACCAACCAGACAGTCCTTACTTCTGCTGGAGGCATGGATATCTTCGTCGCGCGATACAATCCTGATGGAACACTTGCATGGGTTAAACGTGCTGGAGGGATAATTGATGATTGGGGCGTAGGAGTCACAACGCTTTCGGACGATTCAACAATTGTGACTGGTGTATTTTCTGACTCAGCCACATTCGGTCAGGACGAGCCAAACCAGACAAACCTGACTTCTTCTGGATACGGTGATATCTTCATCGCGAATTATAATCCGGATGGAACACTCGCATGGGCCAAACGTGTTGGAGGATCAGGTGATGATGAAGGATTAAGAGTCACGAAGTTTTCTGACAATTCGACCGTAGTACTCGGCGTTTTTTCTGGATCAGTCACATTCGGTCTTGGTGAGATAAACCAGACTATCCTTACTTCTGCTGGTGCTATTGATATCTTCATCGCACGATACAATCCTGATGGAACACTTACATGGGCAAAACGCGCCGGAGGGACAAGTGGGGATATTGGCTGGGAAATCACAATGCTTACAGATGATTCGACAGTCGTATCCGGATGTTTTGGATATCAAAGCGGAGGCTCAGCCATATTTGGTTCAAGCGAGCCAAATGAGACAGCCCTTACTTCCGCTGGATTATCGGACATCTTCATCGCGCGATTCGAACCATAAGAAAAAACGTTGTTTGTACAATATTGATGGAAAGTGAAATGTGTCTGTATTCATATAATAAATTGTAACATTCATGATTCATATTCGAGATTAATTAAGGAGATAAATAAACTTGAATATCAAGCGAGAATCAAAAGAACCTAAACATAAATTGCTAAGTGCATTAGGCACAAAGGGGTTTTGCATATTTATGGCGCTTCATGATGACATTTGTGATTTGTTTATTGAATGGGATAGGTTTAAATTTCTATTTTCTTCTCAAAAACAGGTTGTCCTTTTAGATGAAACAGCATCGTTATTCTTTCGCTATATACAAAGAATAATGCTAAACGATGTTATTCTCCACATATCAAGACTTACCGACAAAAAAGATATGGGCAAAAACAAGAATCTCACAATTTTATGTTTACCTGATTTATTCGATGTCCCCGAAACTAAAGAAAAGAAAGAAAAGATTGACTGTCTTTGCGATGCAGCTTTAAAAACAGTTGAAAATATTAGAGAGGTTAGACATAAATTATTAGCCCATTCTGGCAAAAATATTGCGCTAAAACTAAGCCCTGCACCAGGACTAAAAAAGTACGTTAAGCAAGTGGATGATGCAATTGCTGCTATTTGTGAGCCATTAAATAAAATTTGCCAATTTTCCTCTGAACCCTCGTTTTGCATTAATTCAAATAGTGGGATTTGGGATTCTGCTGGTGGCGATGTTGACAGGTTAATTGAGGTTATTAAAGCTGGTAACGTTGCATTAAAGCAGGTGGCCTGCTCCCCGAAAATAAAGCCAGTTTGAGTTTTGGTTTCCGGGTATAATCTGTAACCTGGGGACGCTTCCCTGGGCTTTAGTCCCATTATTTTGTTACTTCAAAAAGGCTTCGCCCGGCAAAGCGTTGCCGGGTTACATATTGGGCTAAACGAGCCGGAGGTACAGGCAATTATATAGCCTGGGGAATCGCAACACTTGGAAAAAGGGGACGGACACCTTTTCTAAGACAATATCCATGCGGGATTTGCGGTGCGGAATCCCCAGTTTACGGATTCTCATCTATCCGCAACTTTTTGCGGTCAACCGAGCCAATATGGTTTATTAAGCCTTATACAGTCTCGAATTGCAAGGTTTTAAGCATCTCGACCGGAACGCGCTTGCTCAGACCAAGCACCTCAATTCCAACAACATAGCCATTTTTATCATAATCAAGGATAATACCCGGTTTAATCTCCTCCGAATCGACAATCGCCGATTCGTCCAGCCGAAAGTATAAAGCATCATTCTTTTGATCTACCTTTAGTCTCATTCTGATCTCCCGATTCTCCTATCAAAGAAAATGGTTACGATTATCCATGGCGTCACAGCTGCATTTACCACCACACGTAGATATCTTCCCCCATATTCCTCAATAGCTCGAATATAATGAACAGTTCCATCATCCATTGTTTCCTGTCTTTCAGGATCATCCATAGCTAACTTGACCCAGGATTCCTGAATGTTTCTCTCAAATAGCATATCATAAGCATGCTCCGAGAACTTGTACTCACTCATTGATTTTCTTAACCTTGCCCCTCATTATCTGCTGAAACCAATAACTTCTTATTATTATACAACAGTCATAATCCCGTTTCCACGCTATTTCAGCAAAACAAGGAGGTCCACAATAAAAAGCAAAAGGGAATAGCACCTAAAAAGAGCGGACGCTTGGAAAACGAGGGACAGGAACAGGTTTTCATCGCGTCAGTTAAAAGCTTCAAGTAAACTTCATGAAAACCAGTTCCTGTCCCTTATTTTTTCTAAAAAGGGGGATTTAGTTCACATTTTCAGAAACTCATACTCATTAATTCCTGCGTCACGAAGTATTGGGGCAAATAAGATAGCGCCCTTTATTTTATAATCAGATTTTCCCAAGTTCTTCGATGAATTGTTCAGTTGATAAATCTATTTCCCTGATGATTTCACGTATCAACGGACGAGCCAGGTCTTTCCCGGGATGATTGGGAACTGATGTTGTCCGTCCATCCGGATGCCTGAAAAACGCATGGCTTCCTTTTTGTCGAGCTAATTCAAATCCGAGGTTGAACAAAATCTGTTCCATCGTTCTGTAGTCAACTATGGGAAGACGAGTCATACCGCGACCTCAATCATTTGCAGACCCACAAACCGCGGTAGATCGTCTTTCAGTTCCTTATGCTCCTCAAGACAGAGTTCCAGTACTTCTTTAAGATTCTTCTGAAGCTCATCAAGAGTTGAACCCTGTGTATGCGCTCCTGGTATTCCCGGTACTATTCCGACATACATTTCAGTTTCCGGGTCCCACTCAACGTATGCTGTGAATGTTCTCATTTTTTCCCTCCATGAAAACTAGTCTGTTACAATGACCATTATATCATGCAAAAACGAGGGACAGGAACTGGTTTTCAACATGTCAGATAGAAGCCCAAATCTACCTCCGTGAAAACCAGCTCCTACTCTTGGTTTTTTCATATTTATTGGATTTACTATTGCTAAAATAGTCCAATACTATTATCATTCACATAAATTTTTTAATCAGCTTCTTTCAGTATCTCATGGGGTCTGTATTAATGAGATTCATAAAAGTATCAACGACGCTAATCATAATATTCATAGCTATTATCGCATCCGTATCATGCTCAGGTTCATTCGAAGGAGGACAACCCATAGTTTATCCGAGTCTGACCGGAGCAGAACAACCATTATCTTTCGGGTCTGACAGCAAGAACGGTCGAAGTGTCCTTTCGGTATATGATGCGGTAATTGACCCTGCCGCTAAAACATTCACTGTGACTCCCGCTAACCGAGAAAGTGCTTATCATTTTCCGCTAACTAAATTTTATCCGAACGTACTGACAATCACCGGATTTGGATTCACTCCCAATTTCTGGGCTGATATTAAGATCAGCCATCCATATCCCGGAAGCGGAATTGATGGTTTCGATGCTCGAGTTATCGCAATTCTACCCGCAAATCCGGGAGTGAGTTTTAATTATCCTGAACTCAATGCAACCGGCAACAATAAAGTAGTTATGGAACCCGATGGCTACACCGGACTTTTCGACAGTCTCGGCGGCTCATTACCCGGCAATACAAATCCATTCAAAGCGTATTTCAAGGATCTGCCCAATCGCGTGTGGTCATCAACGGGAGTGACATCCGAAACGCAGCGATGGAATTTGAACCTTGAGGGTTTTGGCGGTCAGATGCAGTACAAGTTTGTAGTCGATGTCTCAACCAATTTCCCGAATCCGCCCCAGGTCGGTGTAGATAACGCTCCTGAACCCGTCAATATTGAAGCGACTATCGGGTCAGGACTTACCCCGGAGGGTGGAAGTGCATCAATCGATGTCACAATCCTCGATTGGCAAGGCGCCTCCGGAACGGAAGTATCAGTAGAAGCCCCCGAGCTTTTCAGCGGTGTTGTTAGTCTTGGTTACAACACTCCCGGACCCAATCCCGATGAATATATTTTCTCCGGTTTGATTTCAAATCAATTCCTCGTTCCCATGGGCGAATATCCGATTCTCGTTGCAGCGTTAGATCAGGCGACAAATACTTATACATATAATGAATTCAAAGCTGTAGTAGAGGGAGATCCGATGAACGCTGTTGATGTCACTCCTCCATGGTTGAATTTTTCGCCTCGAAACATTTGTATTGATGGCAATTATGCTTATTTAGCGTCTGATGTTAACGGACTTCATATATTCGATGTTTCAAATCCTGCAGACCCTGTTTGGGTAAATTCGGTCGATACTGATGGTTTAGCTTTTGATGTTCGCATTTCCAATGGATACGCGTATGTGGCGGACGGCGCTTTTGATCTGCAGATAATCGACATCGATCCTCCTGAATCGGCTTACATCGTTAATTCTGTCATAACGCTTGGTGCTGCCCTTGAAGTTGATATTTCCGGTAGCTACGCGTTTGTTGCGGGCAGTGAATCCGGTCTTTCGATAATCGACATAAATTCTCCAGAATCGGCATATCTCGCAAAATCTGTCTCAATTAACGGTTTATCTAATAGTATCTATGTTACAAACGGTTACGCTTATATGACCGATTTTGATAATGGCTGTCTTAATATAGTTGACATCGATCCGATTGAATCGGCATATGTGGTCAGTTCTTTATTCACTGATGCCGCGGAGGATGTTTACGTTTCAGGAAGTTACGCGTATGTAGTTGGCAATGCGTATTGCCTGCGGGTAATCGATATCGACCCTCCTGAATCACCGGAAATCATAAGCACTATAAATGGTTCTGAAAATGCTTTTGGGATTGATGTTTCAAACGGTTACGCGTTTGTTGCGGATAACATGGATGGCGTATACATAATCGACATCAACACGCCTGAATCGCCAAACCTGGTGAAGATCGTTGACACGCCCGGATATGCCTATGAAATCCGTGTTTCAAATGATTACGCGTATGTGATCGATTGGGTGGTTGGTATCCAGGTAGTCGATATCAATCCACCTGAAGAGGCATACATTGCGAATACTGTTAACACACCCGGATGGGCTTTTAAAGTGCAAGTTTCAGATGGCTACGCGTATGTGGCGAATTGGGGTGCCGGTGTTGAGATAATCGATATCAACCCGCCTGAATCGGCAAAAATAATCAGAACCGTCGACACACTTGATTCCGCTCAGGATATCAGTGTTTTAAATAATTACGTTTATGTAGCAGATAACGAATCCGGTCTCCAGATAATCAATGTAGAAAATCCTGAATCGGCTTATCTCGCGGGATCTGTCGATACACCCGGCAATGCTCTTGGAGTTGATGCATCCGAAGGTTATGCGTACATTGCGGATGATGAATCCGGTCTTCAGATAATCGATATCGATCAGCCTGAATCGGCATATATCGTAAAAAATGTTGATACATTCGATCGTGCTTTTGATGTTCGTGTTTCAGGCGGTTACGCGTATGTAGCTGATGGTTATTCCGGTCTTCAGATAATCGATATCGATCCTCCTGAGGAGGCATATATTTTTAAAACTGTCGATACAACCGAGTTTGCTCAGGGTGTGTATATTTCAGGTGGTTATGCGTATGTTGCAGATGGCGCAGATGGTCTTCAAATAATCAATATTGCTCCTCTAATTTCAGCGCATATTGATGCGACGATAGATACATCCGGAATTGCAAATGATGTTTACGTTTCGGGAGGTTATGCATACGTAGCGGATGATGAATCCGGATTGCAGATAATCGATATCGATCCTCCTGAATCGGCTTATATATTGACCACTATCGATACAACTGTTTCTGCAAGGGGTATTAGTATTGCAGGCAGTTACGTATACATAGCTGATATATATGGCGGTTTGCGAATAATCAAGTTTTAGCGATTGTGGCATAGGCTTCCAGCCTGTTATTTCAAATCTTGTTGTAGGGTAAGCTTCCAGCCTGTAAAATCAAATAATCCGGTTGATTTTTTATTTCTAAACTCCACATAAATTATTGGGCTTACTA
>Ga0315277_10011810_pt1 | contig 10976 bp, 7 predicted proteins | sample YL17G05_15_MG_FD_203695 | JGI IMG/M metagenome (GOLD analysis project Ga0315277, IMG submission 203695) | Sediment microbial communities from Yellowstone Lake, YNP, Wyoming, USA - YL17G05_15 | ecosystem: Environmental > Aquatic > Freshwater > Lake > Sediment | place: USA: Wyoming | collected... | reverse complement strand
ATGTCGCGTGCGCTTTATTCGCGTTAATCTCACCCCGTCCTTATCGCGACCCATTCGAGATGGATGAAGCTATCGAAATCCTTGAAAGAGAAAAAGGAAAGCAGTTCAATCCGAAGGTTGTCGATGCGCTCAAACAGGCTTATTCGGAAGACAAGATTGAGAAAGCAAGCGAGAGCCTGGTTGCCGATCCTTTTTCGCCGATCCGACGTCAAATCGACCTGAACTTCGAGGACAACTGGTAAAAATTCATCGCATCTGTAAAATCTCATTTAAAATGTAAAAGCGTATTATATGCGATTACTTAATGATTACTATGATATCACAAAAAGTTTACATCCATATTCAGGCTGCAATTACATTGGAATAAGGCATTCCCGGAGTTCGATAATCCATATTGAATCAGCAAAGCAATTGCTCAAACTATTAACCGCTTGACATGTAGGTTCTTCTGGCATAAATTTTTAGTTTTACGTCTTAATCAGCCGATATAAAATTAGCAGTGTTGAACCAGACTATCGACCTCATAGAGCTGATTGGAATCCTCTGGCGCAAGAAAGGCACTCTTTTCCTTTTCGCCATCGCGATAGCTATCGTCTCATTCCTGGTCAGTCTTGCATTACCGAAGAAATACGATGCCCATACGAGCATCATAATTGCCGAGAACCCAAGGCTACGAGCGATGTCGGGATGGAGTACGACAGCATTCGGCATGGCTGGTTTCAACCTTCCGACTGAGGTTACAGCATCTTATAATGAAATTTTAAAAAGCCGAAGGATTTTCTTCGAGGTTATCAAAGAAAACAACTTGCGGAATTATTACGGTTATCCCGAGGATTCAAGCAAAGATTTAAAGCTCATACGCGAAATAGGTAAAAAGCTCAGTGTCTCGCCGATTCGCGATAATGTGCTTCATTTATATTTCGAAGACCGGAATCCTGAGATGGCAAGTCGTGTCGCCAACTCCTTCATCCAGAATCTTCGGGTATTCCTTGAAAGCTCGACCCTTTCAACATCTGAAAACGCAAAGAACTTCATCGAAGAGCAGATAAACCAGATCAAGTTCGAGCTGGAACAAGCTGAGGAAGCTCTAAAGAATTTCATGGCTGAGAATGAAGCTGCTGGGATCGATGAGCAGGTTCTGCAAGCTGTCAGGCAGGCATCGACAATCGAGGCTGAGCGAAATGCGGCAAAAATCCAGCTTAGCCTTGTTCGACAGAATATCAAGCAGGAAAAAGGTCGGAAGGATGAATTTGATCAGAAGTATTACGACTACATGGAAAAATATCCCAAATCTGAAGGATGGAACAATGTTCTCGCACCACCATCCAAAACCCCATCAGACCTGAGCAATCTGCCTGATGAGTTCTTAACAGATAACGCTATCCTTGAGTTAAGGTCGAAATTGACCGAGCTGAAAATCAAACTGCTTGAGGAAAAAATCACCAAAACTGAAAAGCATCCTTCAGTTGTGAAAGTCAACGATGAGATTCTCAAGATTAGAGGACTTTTCATAAAAGAGGTTGAGAATGTACTTGATTCCCGGTTAGCCTCGCTTGAGTTTGAACGGATAAATCTCGCGGCAGAGGTAGCGGCATATGATTCAGTCATGAGCGATTTCGAAAAGAGCTGGGAAAGTCTTCCCGAAAAAAGCACTCAGTATGTGAGGTTTAAACGCGATGTTGAGGCACTTTCTGAGGTCTATCTGCTTTTGAAAAACCAGCTCGCTGAGACCAAAATCGATGTCGCTCACGAAAAGCGTTATTTCGAGATTCTTGATGTCGCGGTTCCACCGGACAAACCTAAAAGCCCGAAAATTATTACCAACACCGTTGTTGGTCTTGTCCTTGGATTTGTCATCGGCGCCTTGTGGGTTTATGTCGGTGCCTTGATGGAATTAAGGAAGAGGGGGCTGATAGATGAATAAAATTTTAATAATATTGACTCTGTCTTCCCTTCTCATCGGTGGTTCATTCGCGAATCTATCAGCTCAGGAATCAGGTAGTGCAGCTCCAACTGACGGATCGGGTCAAGCATATGATTTCACCAAGGAGGGTTACGGTGAGGTCTTCATAGAAAATTATCCCCTCGGACCCGGTGATGAATTACTCATTCGGATTTTCACACTTGAGCCATTTGAGGAACGGACTCGAATAACAACCGATGGGAAATTAATATTGCCGGTCCTTGGTGAAATGGCTGCGGCCAGTCGTACTATCCCGGATATCCGAACCGAACTCATTTCCAGATATTCTGACTACTACACGGATTTTACATTATCAATCGACCTTGTGGACATAAAGAAAATTCAGGTCTATCTATATGGCAGCGTTACAAATCCCGGTATATATACTTTATTCGCGAACACGACACTTCTTGAATTCCTCCAGAAAGTAGGGCTTACGACAAGCGGACGAAACCGTCGATTAAAGCATTTCCGTGGCGATATTGAAACCGAGTTCGATCCATTCCGTCTTTCAGTACTCGGTGAAATTGAAAAACACAATATATATCTTCAATTCGGCGACAGGATAGAGGTTCCAATCCCGGAGGTATCGATCTCTATTTCCGGGAACATATTCAGACCCGGATTTTACGAGGTTCTTCCGGGTGAATCCCTCAGAGACATCCTCGAACTCGCTGGCGGACCCACTCCATACGCTGACATGCAGGATGCTATAGTGGAAAGACCTCTTCCGGACGGCACTTTCGATAGGTTGCATATCGACCTTGAAAAAGTATGGGATGAGGTGGAACCGTTCGAGATTAAAGATCGAGATACCGTTTATATCCCCGGAAAAGACATGAATATCTATGTCCTTGGCGCGGTGAAAACTGCTGGCGCGTATCCTTTTGTTGAAGGCAAAAGTGTTGAACAGTACCTTGCCGAATCAGGCGGTTATGATAAGGATGCACAATTAGCTTTTGTGACTGTTATTCGTCCAGGTCCGCGTTTCGGCAGCCAGGTCGGTCAGAAATTCAATGTGAATCTGAAAGAAATACTCAAAGAGAAATTCGAAAAATCAAAAGATAGAAAAGCATTTGAGACCCCGAGAATAGTACTCGCACCGGGTGATGTGATAATGGTTCCATACAAGGGAACTGAGGAGAAAAACGCCAATATGAGTCTTGTTCTGACCGTGCTTCAGAATATCCTGCAAAGCATCCTGATATTCAAAGGTAAATGATGATTTAATGCGCAAAGAGAATATATACCTTGCGCTTCCGGTATTCCTTCAAAATTCAGTCGTCGCAATCGAGGGATGGAGGCTTCATCGACTTCGTTATGGAAAACGCGAAAGCCAATTCTTCGATGAACTCAGGAAAACGCAATATTACAGCCGACAGGAGCTCGAAAACCTTCAACTCGAAAGGCTTAAATCAACAATCAAAAACGCTCGTGAAAATGTCCCCTATTATCGCGAACATTTCAAAGACCTTCCCGAAATAAAATCTCTTGATGAACTTGTTAACTTTCCTGTACTCCAAAAAGATACAGTGCGCGTTAATGCAAAATCATTCTATGATCCGAACATCCCACGATCAAAGCAGGTTATTGTGTACACGAGCGGAACAACGGGAACTCCCCTTGTTATCCACCTGCACAGCAATACGATTGAATACGCCTTCGCGCTTCAGGAGCGTCAACGCCTCTGGGCGGGGACAACAATAAAAGACCGCCGAGCGACATTTGGCGGACGAGTCCTGATGCGTGCCGATTCGGATAAGCCGCCGTTCTGGCGATGCAATCCATCGTTCAATCAGATTTTGTTTTCCTCGTATCACATGAACGAAAAGAACCTTCACCATTACGCGCGAAAGCTGATACATTTTAAACCCGATGAAATCTACGGTTACCCATCATCGGTGAATACACTCGCCGTGTTTTTAAAAGCTCACCCGGAATATAAGATCAATCCAAAAGCCGTGCTCACAAACTCCGAACCGCTGTTTGAATATCAGGAGGAGAATATGAAAGAGGCTTTCGGATGCAAAATCTACGAGTGGTACGGATCGGTCGAATACGCTTGTTTCGCCGGTCGATGTGAACATGGCAATCTTCATATCGCATCGGAATTCGGGATTATCGAAATCCTCGATGAGAACAACAATCCCTGCGCTCCCGGCAAAGAGGGCGATATCGTCTGCACCGGCTTGATGAATCATGGCATGCCATTTATACGCTACAAGATCGGAGATACCGGGATTATCTCAGGACGGACTTGCGGATGCGGTCGAGCTCTTCCGGTCATCGACAGAATCGGAGGGCGAATGGATGATATTATCGTCACGCCGGATGGACGTCGTATAGGACGAATGGACCCTGTTTTCAAGGGGCTTACCGGGATCCACGAAGCGCAGATTATTCAGGATAAAATCGACCATGTCCTTTTCAGGATTGTCCCCGCTCATGGATACAGCAATCAAACCAAAATGGAATTGATCTCTAATGCAAAATTACGTCTTGGGGATAAAATTAAAATTGATGTTGAAGAAGTGCCCTGGATTGAACGAGGTCCTCAGGGAAAATTCAGAGCTGTGATTTCTCATGTGAAGATACAAAATTAGGAGAGATAAAATGGAGAGTCCGTAAACTCTCCCATTCATTAAAAGATAATTATATGATGCAAAAAAAATGAGATTGCATGGCAATCCCATCTTCATTGAAAATCAAAGGATTTTCAGCCTTTAATCTGGCGATAGCCTTCGTAGAAGGAGTCTGAGGAAACAAATTTATTTAATTCTATTACATCAGGGGGAACAGAATCTTTTGATCGAAATCCCCATATATCGACTCCATAAATCGGTTCATGGTTGGATCTAACTCCCTTATGCATTTGCTGAATAGCTATAGCCATTTCGCCTGAGGGGGTTTGGGGGCCAATCTGAATATGATAAGACCTTAATTTTGATGCATCGATTCCATATTCGAAATATTCATTTGAACCTGGTTCGGGCAACCATTTCCATCCCGCCTCAATAAGTTCGCCCTCGTCTTTTAGCATTTCGACAAGACTTTCCGGAGCTTCACCGTCATGTTTATCAAGATAAATATAGCCATAATTCGTGAAAAAGAAAACACAATGTTCTCTTTTTACCTGGTCAAAATAATAAGAAGTCGTAGAGAACATTCCGCTTTTAAATTCCAGAAAATCGCTTGAGTCAAATCTAAAAGGATGGACTTGATTAGAATTCGTTTTATTGTTTTTTATTACGAACTCAAAAGTGCATGTATCAATTCCATCGCTTGTGAATGTGAATCCCGATGTGTCATTAATATCGATAGAATCGACAAGATGGTACGTCTTTCCAGATACATAATCATTTGGCATTAATAACGGTATGCCTGAATTGATATAATCCTCAAAAGAGAGAGGGACATGCTTATTTAAAGCATAGTATGAGTGCATACCAATATTTGTAAAAGCTCTAAAAATATTGTGAACAAACCATGGGTAGGGTAACCTATCCTCTACCGGTGGTCTGTCCCCGCCATCAGATAAACCTGCGCTCCTTGTAATCATCGGTTGCCCAGCTGTATCCGGCTGAACGGCCATTGCTTTTTCCCGTTTCGTATCGCTGCTGCATCCCGCCAGCATTGATAGCAGGAGAAAAAATAATACTGCACAAAGAATATTGCTTTTCATAATTCACCTCCGAATATGTAAATGAAAAACCAAAACGCCATCCAAGAGTACCGCAACTTTGCACTGTTAAAGAATGATTCACATAATCTCTTATGCCTCCAAATATACTACCGCTCAGCAAGCCCAATTTTAGGAACAGCCACATTGTGTCTACATTCAACATTATAATTTTCTCATTAATACATACTTTTAACAAGATATTACTATATTTTTACTGATCAATTAGAAATCTTTGCCTTGATTTTTCAATTGCCAAACGAGTACGATATTCATTTGAAAACATATTGTTAATATTGATTCTCTCAATGCGGTGAAAAACCATTAATAGGATAGATTAAGTTCTTTATCAATCGAGGCACTAAATGAATCATGAAAAAAAAGGAATTACAATCGCAATCATCCCCGCTCGTGGAGGTTCAAAAGGTATACCGGGGAAGAATCTTAAAACACTTAACAATTCACCCCTTATCGCGCACACAATCCGTTCCGCTCGTCGATGCAAATCTATCGACAAAGTGATTGTAACCTCCGATGATGATGAAATCCTCGCTGTGAGCCGAGCGAACGGTGCGACCGCGATCAAACGTCCTACCGAACTCGCAACCGATGAAGCTCCAACTGAACCAGCTCTCGAGCATTGCGTAAAAACTCTCGAAGTTCAAGGTGAAAAAATTGATATTATTGTTCTCCTTCAATGCACAAGCCCTCTTCGAAACGATGAAGATATCGAAAACGCTTTAACTAAATTCAAGGATTCCGGCGCTGATTCTCTTTTAAGCGTATGCAAGAGCCATTCTTTCTTCTGGAAATGCTCTCCTGAAACGGGATTCGCATCCGAACTTTACGATTATAAAAACAGACCGCGCCGTCAGGATATAGAAGATGAAGACAGATGGTATCGCGAAAATGGTGCTATCTACATAACAAAACGCGATATCCTGATGAACGAGCATAACCGTCTTGGTGGAAAAATCGCTTTGTACATCATGCCCGAACAATTTAGCTTAGAGATAGACACCGAGTTTGATTTCTGGTTGGTTGAAACGATTATGCAGCACAGAGGAAAATTCTCATTTGGTTCCGATTAATAACAATCCACAGATTACGCAGATTACACAGATTAGATTGATTATCTAGCTTTATAGTACGACACGCGTTAGCACGCCGCTCAGAGCCAGCGCGTCAGCACCCTCGGAACGATATGCGTCAGCACCCCGCCCATAACATCACGCGTCAGCACCCTTGTACAGCATACGGTCCCATCCCTATCTCAACATCAATCTCAAATCATCCGATAACTAATACAGTTGCAATCAATCATCTCGGAGGCATCGATGAAGGATAAACCCTTCATAGGAAAACGCGCGCTTGTACTCGGCGCATCCAAATGGCAGGTTCCGCTAATCCGCACTGCTCAATCACTCGGATGCGAAATCGTCGCAACCGATATGAATCCCAATTCCGTCGGATTCAAGGTTGCGAATTTTTCAGAGACAGTGAATATACTTGATATCGATGCCAATATCGAGGTTGCCTGCAAGCACGGGATCGATGCTGTTATGATCGACCAGACTGATTATGCCTTGAATGTAGTCGCAGCTATCGCCTCCGAGCTGAATCTTCCGGGACCATCAACACAGGTCGCGAGGAATTGCACCAATAAAAGACTAATGCGCGAGCTCACATCGAGAGTCGGAGTTCCCAATCCAACTTATTCGATCGTTTCAAATATAAAGGAAGCGCGTGATGCCTCACGCAATACCGGTTTTCCCCTCGTTGTAAAACCAACGGATAACCAGGGTTCGAGAGGCGTTTTCAAAATCGATGATTCAGAATCGCTCGAACGGCTCTTCAGTGAAACAATCAGATTCTCAAGGGAGGGTATCGCTCTCGTAGAGAGCTATATCAGGGGAACCGAGGTTACTGTTGAAGGATTTGTTGTCGATGGTGCACTCATCCCTCTCGCGATTAGCGCCAAGAAACACACACCTCCTCCAAGGATAATTGCGGTTAATCTTGAATTCCCTCCTCCATTATTCTCTGCCAAAATAATCGATAGAATAAAGGTTACAGCGTGCAAAACAGCATCAGCACTGGGAATGCTCAACGGACCTTTTCATGGTGAATTCATAGTAAACGAGAAAGGAATTTATCTTGTCGAAGCAGCTCACAGGGGCGGTGGAAGCGGCACATCGAGCCATATAGTACCGGCTGTCAGTGGAGTCAATATGCTCGAAAAGCTCGTTTATGTCAGCCTTGGCGAAAAGGTTGATGTAAAGCCTTTAAAAAGCGATGCTTGCATTTTACAGTTCCTCGAATTTGAGCCGGGTCCATGCGCGAATATAAAAGGGCTTGATTGGGCTCGGCAAATTTCCGGAGTTTTACTTTTCGAATTGAATTTCAATCCCGGTGATATATTCCCGGAAATAACTGATGATTCCAAGCGTCATGGCGCGGTTATAGTAACCGCAAAGACAATTGATGCGGCAAGGGAAATCCTGAAACAAGCCACTGACATGGTGAAAATCGAATATTCTGGTGCGGTGAAATATAGAAGAGAAATCGAAAAAGCAGTGCATGTTTAATCTAAACACAAGCGAAGCATAAACACTGATAACCACTGGGATCGCGGACATCCCTGTCCGCAACAAAAGCTGAGCATTAATGCGGACAGGGATGTCCGCGATCCCGGTTCCATAAAATCTATTCCCGCACTGAGTAAATCCTGATTCTCTCTCCCCTTGCGATTGAATAGCACTATACATATAATATATTGTGGATAACGGCAATAATTTAAATCATGTTTTAAATATCTCGTATAGGAGGTTCTCCATTGAAAACCTTTAATATTATCCTTCTGATTGCATTAGGTTTCCTATTGGCATTGCCATCATCAAACGCGCAAAGCACCACAAATGATTCCAAATACATGCAAAACTATGCTTTCTGGTGGGATAACGCCGTTAAAAATGTCGATTATCAGGGCTTGTTTTATCAATTCAAAGCGATCGAGATAAAAAACCAAAAAGAGTTCGGTCCGGCTTTGATTAAATTCATCCAGCAGAGAGCCGATAAACCATGGGAACATTATTCTCTCGCGATTTACACACTCGCAAAATTGGGAAATGTGAAGGACGCTGAAAAGGCATTCAATACTCTTCTCTCCAAAGATTATCATTCAAAAGCCAATAGCGTCACAATGATTCCAATCCGTGAAAAGCGTCAAGCACTTGAATATATGCTTGAGCTCGGGATGAAACCCAGTGCCGGTTCGGTCGAGGAGATTAAAAAGGAAATAGCTTTCCTCATTAAAAACAAGTTCCCAGCGCTGGTAATCGATCTTGCGGTTCCGATGAAGCTCCACGGACATGAAATCACAAAAGAGCAAAAAACAACTCTCGCAGAGTTAATTACCAATAAATGGAGAAATGTCAGACCGGTGGATTTGATGATCTCCGGACTTCATCCGGATTGGGAAAAAATGTGGATATCCATGGGAACATCTTTCAATCCTGATGGTGAAATACTCGCCCAAATGTCCCTGCTGGCGGCGAACAAAGACGAACTTCGCAGGATTTCGCAGTTAAAACTCGAACGTCCGGAGCATGGTGATACTTACTTCGATAAATCCAAACCCTTGTTTGAAGCATCGCTGGGAGATAAAAACGCCATTAAATCTCTCAAGGACAAAATGACCGCGGAACAAAGGCATATCTGCAATTTAGCCCCGGATAAACTTCCGGATGAAATTCTTCTCCAGGTAATGGACACAGGTAGTAAACAATTGAGCATAATCCCTGAAACAAGATTAATTGCTGAAGTCGAAAAACGAGGATACAAGGATGCCATCAGGGAATATGTAAAACATCTCGAGATAGTGTCATCGGTGGATGCGATACATGGTGGAAAATTTCCGGAAGAGAAAATTCAAGCCGTATGGGCGCTTTCACAATATGATGTATCAAAAGGTCTTGATGCTCTTGCCAAAATGTTTGAGAAATCGCCGGAGGATTACTACATCGCGACTCATATCACTCAGTTCCCCATGAATTCATATTTCCATATAAATCCTGATGGATGGGAAAAATGGTTTTTAGAAAATCCTGAAACGCTTGCTAAAGCGATTAAAACAGTAATCGAAGCGAGTAATAATCCCGATAAGTTAAAGATGTCTTATGATTCACTTGGCCCAACCAGTGCTGATCAGATTTATCATGACAAAAACTATGCTTACGGTGCGATGATGTTCCTTCCGGAAGATATTTTCAATAAGTATTTCGCAAAACTCGACTCGAAATATTTCACATCGTCCGCATATCTGGCAGGCAGATATTTCCGTGCAAAATGGGCGGACCCCGACGACCAGGAATCGTTTTACAAAAAATATTCGCTAAAAAGTAAAAAAGGGAAACCTTGATTATTAGTTTCATCAAGTATTTACGGAGGTTATCATGAAAAGAATAATTTTCTTGATACTTGCGGTTACAGTAATTTTCCTATGCAACCTCGACAGAACATCATCAAAAGAGGTAATCGATTCGCATCAATGGGCTCAAATCTGGGCATATGATGTGGAAAACGATTATGGGTGGGCGACATCCTCATTCTTCAAAGCAATCGAACTGAAAAAAGAAAAGCTATTTGAGTTCGCGCTTGAGGAGTTCATAAAAACTCAGCAATCGTTTTCTCCTTATCGCACTCAAGCCGCATATACGCTCGCGAAAATCGGAAGCGGCACAGCTGAAAAATATTTTAATCTGATTCTCGCGGATAAAATCGATTTCGAAAGTAAAGAGTTTCCTTTGCAGATTCAGGAAAAAGCCCAGGCAATGAAATTCATGCATGAGCTTAATCTGAAATTGGATGCGACGGCTTTAAATACAATTAAAGAAATAGAAATTCCTGAGCTCATAAAACGGGAATATCCGGCTTTAACACTGAATCTTGCGGGACCGCTCGCTTCCCTTGGAGTCGAACTGTCCGAGGACACAAAAAAAGTTATTTCCGAACAGGTCACAATACATTGGTGGCGTGTTGAGCCTGAAGACCTTATCGCATCCGGAATTCAACCTGACTGGATGAAGATGATTTCAAGTAAAGAGGAAAAATCGCCTATTGACAGGACAACCAGATTAATTGAACTCTTTTTAAAAGCAGCTGATAATGAAACGCGGAAAAAATTGACAACACCATTCGAGGAATCCGGCAGCAAAAAAAGAGCTCTTTATTATGTCAAACCCGTTATTGCAGCATCTGTAGGTGATGAAAAAGCGGTTAAATTGCTTCTCAATTCCATGCAACCCATTCACGCTGAGTACTGCAATTTCGCTC
>Ga0315277_10011809_pt1 | contig 10976 bp, 7 predicted proteins | sample YL17G05_15_MG_FD_203695 | JGI IMG/M metagenome (GOLD analysis project Ga0315277, IMG submission 203695) | Sediment microbial communities from Yellowstone Lake, YNP, Wyoming, USA - YL17G05_15 | ecosystem: Environmental > Aquatic > Freshwater > Lake > Sediment | place: USA: Wyoming | collected... | reverse complement strand
CGCCCACCGTGCGGGCGCGTTACCCAACCGCACGGTCTGTGTCATGCCGCCGACCATTTGTTTGTTGCCATTATTGACCACACCCACTATTGTCTCCTCAAAGATTCTGTAGCCGTCCTGCGGGAAATGCCGGTCGACATCGAAATCGAGCTTTCCCCGACGACAGAATCAGTGGAGGTTGCTTCGATGATGTCCATAGTCCGACACACATCCGTTACTATAATATCTCTTGTCTTGATTATGCTGCCGGCGGCAGCCGCCGGGGCGGAGGAGTCTTCGGAGACCTTTCAGATGATACGGACGGGACCCGGATTGTCCTTGCACAAAGAGATGTTCATGTTGCCCGTCACGTTCTCTGACGAGTACCACAGCGCCAGAACTGAGGCGGTGTTTCAAGTGAGCGCCAAGCACCGGTTATTCAACACGCCGATTTATTTTGCCTATACGCAAATCTCCTTCTGGCAAGCATACGACCGCAATAACTCGGCGCCGTTTCGGGAGACGAACTATAATCCGGAACTATTCTACCGCACGAAGCGGTTTCCCTTCTACGGCGGGCAGGTTGGCGCCGATATAGGCTTCGAGCACGAATCGAACGGTCAGAAGCCGCCGATATCACGAAGCTGGAATCTGTTCTACGCATGCCCGTATTACTATCACTCAGACTTTCTCCTGTATCTCAAGCTCCGATATCGACTGCCTGAAGATGACAAGGCGTTCCCCGAAGCGGCAGTTGGGGACGATAACCCCGATATCACCGATTATCTCGGCTACAGCGACCTTCATTTGTATTACCGGTTCGCGTGGAATCACACCGTACATTTGATGATTCGGGGCAACATGCATACCGGTAACGGTGGCGTTGTCTTGAATTACCGCCTGCCGGTTCCCAAAAGTGCAACGAGTTTTTTCATTCTGCGGCTGTCGCACGGTTATGGGGAAAGCCTCGCAGACTACAAGAAGTCCTTAACGAGAATCGGCGTCGGCATTATGTTTTCCAAATGAATGTCGAAATCTAAGAATCAAGTTGAAAAAAAAGGTGACAACGTAGACCGGTAATAAGCGGCCCCAACCTCAAAAAATCCCATCACGAATGATGGGCCACGCCGCCTTCGGTACAGTTCCCAATAATGAGGGGCGCAGCGTAAAATACCTTGATTTTATATTGATATTGATGTAGGTTAGTCGCGAAACGTAAAAGCGGATAGGCGTGCCGTAAAGGCGGACGCTACAGACACAAGGCTTGCGCAGTTGCTGGGCTACCGCAGTTGGAAAATAAGAAAGGTGCAGGGTCTAATGACCCTATTTCCGGAAAAATATGACACGACGAGAAATACCTAATAATGCTATCGAAGCTGTTGCTCGGCATATTAATAGAAGGAGCAATAGGAATTATGGGATCAACCCAATAGGTGAAGAGGAGAATATTGAAACACCCCAAATATTCGAAATCGTCCCCTTTACTGAAATCGACGATACGGATAAACGGTTCTATGCCATCGACGGGAGCTATAATAGCGAGCAGTTCTACAATGGTCTGGCTATTGCCATTTACACCGCAGGCTATCTTTGCTACCATCACGGGCGGCAGGTGCGGATGAATTCACTTGATGACCCCGTGCTTCTTGGGCAAGCATACTATCCGGAGAATATTCTAGTCACGAATCAAACTCACCTTAGCGCAATGTATGATGAACTCCTATCATTGAAACCTGTCAAACGCCTGCTCGAGTTTTGGTCAGATACACCGGCAAACATTTTCCCCATTGAAAAAGAAACAATATGCGTCAATCTCTCGACCCTGTTGTATTTCTGCCAAGAAATCCTGGAAATCGCACTCGTGCTCGAGGTAGCTGAACATCCTAATACAAAACAAGGTGATTTTATTTTCCGAGATGGAACGCTGCGCCCACTTCAGGTAAAGCAATCTTTCCTAGTTCAGCTCGGGGAATATTTACATGAGAAAGGCATAAGGCTTGTCGCTATCACTAAGCAATCACCGATGAAAATGGAGCTATCATACACGTTCAAGCAGATCGACAGCTACCTTCAAGACCAACTCAAATACGAATATCCTTTTGTCGAAACAGACCCCAGAAGGAAAAAACTCTGCTGCTGGTTCGAGGTCCCTGAACCGGTTTTGCAGGCCGCATATCGCGGCGATATGTTTGTCAAAAAGGGAATAAAGGGTGGGCGTGGATTTGGCCTATTCATGGCCGCACGGTTGGATTATGTTGAAAAATTACAAAATTATGATTGGATTATTGCAGATGTGAATATCTTTGACGCAATTCCCGGAGTCGCGGCGGATGTGCTCAATCGCGATAAAGTTACCCTTGCATCGATATTTAGAGATCTCACGCGACTGACGCAGGAACATTATATTCTGGGTTACCCCTACCCACTAGCTGAAGTGCATAACTTCATTTCTCTCAAAAGAAATTTCAAAGAAGAGATCATAAATCGACTGAAATATTCGCTTTATAAAGACCAGCGAATGGACAACGTAGATATTGAGAATTTATTCCTGGACACTCACGACAGGTTCTAGAAGGATGGACATAGGTGAACAAGAAAGCTGACTTTGGCGTTCTGTACGGGCAGAAGACTACGGAAGATGCGTTACTAATCTATTCCTCTTACGAAGACGCAAAAGCCAGCCCGCAGACAGGTGACTTCATCGTGCTGACGCCGAAAGACGAAGGAAGTACAAAGTACCTTGCGCGTGTTGAAGCTGAAATCTATGACGAGGATCCGATCTTCAAATCGCAGGATAAGACCCTTATTGCCGTCCACTATGCTAGAATCGCCGAAAGAGAGCTTTCTGAACGCGATAAGCAGAAAATGTTCAGCTACACATACAAGGTAAGAATCCTCGGAACGTATTCGGACAGCGGTACGTCAATATCATTCACTACTGCTGTTAGAAAGCTGCCCACGGTATCATATATTGCCCGGCATTTGAACAAACGCGAAATCGATTCAATACTCAACAAGGCCAATCAGAATGGTGCACCGATAGGCCACCTTTGCATCGGCGAGAAAGTGTTTGAGGATTACGGCCCAATACTTTTCGACATTGCCAAATTGCGTAACAGACGCACTATGATTTTTGCTCAGTCAGGATTTGGCAAAACAAACTTAGTAAAAGTGTTGCTGAAAGAGATGACAGGAGATAGCACATACGGAAAACTCATTTTCGATTTAAACGGTGAATATTTTCTACGCGGCACGACAACCTACGGTTTGGGCGATATAGATGAAGCCACTATTAGGAGCAACGTCATTGTTTACTCTGATAAGATGCTTCCCGACGAATATAAGGGCACCGCGCGATTTACCTTTGGAGGCAAGGTCCTACTGAATATGCATAGGCATCTAACCGTAGGAGATATCCTTATCTTTGGGACAGGTTTCTCTGAGGTAATGAAGTCCTTCTTGCTTTACCTGGATGAAGAAGGTGTGAGCGATTTTATCCAGAATATCGACGGATATGTTAGTGACCCCCAAAGGCTGCATAAGAGTTTCCCAGATTTTTTTGAAGAACAGGAGGTCAAAAAGGTTGGAGCAAGAAGGACCATTGCGGCTATTAGGAAGCGTATAAAATATTTAGTAGAAGAGGGTAAGGGATTGCACTCTAGTAAATCTGAGTTGGTAGAGGGCGTCTTTGAGTATCTAAATCAGGGGAAAACAGTCATAATTGACCTCTCATTGAAAGACAATATGACTTCAGGTATTATTTCTACGATTCTTGTGCGCAAATTGTTCGACAACAACAAAGAGAACTATACGTCGAATAAACCCGACCAGATCGTTAATACTGTCATCTTTGTGGAAGAGGCGCAGAATGTTTTGGCTGAGGAATTCGTGCGATCAAACGCGAACCCTTTTGTCAGGGTCGCCAAGGAAGGGCGAAAATTCGGGTTGGGGCTGGTAGCAATTACTCAACGGCCGTCAGCAATATCCGAAGAGATAAGGACTCAAGCGGAGAATTTTTTTGCTTTTCACATGGGGAATACTGACGACATAAAGGCTTTGATTAGGTCGAATATCAATTATGATGGCGTGGTTGCGGACTTTATTCAACGGGAGACGATCCCTGGTAATCTATATATGGTCTCGTCGGATCAAGCCTTTGCTTTGCCTGTGCGGGTTAATGAATTTGAAAAACTTGTAGAGAAACAGGTTTACAGAGAGTCAAAGTTCGCAAAGTAAACAATGTTAGATATTCGAATTAAGCCGAACAGCGCACTGGATAAATTCCTTTCTAAGCCAAAAGGAAATTTCGATGTTGAGACTATATCCCCCGAGGAGAAAGTCAAGGTCTTGATCGTGCGAGATTTACTCCGCCTTGGCTGGGACATGAATTTCAAAGCGAATAGAGTGCTAATCAAGCCACCAGCGTATTATGACAAACAGATTATCAAGGACTCTATGCGGATAAGAAGGCAGGAGTCGTTTCTGCAAAATAGGGAGTGGATTAAAGGGCATCTTGACCTCGCAAGACAAAACCTTGTCGATGGTGCGTCTGCTTGGGACTCACCGGTAGAACCCGTCATTGAGGTTTGTGACACACAAAGGCAGCATGATATATTCCGGATATTCCGATTTTCCTGGTCGTCGCCTTATAGCGAGTATGTGGGACGCAGGATCAGACTCCTCATTCGTGACGGCGCCATACCCAGCAGGCCGCTAATCGGCATAGCGGCACTTGGGAGTTCGATTATACATATCCCCGAGCGTGACAAATGGATTGGATGGGATAAAGAAACCCGTACTAAGAACTTGATATATACAATGGATGCATATATTCTGGGGGCATTGCCCCCTTATAATTATCTTCTAGGCGGCAAACTTATCTCATACATTATTGCGTCCAACGAAATCAGAGATATTCACAGGCGCAAATATAAAGGAAAAGTCACTGAGATATCTAAACGAGTGGGAAATAGACTTGCGTGTATTTTCACTACCAGCCTGTACGGCAAAAGTTCTCAATACAATCGCGTTAAGTATAACCGTGATTTGTTATACATACCTATCGGTAGTACAAAAGGTTACGGTACCTTGCATTTGACGGATGAAACTTTTAAGGCAATGAGGGATTTACTAGCATACTACGAGATTCCAGTGACTAACAGGTTTGGCGACGGACCGATATGGAGAATGAGGGTGATCCGTACCGCGGCTGATATTTTAGGGTTTGATGCAGATTTTCTCCTCAGGCACTCCTTTCGGAGAGCAATATATGCTGTGCCTTTAGCCCACAATTCATGGGCATTCCTTAGAGGGCAACATAGCAGGTTGCGAAATTGTGACTACCCGTTAGAGGATATGGTGGGTTATTGGCGAGATAGGTGGTTGGCTAAGAGAAAAGCCAATATCGAAGTGAAAAGAAACGTGTACTCCTTTCATGCAAATGGATTTACAATCAGTTAGGGCTAGGCGGCGGTTACCGTCGGGTGACAATCCGGCCTCGCCGGATCAACACCCGGCGGAACGACGTAGAATTCGACTTGTGGGACAGTCTCTGCTCATCGGCCCGGCCATTTGAATCAGCTGGCGGGCAGACCGGAGAAGTTTTCACCTGTGCGTTTACTCGAAATCGGATTCGAGGTAGTCTTTGGCGGTGTTGGCGCGGGTCAGACGCTCGGTCAACCGCCGCGAAAAATCCTGCGCCGAATGCTCGCCGTACACCTTAAGCATATGATTCATGGCGATCACCTCGGAGATCACCGTGATGTTCTTGCCCGGCGAGACGGGAATCGAAACTATCGGGATTTCCACGCCCAAAATGGTGGTGTACTTGTCCTCAATGCCCAGGCGCTCATATTGGACGGTGTCATCCCAGAACGTCAACCGCACCTCAACCTCGATCCGTTTTTGGAGACGGATGGCGCGGATGCCGAAGAGGGCCTCGATGTCGATGATGCCGATACCGCGCACCTCCATATGCTGGCCCAAAAGCTCGGAGGAGGTGCCGACGATGAAGCTGGCCGACTTGCGGGTGATTTTGATGACGTCGTCGGCTACCAGCCGGTGCCCGCGTTCGACCAGGTCCAGGGCGCACTCCGATTTGCCGACCCCGGCCTTGCCGGTGTACAATAGTCCCACGCCGTAGACGTCGACCAACGTGCCGTGGACGGTGATGGTGGGCGCGAACCGATTGTCGAGGAGATTCGACAGGCGGCTGATCAACTCGGTGGTGGACAACCGTGAGGAGAAGACGGGGATTTTTTTGCGGTCGCCCATGGCCAGCATTTCCTGCGGCGGGATGATCCCCTTGGTGATGATGATCCACGGCATGCTGAAGCCGAAGAATTTCTCCAGCGTCTCGATCAGCCGCTCCCTGGGCATGCTGCTGAGAAAGGCCATCTCCGTCTCCCCCAGCACCTGGGTGCGCTGGCTGGGGAAACGTTCAAGAAAACCGCCCAGGGCCAGCCCCGGGCGGTGGATTTCCGCCGATTGTATTTTGCGCCGGAGGCCCTCCGCGCTGTTGAGGAGGGCCAGCATCAGATAATCCTTCCGTTCGCGAAAAACCGTTTCGACCGTGATTTCAGACAACGCCACGCTCCTCAATAATCGACCGAATCGGCGTCGGTCTCCGGTTTCGTGGCGTCGGCCTGGGCCAGGTTGATTTCCTTGGGCTTTTTGTCTTTTAGCTTTCCCTTGTACCGTTTCAGTTGCTCGCGGGCCTTGTCGAAGGTCGCTTCGATGGAGGCATACATATCGTCCGTCTCACCCGTCGACTTAAGCGTCTGGCCGAACACCTTGATTTGAAGTTCGGCGAGTTTACGGTGTTTGGCCACGTCGAGGATCAGATGGCAGGCAATGATATTATCGTAAAATCGCTGGAGGGTGTCGAAATTCTGCTCCGCCAGATTCTTGATTTCCGGCGTCAGTTCGAAATGCCGTGCGGTTAGCTTCGTATTCATAGTGACCTCCATTCTCTAAACGCCGCAAACCCCCTAAGATGGTTTACGGACGCATGTATGCTGTTATGTCGGCCGTGTGCGCGATGTCGATTCCCGAGGCCGACCGATGCATGCGACGGTTGGTTTTGGGGTTCTCTCGTGAGGCGTCCGCGGAGGCGACGCGGTCGGGCGCCCGGCCCGGCGCACGTTCGTGACTCGCGTCTGCATCCGAACGTAGGCAAGCATCCTGACTCCGAGATGGTAAAGCCCAAGACCATGTTGGTGGCGCCGCGTTTCTGTAAAGGGTTCTGCACCCTGAATTACCCTTCCAGAGCAAGCCATAACTGTCTATATAGTTCTACGAACAAGTATAGACCCCGGATGATATTCAAATCAATTAAATTTTCGGCCCCCAAGGGCTTTTACCGGCAAAAACGAAGCGGCCACCGCCTATGCCGTCCGGCGCCGAAAACGGGCCGGGAGGATTCTGAGTTCTTCTCGGTATTTGGTGACCGTCCGGCGGGCGAGTTTGATCCCCTCGTCCTGAAGGCGGTGATATATCTCCTGGTCGGACAAGGGCTTATCCGGACTTTCGCCTTTAATGATTTCCTCGATGCGGGTCTTGACGTGCCGTTTGGACAGTTCTCCGCCGTCGCTCCGGGCAATGCCGGTGTTGAAGAAATATTTTATCTCAAAAACGCCGTGCGGCGTCTGGACGTACTTGCTGTTTGAAACCCGCGAAATGGTGGCCACGTTCATATCCACCTTGCGGGCGATATCTTCCATGATCAGGGGCTTGAGGTATTCCACGCCGCGCTCGAAGAATTCGTACTGCTCGCCGACTATCGCCTCCATGACGCGGACCATGGTGTGGCGCCGCTGGTTGATGGCGTTGAGCAGCCACCGGGCTTGTTCCAGCTTCTGGCTGATGTATCGCTTGGTATCCGTGGAGCCGCCGCTGCCGCGCTTGACCAGCGACCGATAGGAGGGATTGATGCGCAACCTCGGCATGCTTCGGTCGTTGTGAAAGACGACATATTCGCTGCCGAGCCGTTCGACGATCAAATCCGGGAGAATCGTCGCCGCCGCGGTTTGGAAGCGACCGTGAGCCGGATATGGCGCCAGCGATTTGATTATGTCCATGGCCGCCTCGGCTTTCTCGGACGGCACCCCCATCAGTTTGGCGATCTGGAGCATCGATTTCTTTTCCAGGTCGTAGAGGTGCTCATCGACCACCCGGTACGCCAACGAATTTTCCAACCCGCGCTCCTTGAGCTGGGTCAGAAGCGATTCGCGGGTGTCGCGGGACCCAACGCCGATGGGATCGAACTTCTTGATCATGTCCAAAATCTTCACGATCTCCTCGGCCGGAACCTTGAGTTCCTCGACCATCTCTTCGGGCGAGACCACGAGATATCCCCGGTGATCGATATTGCCCAGGATGTATTCGCCGATTCTGTGCTCGTCCTCGGACAGGCGCAGAAGCGATAACTGATCGTGGAGGTGATCGTAGAGCGATTCTTCGACAGATGTTACCGCCAGAAAGGCATCTTCGCGGGATTCCCTCGACTCCCGTACTTTGTATCCGAAATCATCATCGGCGCTGAGATAGTCATCCCAGTCGATTTTTCCCATATCCGGGTCGACTTCGGCGTCGCTGTTTTGATTATCGGCGGCGACGTCGAATTCGGTCTCACCGTCAAGCCGTTCAGTTTCCAGCTCTTCGACTTCTTCCAATAGCGGATTGGTCGCCAGTTCAAGACGCAGGGTCTGTTCCAGCTTCAGAATCGGCATCTGCAGCATCTTCAGCGACTGGATCAACTGCGGCGCCAGTGTCTGTTTCAGCTTAAGTTGTAATCCCAGCTTCATTTGTTAACCTGTTGCCCAAAAATGTATTATGGTTTCTCAGTGCCATCCATATATATAGATATCGACGCCGACTGAGCCAACCTAAAGCAGATTTCCTTTCCATTGCCGCCTTTAACCTAATTCAGGCGGAATTTATCTCCCAAGTATACTTTGCGCGCTTCGGGGTCTGAAACCAAGTATTCCGACGTGCCCGAGGTCAGGATTTTGCCCTCGCACATAATATACGCGCGATTGCATATGGATAATGTCTCCCGGACATTGTGATCGGTAATCAAAATCCCCAGTTTTTTTTCGACCAGGCGCTGGATAATCCGCTGGATATCCTCGACGGCAAGCGGATCAATGCCGGCAAATGGCTCATCCAAAAGCATATACGCCGGTTCTGAGGCTAACGCCCGGGTAATTTCAAGCCGTCTTCGCTCCCCGCCGGAGAGCGTGTACGCCTTTGACTTTCGCAGGTGAGCGATATCAAGCTCGCCTAAGAGTTCCTCCAGTCGCCGCTTTCGGTTGCCGCGATCAATTCTCTGTAACTCCAATATTGCCATAATGTTATCTTCAACCGAAAGCTTTCGAAAAACCGAGCTTTCTTGCGACAGGTAACCGATCCCTTTTCGAGCACGCAGGTACATCGGAAGCTGCGTCAAAGGTTCCTCCCCCAAGAAAACCTCGCCCGAGGCCGGTTTGATGAACCCCATCATCAAATAGAACGTGGTGGTTTTCCCGGCGCCGTTGGGCCCCAGGAGCCCGACCACTTCACCCGGTTCAACCCGGATGGAGACACCATCGACGACCCGGCGGCGACGGTAAGTCTTGACCAAATCCTCGGCCTGCAATACCGCCATAATTTAAAATATGGCCCGAACCCAATATTTACAACAAAAATTTTGTCCGCGCATACCATTTGCATGTCCGTGCGTAATTCCATAAATTCCCGATATATTTTCCGTACCGTGTGTACAACTTCGTAGACTGTTGGCTTTAAGTTGGGAGTAGAGAATGAAACGCATTTTCATCGCAGCCGTTTTTGTCGCCGGGTTACTCGTAGTGGCATTGGGGTGCAGTCAGACCCCTGAACAGAAAGTGGCCAAGGCCGAGCGTTACCTGTCGGTCGGTCAATATGACCAGGCACGACGCCTGATCGACGGCATCGTCGCGGCCGATACTACCACGCCGGAAGCCATATACGGCAAGGCGCTGATCGATCGGTACCATGGGTTTGACTGGGAGGCGATCTTCAAGTGCATTGACGCCTCGCCGCTGAATGGCGGCTATATTCCCGCCATGGGGGCTTTCCTCGAGCTGGCGATCGATCACAACTATACCGTCAACGCGCGGAAAATGGTCGCCCTCTTGCTCAAGCGGCAGCCGGACAACCCGCAATGGTTTCTCCAACGGGCCAAGATCGACATGCTGGAAAATAAACTGGATGATGCCCGCGCCGACATCCGTCGGGCTGACTCCTTGGGGTGCGATTCCCTCGATGTTCTCCTGGCCGAGGCCGAGGCGGCATTTCGTTCCTACGACCGCGATACGATCACCGGGGCGCTGGGAAAACTCTCGCGGACCCGTTTCAAGACGGCCAACCAGTTCAGCCGCCTGGCATCATTGTTTGGTTATCTGAACATGGGTGATTCGGCCATTTACTACAGCCGGCAGGCGGTTGAGCAGGACAAGAAAAACCTGAAATTCCGTCTTCAGCTTGCCCAGAACCTTTTTGACGAATTGTACCTGACCGAGGCTTATGATCTCGTCAAGGAGATGCTCGCCGATGCCAAGGAATACGGGGCGGCACTCAAGCTGCGGGCTTATCTTCAATGGGCGCAACACAAGGAGGCCGAGGCCGAGCAGTCTTTCTATGACTATATGCAGCTACACGCGGAGTCGCCCATCGGCGGCGAAGCTCATGGCGATTTTTACGCCTTTTTCGGCGACGCCCGAATGGCCGAAATGGAATGGCAGGCGGCCTACATGCTGGCGTCCAATCTCGCCTACGCGGACGACTACCTCCGGGCACTGTACCCGAAAATGGAAAACGCCTTCATGGAGAATAAGTCGTATGACATGGCCTTTGATTATTTCGAGGAGGGTAAACAACTCCTTTCCGACGGAGTGGAGATGATATTTGTCGAAGCGGAATTGAAGGGCCGATTTTCAGGATCGCCTGATTCGGCAAAGCTTATGGTCGACAATCAG
>Ga0315277_10011808_pt1 | contig 10977 bp, 9 predicted proteins | sample YL17G05_15_MG_FD_203695 | JGI IMG/M metagenome (GOLD analysis project Ga0315277, IMG submission 203695) | Sediment microbial communities from Yellowstone Lake, YNP, Wyoming, USA - YL17G05_15 | ecosystem: Environmental > Aquatic > Freshwater > Lake > Sediment | place: USA: Wyoming | collected... | reverse complement strand
AGTCTTCGACGAGATAGCAAGGAAGACGCCTCACCTGTGCGACATGAGGCCAGGAGGACCACACGACTTCGCGGAACTCGACGCGGCAGGAGGAATCCCAGCTGTCATGAGGCTGCTCAGCAGCAAACTCCATCTGGACGCTATCACCGTGAGTGGCGCGACGGTCAAGGATAACGTCAAGGACGCGCCCCTGTACGATGCTGAAGTGATTCGTCCTCTGGAAAATCCTGTTCACAGAGAGGGCGGAATAGGCGTACTACGCGGAAACTTGGCTCCAGACGGCGCCGTTGTCAAGGTGACCGCCGTGCCTTCCAAGATGCTTGTCCACAAGGGTCCAGCCAAAGTTTTCGACTCCGAAGAGGAAACGATGAAGGCAATACTCAAGAAACAAATCAAAGCCGGAGACGTCGTCGTCATACGCTACGAAGGACCGAAAGGCGGACCAGGAATGAGGGAGATGCTTTCCCCGACGGCGGCAATAGCGGGCATGGGCTTAATCGAGTCCGTGGCTCTAGTAACAGACGGCAGGTACTCAGGCGCAACGAGAGGACTCTGCATAGGCCACGTTTCACCCGAAGCAGCCGCAGGCGGTCCCATAGCGGCTTTGCAGAACGGCGACATAATCCAAATCGACGTTCCGAAAAGAACCTTAAATGTCGTGTTAAAGGACGAAGAGTTGAAGAACCGTTTGGCTAAGCTGAAGCCTAAGCCGCCAAAGATTCGGAAGGGCTACCTCAGAAGGTACTGGGCTCTTGTGCAGTCCGCAAACGACGGCGCAACGTTCAGGACTCCGTGACTTAAGCTTTTAAGCCCTAAACATGAAGATAACGAAGGGTTAAGGTGAAGCATTCTTGAAATACGATGTTACTCTGGCTTTGGCTGACAAGCCCGGCCACCTGCTGAAGGCTTTGGAGCCAATTGCGAAAAATGGCGGAAACATAATCTCGATAATCCACGAACGGGAGAAGCCAGCTGAAGGCTTCGTTCCAGTCAGCCTTGTTCTGGATTTTCCGTCCAAATGGAACTTGAGGAAGACAATCGACGACCTGAAAGCCCTAGACGTGGCAATAATCAAGTCTGAAGAAATCATCGAAACAACCACCGTAACGTTGATCCTCATAGGCAAAATGGACCTGAAGAAGCTCATCGAAACCAAGTTTGAGAACACGAGAATCACGGGGTTCGAGGTTTCCGCTCCAAGCTCCAAAGAAGCCTGCGTAAAAATGGAGTTGGAAGTTCCCACAAACCTCGTAGAAACGGTTCTCGGTGAACTGAAAAGAATCTCGAAGGAAGAAAACGCGATTCTAGTATCCTCAGTCTAGGAGAGGTGCACAGAAAAAATGAAAGCAATTATTGTCGGGTTCGGCTTCATGGGAAGAGACCTCGCAAGGGTCCTTCACGAAAAATCGGACGTTGTCGCCAAATTTGACGGGAAGTTTAAGGTTGTCGGCGTTTCGAACAGCAAAGGATACATCTACGAAAAGAAAGGCTTGGACCTTGAGAAGCTGCTGAAAACCGAAGCTCTCTCAGACTACGGCAAAAGCTTCAACGCCGGAGGCTCTTCCCTTGAGCTCATCGAAAAAAGCGGCGCAGACCTAATGGTTGAGGCTACCTTAACCCGCATACAGGACGGGGAACCCGGCGTAACCTTCATCAAAGAAGCTTTAGGCAAGGGAATCCACGTGGTCACCCCAAACAAGGGACCATTAGTTGTTGCCTTCAAGGAGCTTACAGCCTCAGCTGAAAAGAGCGGCTGCGAGTTCCTCTACGAAGCCACGGTTGCAGGAGCGGTTCCCGTGTTCTCTCTTGTCCGCGAGTGTTTGCAGGGCGACAAAGTGCAGCGGATTTCGGGCATACTCAACGGGACGACAAACTACATTCTATCGAAGATGTATTTCGAGGAAACCAGCTTCGAACTTGCACTCAAAGAAGCGCAGGAAAGGAGAATTTGCGAGCGAGACTCAACTTACGACGTGGACGGAATCGACGCCACTTGCAAGGTCGTAATATTGGCTAACGCGTTGATGAAAAGAAACGTCAAGTTCGGCGACGTTGAACGGCTAGGCATACGCGGCATCACCCAAGAGGCTGTTAGCTTAGCGAAAAAGGCGAACTACGCCATAAAACTGGTCGGCACAATCGACGGAAACCTCCAAGTTGCGCCAAAACTGGTTCCGATAAACCATCCGCTGTGCGTCCACGGCACTCTTAACGCTGTTCACTTGGAAACGGATTTGGCTAAGGAGATTACCCTAGTAGGCTACGGAGCGGGAAAAGAATCGGTCTCAGCAGTCTTTAACGACGTGCTTACGATTCTGAAGAAGACAAAATCAGCTGCATAACGCAACTAGCAAACAGCTACAATACTAGGCTTCTGATCTACAGGCACTTCTGAAACCATTAACCGTTCAACAGCTTCAGACGTGGCTTCAACCTCGACTGGCGCAGGAAACTTTTTGAGCACAACCTCTGGGTCTTTAAGCCCGTGACCAGTGAGGACGCAGACAACCTTTTCGTCTTCGTCTACGAGACCCATTTTCGCGAGCTTAACGAGCCCTGCGAATGAAGCGGCGCTTGCAGGCTCAACAAACAACCCCTCAAGCTGAGCAAGCAACCTCTGAGCCTCGAGGATTTCGCTGTCGGAAACGGTTTCTACAAGCCCATTGGACTCCTTGATGGCGCTGACGGCTTTTTTCCAGTTCACTGGCGACCCTATTCTGATGGCTGTGGCAACGGTTTCAGGCTTCTCGACAAACTTAACCTCCTTCAATCCTTGCTTTATGGAGTGTGCTATCGGTGCAGCTCCTTCAGCCTGTATGCCGACCATCTGAGGAAGCCTTTCGGTTAAGCCAAGTTCATAGAGCTCTTTGAATCCCTTCCAATAGGCGCTGATGTTCCCGGCGTTTCCAACAGGCACAACCAACTTGTCTGGGACTTGACAGCCCAGTTGGTCGCGTATCTCGTAGGCTGCCGTTTTTTGGCCTTCCAAACGGAACGGATTCAAAGAATTCAGCATGTAGACTGGTCGTTTGAGGCAAAGCTCCTGCACAATTTTCATCGCTTGGTCGAAGTTTCCCTTGATCTGGACGACTTTAGCTCCGTGAACTATGGCTTGGGTTAATTTGCCGAAAGCAACCTTTCCTGAAGGAATGAGCACCATGCATTCAAGCCCCGCTTTAGCTGCGTAGGCAGCCAGAGACGCCGAGGTGTTACCCGTCGAGGCGCACATGACCTTTTTCATACTTAGCTCCAAAGCCTTGGAAACGCCGACAGTCATCCCTCGGTCCTTGAACGAGCCAGTCGGGTTTTCGCCCTCGTTTTTGGCGTAAAGGTTTTTTATGCCGATTTTTTCTGAGAGTTTTTGGCACTGGTTCAGGCTTGTGCCGCCTTCGCCCAGCGTCACTATTTTCTTTTTGTCTTCAACTGGCAACAGTTCAGCGTATTTCCAGACTGACAGACCGCGGTTCTCCCATTCTGCATCAAGGTTAGAAGGCAGTTTTGAAAAGTCGTACTTTACCGCTAGCAAACCACCGCATTTATAGCATGTGTAGATGACCATGTGCGGATTGTACTCAGCTCCGCAGTCGATGCATTCAAGGTAGTAAGAATCTGCGTCCATGAAGGCTTAGCTCCGCAAACAAATCTCGTCCATAATGGTTCGTAAATATCGCCAGTGCCCTTAAAATGTTATTGCCCAAACTGGAGGCTTCCGAAGACAAACATTATAGCCACTTCGCCGTATCTGCAAAGTATGCCTTTGACGCCGTATCATGTTGGTCCGGGACTCTTCATTCCTCTGCTGCTTTTGAACATCGTGGATTTGCCTACGTTTCTGATTGCCAGCGTCATAGTGGACGTTGAACCAATTCTAGTTTTGTCTCTGGCTCTTCAATACCCACTTCACGGCTTTCTCCATTCCTTCTTGGGAGGCTCAATCGTCGCCTTGGTTCTTGCGGTCGTTATGTTTAGATTTAGAAAATTCTTTTCGCAAGCGATGTCGTTCTTCAAACTTGAACAGAAATGGTCCATTACCAGCATCTCAATTGCTTCCTTTTTAGGCATCTACGTCCACCTGTTCTTGGACGCACAGATGCATCAGGACATGCAGCCATTTTTCCCGTTAGCTGGAAATCCGTTTCTGGACCAAAGTCCGCTCTCTGGACTGATACCCATAATCTTTTGCGTGTGGTGCTTCTTCGGAGCAATAATGGTGTATTCTATCAGGCTTGCCATGTTCGCAAGAAGGTCCAAAAAAACCATAAAAAAATTTAGTCCAACAACATCATAAATGGAGATAACCAATCTAAGGCTGTTAATGGTCCCAGCGTACAAATTATAAAACTTATGCATTTATGCATGAAAGACGAAATTCGTGGATGATACGGGGTACAACGGTTGAGCGTCCTCCAATGCGTCAAATGCGGAAGCCTTGCTGAGCCCTATCCGCCCAAAAACAGGTGCCTAAAGTGCGGCGGACTGTACGAGTACAAAGTTGACCTCAGCAAACCCAAAACCGCAGATTCCACAGAGAGCTTCACCTTCTGGCGATATCGGAACCTTCTTCCTGAAGTAAAAAACCAAGCGACGATGCATGAAGGCGGAACCCCCCTTTACAAAGCTGAACGCTTAGCCCGACAAATGGGCTTGACCCAACTTTACCTGAAGGACGAGACCCGCAACCCAACCAACTCCTTCCGGGACAGGGGCGCAGCGCTCATGGTTTCAAACATTCTCGACCTCAACTGTACGGTAACCGCCTGTGCAAGCAACGGAAACATGGGCGCCTCTTTAGCTGCTTACTGCGCAAAATACGGTGTAACCTGCCACCTCGTGATTCCGAAGCTCGTTGACATGGGAAAACTGGCTCAGATGCTGGTGTACGACGCAGTGATTGAGGAGCACGGCGAAACCGTGGATGAATCAATTAAACGGGCAGAAAAACTGGCGCAAGAAACAGGCTGGTACCAAGCTACGCCGGAGCTGAATCCCCTTGTTATTGAGGCGCAAAAGACAATAGCGTTCGAGGTAGCTGAACAATATGGAGTTCCCGACTGGTTCATCGTTTCCATGGGAAGTGGCGGAACCCTCTATTCTGTGTGGAAAGGATTCACGGAGCTTTACGAGCTTGGAAAGGTGGACAGGATTCCTCGAATCGTAGGCGTCCAAGCAGAAGGCTGCTCACCCATAGTCGACACGTTCCACGAAATAAAGAAGGAAAACCTGAAACCAACTACGCACGCAATCGGAATCCTCTTCGCTGAACCCGTTCACAAAGACCTTGCAGTAAAATCCATAAGAGAATCGAAGGGTCTAGCTGTCTCCGTATCGGACCAAGAAATTTTTTTGGCTGAACAACAAATAGCTAGGCTGGAAGGGCTGTTCGCTGAGCCAGCGAGTTCAGGTACAATTGCAGCGTTAAACAAGCTCAGAACTGAAGAAGCCATAGGTAAGGACGAGTCTGTCGTCTGCTTGATTACTGGAAGTGGACTGAAAGCCACTGATGTTCTGCAGGCGCTTTCAAAGAAGCGGAAGTCCGCGATGGTTGGCGCTGAGTTCAGCACAAAAGAGAAACTGCTGCGTGCCTTAGACAAGCAGGACAGGTACGGATACGAGTTGTGGAAGGAACTTGGCAAAACGATGACTCGGTCCGCCATATATCAACATTTGAACGAGATGTGCAACAGGGGTCTCCTTTCCTCTCACGTTAGAAGGGGGAAAAAGTACTTCACCATCACCGAAAGGGGAAGAAGGATACTGAAAGCCATTGACGACGTGAAAACATTACTTTAACAACTAGAACGGATTCTTACATTTCTATTTTTATTTTAAGTTGTAAAGGCTTCGAGGATTACGGTTCAACAAGTCAACAGCCAATTCTTTGGCGAGCTCCATGGTTATGTACTCATCATACACCATTTCTGAGAGAACCGTTGCCACCTGCAGCCTCACCATGATGGACTTGGCGTAGCTCCATTCAACCACGTAGGCGTCGCTGAAGAAACCGTTCGACTTGTTTCTAGGCAGCATCTGAAGCCTCTCCCGCAGGAACTGCTTGATGAACGTCGGGTAGAAGGCGTACCACCAGTACCCCGAAACATATACGTTCGGGTAATTTTTGGCAACCACAGCCAGCTGATGCGAAAGCAGCGGAGTCGTCGTGAAAACATCAAACTTCAACCCGCTGAACTCGCTGAACAACGGACACAAAGACGAAACCATGTAGCTTTCAAACCCCGTAATGGCGTAATCAGAAGGGGCAGCTCCCGCAACAGGTCTCTTAGCACCGAGCATGACCTGAAAAACGAAGCCCGACTCCTCTGCATTTTTTAGGGCTAACTGAAGAGCAAATGAAGAAAGTACTTGTTTTTCTTTTGGAGTTAATTTGCCTTCTCCTAGAAGGTTCTTGAAAGCCTTCGCAGCCTCAGAGCCAGTTGGATTCAAAAAAGAGTCTTCAGGCTGAAAACTTACGGTTGCAGCCACGCATCTTGAAAACATTCTAAAAATGCGACTAAGAGAGTCAGAGAAACCGTCAAGAGACTCTATGGAATTGTTTGTCGCCTTTTCCAAACTTTCCACGCTGGCTTTGTTTAGGTTGCTGATTAACGGATCAAGTCTAAGAGCGCCCGCGAAAAATTCTGGGTCAAACTGCGGCTCCGCTTCATCGTATCTAAGGGTCAAAAAGGTTTTCTCGATCTTAGCCTTCTCGCCTAAAACCCGTTTGTACCTGTCAGCCTGTTTGGACCCTTCATTAATTGCATCTAAGAGACCGCTTACGTTTTTTGCGTTGATTTCGTCATACTCGAATCCATATAGCTCCTTCAACATTCTGACGAAGTACCAGTATGTCGAAGTGTTTTTTATCAGCGGCAGAAATGGCACAGCGTTCTTTACGGCGTCTTCAACAGGCAGCTCGGGGGAAACGAGCTCAAGTGGCATGCCCGCTGATCTGAGCTCCGTGGCAATGTAATGGTAGAACAGAATGTCCCGAGGGGTCCGAGCGTGGGGATGGGAAGCGTCAATGTGGGAGTGAATGTCGATCATCGGAATGGTGCCTATAAACTCGTTTAGTTCTGTTAAAAGTCTTTTTTGCATCGTCATGATTCTCCTTGTTCTTCATTTAATCCTATATTTTCTTGTAGAGTGATAAATCTATGCACATCCGTTTTTTTGAAGGTTGAATTCCAGTCTATTGAGATTAACCGTAAAACTTTTATTTTGAAACAGAAAAAATAGTAAAGTTATAACTAAACTATTCGAAGGTTTGGACCGTGCTTCAGAAAAAAACTCTGTCCCCGCTCACTCTGGCAGTCACAGCCATATTCACGGCGTTCGTGTGCGTGGCAACCATGGTTTTTTCGATTTATGTCCCGTCAACCGAGGGCTTTTTCAACATAGGCGAATCGATGGTCTTCCTCTCAGCCCTCCTTTTCGGTCCTTATGTCGGGGCTTTCGCGGGAGGCGTGGGGTCGATGATGGCGGACATACTGTTAGGCTATTCGTACTATGCGCCTGCAACACTCGTCATCAAGGCATGCGAAGGATACGTTGTTGGCTTCTTGAAGAGGAACAACCCCCGATTTCTTTCATTGGCTCACTGGAAACTGCTCACGTTGTTTCTCGGATTAATCGCAGGTGGGGTGCTCTCGACTGTTGGCATCATCTATTACAGCGGAGAAATAGAGTTAACTTTAGGGGCTATAATTTATTCACTTTTTATACCACGGGAACTATGGATAGTCCTTGGAGTCCTAGTAGCCCTATTCATAGCCGTAATCGGGTTTGCTGCTGAACCGGAGTTCGGATGGACCGTTTTCTCCGTTGTGAGCGGCGGACTTGTCATGGTGCTGGGATATTTCCTCTACCAGATGTTCTTCATCGGCTGGCTTTTCGACATTCAAGTAGTCGCAATAGCGGAGGTTCCGTTTAACATTGGACAAATGATCATAGGGGCTATGGTGGCTCTTCCTTCCGCAAGGGTCGTCTGGCGTGCATTTCCTTCTCTGAAACAGGCAGCAGCATAAGCAGTTTATTCAATAATTACGGTGAGACTTCATACGAAGTTTACAAGACTTTTATTGACATTTTTCTGTTAAAATGCTTTTTATTATTGTTCTTCTTTTGTATTATATGGATAAAATGTATGAGCATTGCGGAGTGATTGGAGTATTCTCGCTCGGCGAACACAACGTAGTTTCCATGCTTCTCTCAGGCTTGGAAGCTCTTCAACACCGAGGACAAGAAACTTGGGGCATAGCCGTTCCGAACCAACATTCTTTCAAAAGAGCCGGAGTTGTTTCTCAATCAATGGGAAAAAAGCCGAAGGCTCTCACCGGGCTCGTGGGGAACGTTGGGATAGGTCATGTAAGGTATTCGACCACCGCTAAATCGATACTGCGAAATGCGCATCCGCTGCAAATAGGCGAAAAAGGAGACAAAGACAGTTTCCGAATAGCGCACAATGGAACTCTGGAAAGGGAACTTCTCATTGACGGCTTAAAGGAAGCGGGAGTCCAAGCTCCTGGCGAGTTGACTGATACGGAGCTCATGGGAATGGGGCTTTACCAAAACCTGAGGAAGGGGAAAACTTGGACCGAAGCGTTCGAATCTTTGAACCCTTATCTTAACGGTTCCTTTTCAACAATAATCTTAACTGAAAAGGGAGAGCTTGTTGCTGCGAGGGACGAAAAAGGGTTCAGACCGCTCTGTCTCGGCTGGCATTGGGAAACAAGCTCTCACGTAATAGCTTCAGAAAGCTGCGCCTTAGATGCTCTTAATGCTCGTCTCATCAGGGACATTCAACCCGGTGAAATCCTAAAGATAACTAAGGAAGGCGTGGCAAGCGACCGTTTTTCTGACATAAAGGAACATGCTCATTGCCCGTTCGAGTATACCTATTTTGCTCATCCCACCTCACGAATAGAGGGAATAAACGTTTACACGGCCAGAAAAACCATTGGTCGAATCTTGGCTGAAAGATATTCTTTGGACGCGGACATTGTTGTGCCTGTGCCGGACTCAGCCAGACCTGCTGCTTTGGGTTATTCCGAAAGGTCAGGTATTTCCTTTGAAGAGGGATTGATGAAGGATCGATACAAAAGAAAAGGGAGCTGGCGAAGCTTCATCGAGCCAAAGAAGCGGGAAGAGATAGTCTCTAATATTATAGCAATCGATGAAGCTGTGAACGGCAAAAAGATTGTTCTCGTAGACGACAGCATCGTCAGAGGCACAAGCTCTAGAATAATCGTTGGCAAGAAGCTACGAAGCGCAAAGGAAGTTTCTTTGCTTCTCACTTTTCCGCCAATAATCTATCCATGCTACATGGGAATAGACTTTCCAACCCAAAAAGAACTTCTCGCCTACAGGATTTCGGGAACCACGAAGAACCTGGAAGAGATCAACAGCGCAGTTGCAAAACACATTGGTGTACATTTCTTAGGCTACAATGACGCGAATGGTCTAAGTAAGGGCATAGGGATGCCGAAAAGCGAATTGTGCTTGTCCTGCACAAATGGAAACTACGGCTGCCTTAGACGTATGCCCGAATTCAAAACTAGGAACGAAATGAAATGCCAGTGAAAGAAGAGCTTGGCACAATATTGGTTTTAGACTTTGGGGGACAATACTGCCATCTCATAGCTCGTAGAATTAGGGAGTTCAATGTATATTCTGAGATAATCCCGTTCGACATCACCCTCGAAGAGTTAGAAACGATCAGAAAAAGGGTCGGTGCCAAAGGACTCGTTTTATCAGGCGGTCCCTCAAGCGTTTACGGACAAGACGCCCCAACCGTCGATCCTTTCATCCTTAACATGGGCATTCCAGTTTTGGGTCTATGTTACGGTCATCAGCTGATAGCCTATTTGACCAGTGGAAAAGTTAAACAAGGGTCAAAACAGGAATACGGCATAACATACGTAACCGTAACCAAACCAGTAGGTGTTCTCGAAGACCTAGACCGCAAAGAAAAGGTTTGGATGAGCCACGGCGACACTGTACAAAAGTTGGCTGACGACTATGAGATTTTGGCTTACACGGAGAATTGCCCTGTTGCTGCATTCAGGCATAAACAGAAGCCCATCTACGGTTTGCAGTGGCACCCTGAGGTTGTGCACACTGAACACGGCAATGAGATGTTGAGGAACTTTGTCTTCAAAGTCTGCGGGTGCCAACCGAACTGGAAGCCTTCTTCCATTGTGGATGAGCAAGTCAACGAGATGAAAAGAACCGTTGGCGGCGGCAAAGCCATCATTGCTTTAAGCGGAGGCATAGACTCCAGCACAGCCGCCGTCATCGCCTCAAGGGCTTTAGGACAGAACTTAACCGCCGTGTTTGTCGATCACGGGTTCATGAGGGAAGGGGAACCTGAGTTTGTCGAGGAGACCTTTGGGAAACTCGGCGTGAAAGTTATAGTTGCGAATGCAAGCGACAGATTCTTTGGGAAGCTGAAAGGCGTGGTTGAGCCTGAGGAGAAACGGCGAGTCATTGGAAACGAGTTCATAAGAGTCTTCGAGGAAGAAGCGAAAAGAACAGGCGCGGAATTCCTTATTCAGGGCACCATTTACCCTGACAGGATAGAGTCTGGATTCAGAAAGCACTCGGACAAAATCAAAAGCCACCATAACGTTGCTGGTCTGCCAACGGACATGCAGTTCAAAGCCGTCATCGAACCATTACGAGACCTTTACAAAGACGAAGTGAGAAAACTGGCGAAGACTCTGGGATTACCTGGCAGCATAACTCGCAGGCAGCCGTTTCCTGGACCTGGACTTGCGGTTCGCGTCATCGGCGAAGTTACTCCTGAAAAGGTTGAGCTTGTTAGGAAAGCGGAGAAAATCGTGTCAGAAGAGGTTGAGAAAGCTGGACTCCAAGACGGGTTGTGGCAATACTTCGCGGTTCTCACAGACACGAAGAGCACAGGCGTCAAAGGCGACTCCAGAGCCTACGGTTATGTGGTGGCTGTAAGAGCGGTCGAAAGCC
>Ga0315277_10011807_pt1 | contig 10977 bp, 9 predicted proteins | sample YL17G05_15_MG_FD_203695 | JGI IMG/M metagenome (GOLD analysis project Ga0315277, IMG submission 203695) | Sediment microbial communities from Yellowstone Lake, YNP, Wyoming, USA - YL17G05_15 | ecosystem: Environmental > Aquatic > Freshwater > Lake > Sediment | place: USA: Wyoming | collected... | reverse complement strand
AGTCGCTGCTTGGGAGCAGAAACGTAATCAGGCTGATGCTACTGTGGATTGGCAATTCACCACTGCGGACGCTCGTGTAAAACTGAAAAGACTCTACCCAGTAATATAAGTGTTACAGACTACTAGTTATAGTTATCTAAAGATAGGGGAGTTTCAAACCTACGAACGGTTCTTACCACAACATTTTTTGAACTTCTTGCCACTCCCGCACGAGCAGGGATCGTTTCTCCCAGGTTTTCTATCAACGACATCTTCCATTTCTTGCAGTGAATCCGTAGTCACACTATTCTCAGACACTTCGCAAACATTGTTTATGGTAATGTCATAATAGTTGGAGACCTCTTGCTTGGAGAACACGCTTTTGCCTGTTTCTATGAGCAAATTAAGAAGTCCTATCAGGACCAATATGAATACATAGAGCTCCGACCGAGTCTTAGGCAGGCAATCTCCAAACTTCTTGAGTTCGGGAGACGCCTCTCCTATTCTGTGTCTCACCTCCTCTGGTTCCAGAGCCTGCTGCTTGGCTTGTTCCAGGGTATCTCGAAGTTGCTTTAGAAGCTCGATGCTTTGCTCTCCTACCAGAGCCTGTAAAGCACCATCAATAGCGCTATACACTCCATCGAGAATAATACTCTCAGTTCCACATCTCGGACAAGAGCTTGAGCAATTGATGAGAGTATTATCCCTGCCTTCGATATTGAGTCCAGACAGGTGCAGCGTCTTACAGTTCTGACAAATCGCTGGTACTCTTGGCATTACACACCTCCATTCTAACCGCAATATATGCAAATATGAATATCGACCTCATCATAGATGTTGTGGGGGATATGTCAAACTTAAAAATCCCCGATGCCACATGTGCCAGAGCATACTAAGGGGCAATCAAGCCTTTGCTCAACACAGTCAACCAGCTAGACTCAAACAGGGCTGCGCGTGGAAGGCAAGATCAGTAATGGTCCACTCACTGCCTTTCTTATCGTTGCAGATTCACAAATGATATACCTCACTTTTCGCTTAAGCGGTAGAATAACAGCTCCATAGGAGGCGTTGGCCCTCCCTGTTGTTTGTGAGTTCTTAGATAGTCCGAGTAAAGGAGATAGCAATGAAATGCCCCCATTGTTTGCAGCAAATCCATTCGTCAAAAGAAGCCGTCAAGATCGGGTCTGACTGCCAATTCCATTGGTTCGTATTGAGAGAAACGTGTCCAGCCTGCACAAAGCTGATTGTACAACTTCACGGAGAAAGCAACCGTGGAGATCCTCACCTTCCCGTGGACTTTCTGGTTTATCCTAAAGGCGTGGCCCGGACACCTCTTCCGGTTGAGATACCTGCCAGGTTCGCCGAAGATTACAGCGAAGCTTGCCTTGTTCTAAAGGACAGTCCGAAGGCCAGTGCTGCACTGAGCCGCCGATGCCTTCAGAACCTACTTATAGAGCAAGCAAAGGTAACAAAGTCAGACCTATCAAAGGAAATAGACCAGGTTCTTGCGGTGGGGCAATTGCCGTCTTACCTTGCGAAAGCCATAGATGCGCTAAGGAATCTGGGAAACTTTGCCGCTCACCCTATCAAGAGCAAAAACACCGGTGAGATCGTGGAAGTTGAAGAAGGTGAAACAGAGTGGCTTTTAGATGTTTTAGAGGGGTTGTTTGACTTCTACTTTGTCCGACCCGAAGCCCTCGAGCTAAAAAGAAAGCAACTAAATCAGAAGCTAAAGGAGGCAGGCAAACCAGAGATGAAATAAGGTGGTGAAACTCCAACTTGGGACAGTGGGACTGTTGAAGAATCCCGGAATTTGTTGTGATTCTTCTGATTGACTACCCGCCCCTTTTCCTTAAGAACCCTTTTTTCCGCCAAACTTGTGCCTTGGGTATACGCCGCCGAGGCCTCTTGCGGGGCAATACGGAAAAACTAATCCGCAATACGAAATCCTCCCCCGCCCCTGTCCCTGTTTTGGTCATTCAAACATTCGCATTTTGAATTTGTCCCGTAGGGGATCCCTTGCGGGATTTCGGATTTCGTGCTTAGGATTTCGAGTTTCTGCTCATGCATCGCCCGCCAAACAACCACTAATCTCAACACCCGGAGGTTCCTCGGCGCTCTCCGCGATTCGTGTTCATTAGTGGTGAGTCTTTTCCGTTCTGCGTCGTCAGCGGGCCTCGCCTCCGCGAAGCGCTATGGCGGAACAGGGTCGGCGGTGAGAAATGCGGGTTAGCGGCTCTCGCTTGGCTCGTTCGGCTCGACCGGCGCGTCGATCATAGGGGGGACCTCGGGAGTCTCGACGACCGCGGGTGCCTCTGCGGCCTTACCAACACTCTCGGCGAGCTGCTCAATCGCCGCCTCCTGGTCGGTGATTGTCTTCTGCTGCTCGGCTATGAGCTTCCTAAGCTGCATGATCTCGGCGTTCAAGGCGGCGACAACCGGATTGTCAACGTCGGCGTCAGGATCCTGTGCGGGTACCGTGGCGGGGGGTGTTTGTGGCGGAGCAGTCCTGCCCCGCTCGCCCCTAAGTAACCGAAGCTGCTGGTCCAATTCGTCCCTCGTGTTCTTGGCGGCGTAAAGCTCCTCATTCAGCTCGTCTATCTCGGCCCTGGCCTTCGACAAGGCGGCCTTGGCCTTGGCCGCCTCGGCTCGCGCCTCCTCAGCCTCCTGGACCGTCTTGTTCTTGCCGCCGTCGCACCCGGCCAGGAAAAACAAATACGCCAGAATGAAAAGACCGGAAATGATTATGTTTTTCTTTTCCATAGCAGGACCTTTCAATCTCTGCAATCAGCAGTTTATCGGCAATTTGCGGCTATTATATTCAGAGATTTCCCGCCGTTCACCTCAATTCGCCGCGAAGCTGACGTTTTGGGTGTGGCTGCCAATTTGCACGGACCCGGATTCTTTACTCAGCTTCGAGCCTGCGATCGATACGTTCTCGAAGGTTACGTCGCGGACATTATGTTCGACGTCGGCGCCTTCTATCTGGACGAGGTACTCGCCGGGCCGCCCATCCAGCGCAACATTTTTGAACCTAATGTTGCCGATGAAGCCGGGCACTTTCTTGCGCATATACTGGTTGACGACGGGGTGCAGGCGGATGAATTCCCTCTGGCCCTCGCCGTGGATTCGGATGTCCTCGACTGTAACGTCTTCGAGCCGCATATCCTCGCCCGGCTCAAAGAGGAACGGCGTCATGGTGAAATGGATAATGTCGAGGTTGCGCAGGGTGATATTGCGCATGTAAGCGGCCCGGCTCTCGTGGCCGAGAAGGAATATCCTCGCCCGGTCGCACCAGAGGACGGAATTCTCCACCGTGATTCGCTCGACGTTGCTGTTTTGGCCGCTGAAATCGAGGCCCTTGAGGGCGACGCAATCATCGTCGCTGCGGATGAAGCAATCGGTTATCAGCACATCCTGGGAGTTGCACGGGTTGATGCCGTCGTCGTTCTGGACGCGGGAGTTGCAGAGCTTGACATTGCGAATAGTCACCCGGTTGCAGTTGAAGGGCACGATAGACCAGTGCGACGAGCCGCGGAGCGTGATGTCGCTGATTTCGACGTCGGTGCTGTTGCGAATCGCGATCAGGTTGCCGATGGGCCCCTTGCGCCACTCCCAGTCGGAGCCGTCCAAAATGCCGCGCCCGCGGATGCGGATATTCTGCCCCTGCGCCAGCACCTCGGCCTTGACGACCGCGCCGCCGGCGAGATAAAGCATCTGATTGCTTTCCAGGGTTATCTTTTCGGGCTTGTGCGCTCCGGGGCCGAAGTAGATGACGTCCTTGTCGCCTGGCTGTGGCGCATCCGTCTCCAAAGGATTTGCAAACAGCAGCAATGGTCCCTTCTTGCCGTCCGGCTCGACGCTGAACTTACGCGGCCGATCCAATGCCAGGTCCAGCGTATGGTCATCGACCAGTGTCGGCTTGATTCCAAAGGATTCGGGCCTGATCACCGTATTGGCAAGCGAGCGTTTGGAGACGATGCGGATGGTGACGCTGCCTGAGAAGTCGAAGCCGGCGAACGAATACGGCCCGCCATAGTCCCATTCCTTGCCGGCGAAGGGCGGGTCGAGGACGCGGGCGGTATAAACGTCAACCTTCTGCCCCGCCACGCTGACCTCGTAGTCGGTCGATAGGGCTTCGCCGGGCGGGGCCGGGTAAGTGACGACGTTTGCCGCAGCCGGACTTTGGCCTAAAGCCAGACTAAAAAATGCAAGCAAGACTCCAAAGGCGAGGAGTCCGCCGCTGCGCCCGGTTCGCACGTTGAGACATTCGGATTGCGTGTTTGTGGCAGTTGTTCTCATAGCTTTTCTTGCTCCCATATATGATTCTGGTTCTATTCGAGGCGGAATTGGCCTTTTTCCATTATTGTTTCGCCGTCCACGCGGATGGTCGGGCTCTTGATTACGCCGTCCACGTGCGATTTGCAGTCCCAATCTGCGCCCGTCTTGCCGGGCAGGGGGCTGCCGAAAGCGACGTGGATGCCGGGGAACTTCTCGTCCTGGAGGAGATTGTAGATCAGCTCGGTCAGGCCGGTGTTCGTGCCGATGGCGAATTCGCCGACCCTGTGGCTGTTCTGGTCGTTCTCGAAGAGGTATTTGGTGAATTCCTGTCGCAATTGTTCATCGGCGCATTGGATGGTCTCTCTGACGGCCCTGCCGTTCTCAACATCGATGATAATGGGCGTATCCTCGAGGGAATTATATTTCTCGGCGAAGAAGTCGCCCAGGCAGCCGTCGATGACTATTCTGCCGTTGACGTCAAGCGGTGCGGTGAAGACCTCGCCGTCGGGCAGATTCATCCAATGGCCGGGTTTGATGTCACCGTCGCTGATGAGCCACTTGAGTTTCGGGCTGAAGCGGGCCGTGAAATTGCAGCCCCTATCAGAAACCACTTCGATCTTGCCGGCGTTTCTAACCTTCTCGTAAACGAGCCTGCTGATCCGCTGAATCTCCCTGTAGTCGCTGCACATCCCGTCGCACATAATGCGGGGCGTGATTCCAATCATGTGGGCGTGCCTGAGCCTCGCATTGGCCTCGATGGCCTTGAGCATCGGCATTCGGAAGGTCTGGAGCTCTCCCTCGGCGCCCTGTGCGGCATATACGCTGACGTCCGCGGCCTTGACTGCATCCTTTATCGCTGGCGGCATATTGATCGGCCTGTCGCCGAAATCCTCCATTATGAAGAACCGGACTTGGCCTGCAATCTTCTCTATCGCCGCCTTGAGGGCCAAGCCGATTTCGATTGTCTGCCGATCGGTGACAATCATCGCTTTCTCGCCCCGCTGCACCTTTAAGCAGTTCTCAACGGCCTGCTTTACGCCTTGTTCGATGGTTCCCACTCTGTTACTCCTATAGATAATGCCAGCAGAATAGAGATTGTCACGTCCCTAAGGGATTCGCAACGATACTCACGGATTCAGTTCTGCACGGTCAGTCAAGCTCGTCGGCGCCGATGTCGGGTTTCTGGTCGCGGGGCTGATTGTCTATGTCGGTTGTTACTTCCTCCAATTTAGCCGCCCTGTCGATGACCTCGTCGAGTTTGCTTTTCAGGTGCAGGTTGCCTTGGGTCGGATCGACAAAAGCGTCCGTGAGGTCCTTTTCGAGGTTGTTGACGAAGCGGATTTCGCTTTTTGATTCGTTCCTTATCTTAGGTCCGCCGATGAGATTGTTGGCTATGAGCAGGCCGTCGTTGTCGAATACGGTCCGAATCAGCCGGCCGAGGCGGCTGTCCTTTTCGTAAACGGTATTGTTGAGAATTTGGCAATCCTTCGTATATACGGGCACAATACCGCCTTCGGTGGCGTTTGTGATGAAGTTGTTGCGGACGATACAGCCGGTGCAGTGGGTAGTCGTCTCCTCGTCGCGGTACGGATTGCCGAGGCAGATGCCGGCGTCGCAGTTGATAATGATGTTGCGCTCGACGATGCAGTCGCGGGCATCGTGCCATATAAAGACGGCCCCTCTGGCTTCTCGCGTTGCGCCGTTTATGCCGACGAAGACGTTGTCGCTGATGGTCCAGTTGATCGGGTACATCACGTCGATACCGCCTATGTAGTTGCCGCCGGCGATATCGCCCGGATCGTCGCTCAACTGCTTGGGCCGGTCGTTGTAGAACAGGCAATACTGTACGCGGCATCGCTTGGGGCGGACCTGCTCGCGGTTGTCTTTGGGGACCTTTACGCCCTTTACGCCCCGCTGCCAGATATTGTGGATGATGCAGTTATAGATTGTCAGGTCCTGGACGTTGGTCTGCGAGTTGATTTTGAATCCGTTGTACCTGATATTCTGGATGGTTAAGTCCGCAATGGTTACGCCGGAGCACGCCCTAATCCCGATCAGCTCGCCGTGGGGACTCTCGGCCCCGTCGATAATCACGCGCTCGGGCATGCCCGATTTGCCGCGGAGCGAGACGTTGTCGGTAGTAATTTCGACGTATCGCGGCATCATATAACGCCCGTCCACAAGAATGATTGTCCCTCCGGGCTTGACTTCATCCAACGCCTTTACCAACTCCGGCACGTTAGCAACTTCAATAACCTGGCCTGTCGGTTTCGGCAGGGACGGCGCTTTGGGGAACCAGGGCTGTCTCGGCGGATCTATCAGGCTGAGTTTGCGACCGGGCATGCTCAACCTGCGCTTGAGGCTGCCACCCGGCGCGGCAGGCGAGACCATATCAAGGGCATCAAGGACCTCGGCGTATTTCATCAGGGCAAGATAGTTGCGCAGAACGTAGCCGGAGCATCGCAGGCCCTCGGCAGAGTAATCATCCTGATATTTCGCCGGATTGCTCGGATGCACGCCATCGCGGGCCAGCAGCGTCGGGACATCATATTCCTCGTACTGCGAGAACTTGTCCATCGCACCGTCCCAGTCATCGGGCCTGCGTTTGAGTATCTCGGCGTGGAAGTCTATCAGCGGGAGCTTCATCTCGAGCGCTATTTGGCGCACGGCCTGGGCGTAGTCAGCGGCCTTCTCGGCAAATCCGTGCCGAGGCGGAATCGTGCTGAGTATTACGACAGTTCCATTATCCAGACACTTTTGAACGACCTGGCGGGTCTTGGTCTCGTACTCGGCTAAAGGGACGGAATTGAGATCGTTCGTCCCGAACATAATGAGGGCGACCTCCGGGTTCAGGCGTTTCAGCCAGTTGTCGATATTCTCGTGCGCCCAGCGAATTGTCATACTGCCTTCGTTGCCGAACTCGCCGCCCTTCCAGTCTCGCCAGCACTCATTCTTCAGATACTCCTTCACCGATTCATAAGCCTGCTCCATTTCAGGCGGGGCGTTCTTGCGAGAGTATAATAGCGGCGTCCAATACGCCAGAGTAACCGTAATCGAGTCGCCGAAATGCGCAAAGGTCCCCTTCTCGCCGGAGAACTTGGAATGCACCTTCGCCATCTGATCGACCCAATAGCGTTCGCCGCTCTCCGCTCGCGCATCCAGCGCCGGCGGCACGACCACAAAAATGAATAAGATAGCTGAAGCTGAGACTTTCATAGCCAATCCCCTAACACTCCCATAAATCCATTACTACTCAAACTGACCGTTTTGGGGTCAGACTTTAATGTAACTCCAGTCTTGACAACAGTATAAGAGTATCCGTCATTCCTGCGAAGGCAGGAATCCAAATTCCCCCAAACAGTGTTAATCTGTGTAAATCCGTGTCAAAAAAAATGGCCATGCCATGGCTTAACCACAGAATCGGTCAGTTTGAGTTCCTAAAACGTTACGTACTCGGCCGCCTTTCTAAGCAGGACGCCGACCTTGCCGATGTCTTCGATACTTCCGAACCGCTGCTGCTTTCGCCGCTCCAAAATCCGGTTGACCGTAATCGGGCCAAGCCCCGGCACCTTGAGCAGGTCCCATTTCGACGCCCGATTAACGTCTATCGGAAAGGCCTCTGGATGCACCACGGCCCAGGCCTCTTTCGGGTCGGCGGCAAGTGAGAGATTGTCGTTCTTCTGGAAGATAATATCCGATTCCTTGAACCCATACTTTCGCAGCAGGAAGTCCACCTGGTACAGCCGATGCTCGCGCATAAATATATCGGCAGGTTTTTCGCTCGCTGCCTTTTCCGCATCGACGGACTCGGTCCCCAGGTGTTTCTGATACGCGCTGAAATACACCCTGTGCATCCTGAGCCGCTCGTACAGGCCGAACATATACTTGACGATTTCCGTATCCGATTCGCCCGCCGCCCCGACGATAAACTGCGTGGTCTGCTTGACCCTCTGGTATCTCGAACCGCGCTCGGTGAGCCTGCTGATCAGCTTGATAGGATTGATAATATCCTCGATGTACCTCTTCTTGTTCGAGAGCCTGGCGAGATTCTTTGCGCCCGGCGTCTCTATATTGAGCGATACGGCGGTGGCCAGCGAGAGGGCCTGCTCTATCGCAGCGTCGCCGGCGCCGGGGATGACCTTCAGATGAATATAGCCCTTGAAGCCGTGCTTGCCGCGAAGCAGCTTGGCCACGCCGTTGAGCCGGTCCATCGTCGCATCGGGCGAGCCTATTACGCCGGAGCTTAGAAACAGCCCGAAGACCTTGCGCCGATTGTAATAATCCATAAATACCTTCGCCGTCTCATCCACCGAAAGGCTGCACCTGCGAATATCCTGCTGCTCTCGAAGCGGGCAGTACTTGCAGTCGTTCGTGCAGACGTTGGAGATGAGCGTCTTGAGCAGCACGCTCTTGCCGCCGTTAGGCAGCGTTACCGGGTATATCCACCGCCCGTCGCTGCTCCGCGCGCGATGCTCCTCTTTGCTGGCACTGCAGGCACACGCCAAATCGTACTGCGAATCAGCACTGAGTATCTCCAATTTCTGCTGCGTATCAGGCTTGGAAACAACGCCGACCATCGGAATCCTTTCATTGCAGCAATAATATCCGATTGCACTGCGGGGCACAAGATTTGAGTTAACCCGGATTTCCCAAGTAGTTCGTGACAAGTACATAGGGTTTTGATAGCATACAGCCTGTGATTCCCGTCTTATACAGGCTGTATAATTATTGTTAGGCGTAGGAGCGAGTATGCGGCGGTCATTGTCTCCGGTGCTGTGGTTCTTCGTGTTCGCCTATGTGATCACGGGCGTTGGGATGTGCGTCAATTTCTACGCACTTCTTGGCCGTCCGGGCGCGCCTATCAACTCACAGACAATGCCCTGGTTGCCCTACGCCCCCTACGTCCTTTGGGCGGGGCCGTGTCTCGCCAGCCTGCTCATGACCCTCTTCCTGTACGGCCTCCCGGGCGTCCGGCGGCTCGCCTCTGGACTCGGTCCCTGGTCAGTCGGTCGGGCGTGGCCGGTGCTGGCCGTCTGCTTGCTTCTCCCGCTCGGAGCCGAAGTCCTGCCGGTCAAAATCCTGGCCGCGCTCGGTTTCGCTGTTCCACCCCTGCACTGGGAAGGGTGGTCCTATTACCTTTACGACGCGGTGATCGGCGCAGGCTTGATCGGGCCGGGGCTGTTCGAGGAAATCGGCTGGCGCGGGTTCGCCCTGCCTCACCTCCAGCGCCGTTACTCGGCCCTCGTCAGTAGCCTCATTCTCGGGTTGGTGTGGGCGTGCTGGCACTTCCCGAACTTCTTCTTCTTTACGCCAACGAAGCTCGCGATATTCGTCCCCATGGGAATGGTGATATCCGTCATCTATACCTGGGTTTACAATTCGACTGGCGGAAGCTTGTTCGCCGTCGTGGTGCTACACGGGGCGACTATTGCCCCGGGGAAGCTGTTCGCCAGCGGCGACGCTGGAGGCTCACTGCCAAGGGGCGTGATTACGGGGCTGCTCTTCGTGGTCATCGCGGTCTGGCTGGTGTGGCGATACGGGGCCGCGAACTTGTCCTGGCGCGACCGCGTCGTGGCTGAACCGCCTAACCAGGGCGCTGCAGCGAACGCGCGCCCCGCTCCGTCCGCTCAAACCGCCGATAAAACTTTATAGCAGCATTTACGCTCGACCACTTTGTCCGTTAATCCTTCCCGCTGGACTTAAAAACCCTGTCCAATTTGGCCAGAATTGCAAATGCCGTCGCCCAAAGCGCAATCAGGAGAAGTCCTGTTTTCTCGGTGAGAATCCCCGTAAGGAAGAAGACGGCCGCAGCGACCGCTGTTACGGCTATCGAACGAAAAAGGTGCGGCCGCAGCGACTTTGTGAGCTTTCCAACATTACCATTACAGGTCTGCTCCCATTTTGTGAGGTACGACCGTGCCCACGGAGCATCTTCCCTCGGAACGGCGACACTGGCCAAGTGGGCGCGGATCGAATGATACCGCGAGGCAATGGGATTGGCCTTTTCGGTAATCACACAGTCAATGCCCTCTTTCGTCAGCACGTCAGCCACCTGGGCGGCCACCGCAGGGCTTGCCTCATACGCAACAACCAGATCGGAATCTTGCGGTCTTTCGCTCATCGCTTCGGTGGCCATCTTGAACAAAGCCTGCTGCGGATTGGCAGCAGGCTTTGTTTACGCGCGGTTTGTCTATCCGTCTGCTATGCGGCCTGGACGCCCTCGGTCGCGGGCGCCTGGCTCTTAATAACAGAGGTTACCGCCTCAATCACGCCGGCAATATCGGCCAAATTGGTCGGGATGATCATAGAGTTGTTGGTCTTCGCCAGTTTGCCGAACTCGTCCAGGTATTGCTGAGCGATTCGCAGGTTGACGGCGTTGATGCCGCCTTTTTCGTTGATGGCTTTTGCGATTTCGCGTATTCCGCCGGCGGTGGCCTCGGCGACCTTTTGAATCTCGAAGGCTCGGCCTTCGGCTTCATTTATTCTTTTTTGCTTCTCGCCTTCGGACTTGGCGATCGCTTCCCGTTTATCACCCTCGGCGCGGTTTATCTTTGCCTGGCGGTCGCCTTCGGACTCGGCGATAAGGGCCCGCTTCTCGCGCTCGGCGCGCATCTGCTTCTCCATAGCGTCCTTGATGCTCTGGGGAGGCAGGATGTTCTTGACCTCGTAGCGAGTGACCTTGACGCCCCAGGGGTCGGAGGCCTTATCGACCGCCTC
>Ga0315277_10011806_pt1 | contig 10978 bp, 8 predicted proteins | sample YL17G05_15_MG_FD_203695 | JGI IMG/M metagenome (GOLD analysis project Ga0315277, IMG submission 203695) | Sediment microbial communities from Yellowstone Lake, YNP, Wyoming, USA - YL17G05_15 | ecosystem: Environmental > Aquatic > Freshwater > Lake > Sediment | place: USA: Wyoming | collected... | reverse complement strand
TATATACGAGATACATTCAAGGTTTATCCAGTTGTATTCCTTCCTTGAGGATACTGTCCTATTTCAATCAAGTAAATATGGAGACTTGTTACAAAAACTACTATGTCCTTTAGGAAAGAGATGTGTTTTTTCCGTTCTGAACGAATTAGTGATCGATCTCCCAGATAAAATAAAAAAAAGCTATTTTATACGCATTATGCTTATTGTTGATATTCCTTGCCCTATTGCACTAGAGATTAGTAACCAGATTGATATATCTGACCAGCCAGAGATTAAAACATTCACTAACGATCCAAAAAATAACCCAATAAAGAAAAGAGCCACCCAGATAGACATGTTGGTTTTTCTTAAGTAAGCAGGTATCTCAAAGAGAGGAGTATCCCCCGTATTTTCAGAAGCAACCTCAAGTTTCAATTGAAAGTTTATCCTTTCATCACTTCGTTTTAGACCAAATTGAAATTCGAACGGTTTTATACGGGCGGGAAGGATATTAATCTCTGGTGAGGTAGTATGCCGTAATTCTTCTATACCTGTAAATTTTAGATTATAAGTCTTGATGGATGCACGCGGTTTATAGAATTCACCAGACCACCTATATCTAAAACCAGAATTTAATGGATATCCTGAATTAGCATCATATTTTAGTAGATCTTCAGCATTTAGATTTTCTTTTTTTCTCCATCTCGATCTTGTAGAATTGATTACCGAAATAGGATTTAAGTATATGAAAATGGACTCTTGAAAAATATTTTTGCTGATCTCAGGCCGATCGAGAATATTTACAATTGTATGCCAATTATCTGCCTTATCTGTTAATCTTAAATCGTTTAAACATTGGACGGGAAGCAATTGTAACCAAGATTCCTTTTCAGGTGGAAGGTTTGAAATCTCTTTCTTGATTCTTTGATTTGCTTCCTCTAACCCAAGAATACCTCCGTCCTTTTTTAGTAGTTCGATTTTATGAGTTCCTTCTATATTCTCATACTTGTATTCAAAAAAGCTTCCAGGACTTAATTTTAACTGGATTGATTCTTCGATTTCGACTTTCATTATTACAAATTCCCGTAGAGGAAAGAATGTCTTATTATCTGTATCTGAAAAAACAACGATGATGGTTCGTCCTTTTAAAAGACTCGGTAGAGCATCCAAGTCCTTTGTTAAAAACGATGATGCATGCTCACGATGAATATATGTATCAAATAATGTTCCCTTGGGGGATCCTAATGCATTAAGAATTAAACGCTTATATCCAGGTCGTGCCGTCGATTTAAACAATATAGCAGGAGACAGAGGAATTTGGCATTGATATTTTGCTAAAAGAATTCCATCAAAGTACTTTGGAAGGAGTTTTTCATACCAGGTTTTTAATACAAGATTCTCCTTATATTTCGGCAACTTTCTTCCATTATTATTAGCTTCGGTCAAATTGGTGTTTGTGGTAGCATAATCCTGTTTAATATGAAGCATGGTAACCCGTAAAGGAAGAAAATGATTAATTTCTTGAAGCTTTTTAAAACAATCTTCGATTTTCCTTACTATTGTTCTCTTGTTACCTGTTGCGATCGGAACGATAGATAAATAGAAATCCACATTTACCGAATTGATCCAATAGTCAATCGATTCAAATTGAAGACCAAAATTAGATCCATCAATGCCGACCAATAACCCGAAGTCCTCCATTCCGGACGTCTCATTTCCAAGAGCTTTCAAGCACCCGATTAAACCAAAGTTCGGTTTCAGGGCGATTTCTTTTAAATCTTCAATTAATTCTGATTTTAATTCTTTTAATATGCTCACGGATGCTAGATTAGTATCAGCAAACAAATATATCTCGTTTGTTAAATTTCGTTTCACCATTTCCTTGTAGACATCAATAATCAATTCTGGAATGATAGATGGTACTTCCCCTCCAGAGATTCGGATAACTTTGGGCTTTTTTTCACCTAATGACTCAAAATTATCAAGAATTTCGGCAGCCGAGACGAATTTATCAGATTGGATTTTGCACTCATTATTCTCTCTTGGCACGTAACAGTAGGAGCAGTTATAACAACATCCACTAATCTGGATAGTAAAAACCGTGTTATAATCTAAAGGATCGTTCGGTATTGAAGAGGTGGAATCCTTCGGTGTCATTCTATAAGCAGCATTGTAAGGGTTTTGAAATTCAAGGTTTAAAACACCTCTTTCCGAAAGTCCAAGCCATTTCGGCCCCCATCTATCAGACCGGTTAGAACCTAACCATTCTTTTGACTTGTCTGACAATCCATCCCTTGTTTCTTTAATGTAAGGTCTTAATCGAAAATATTTTCCCACAATAGAAGTATCGTTTCGCTGATTCGTTTGAGCGATATCAGTCACTCTGTATTTTCTGATTCCACTCTCGTCTTCCTGCATCATCAAATGACGCAGTTTGTGGACTAACTGTTCTATGACTTGTTTGACTACATAAGATCTCGCGAACGGTTCGCCCGTACATAACGGGTTGCACAACGGATAAATACGGGGGACGGGTGACCGTGTTCATGAAGTTCATCACCATTATAGCGGAAAAACACCACCCCGTACCTGTTTCGGCGCATTTCAATGGCTTGTGCCTGCAGTGCCTGTCGCCGGACACGAAGATCCGGTCAAGCTATGTCCGGGAAGTCGTTGACCTGGGGACCCCGTTCGAGCAACGGATTGCCGACGTCACGATGGCGACGATCGAGTGCAATGCTTGCGGCTGCACGTTCACGCCGGTGCCGCAAGAATATCCCTTGAAATACGAGTACTCGCTTGCGGTCATCACGTGGGCAATGGCCCGATATTATCATGAAAACGCGTCAGCAAATACAATCCAGCAGAGCTTGAAACTATTGCACAATGTCAAGGTGCCCGTCGACACTATATACACGTGGATAAAACGGTTGTCCGCGGATTTTGCGAAAACCATGGAGCCTCCGGCTCCCACGACGAACCCGACTACATCTACCACACCCGATGCGACACCCAGCGAGAAAGAGAGTGAGGTGAAGACGATAGCGATCGATGGCACGTTCGTGACTACGGGCGTAGACGTGGTCGGGAAAAAAAAGCCTGTGGTATTCTTGTCACTGACCAGGCGGAAGGACGGGACATTGTTACCCAAATCGAGGAAGTAGAGAATCTGGATAATGCAACGGATGCGTTGCAGAAAACCAAGATCCTATTAGGCGGGAATCCAGACCTGGCCGTGTGTGATTTATCACCGAGTATGATCGGGGCGATTCGTGATGTCTTCGGGGAGCACGTTCTCGGAATCGATGGTTTTCACGTGATGCAAGAGTTAAACAACGGGATACGACGTGATTTGCTCGATTTTCGTGACAATCTGTTCAAGATAGAAATACGGGAATTACAAGGCTTGCGTGATTGGATATCTCGTGTACAAGAGGGAATCGCAAAGGATATGGAAGTACCAGCAGCGATCAACGTGGTTGGTTTGGTTCCAAGTATCGATCCGGGTCATGAAGCGAGCAAGTCTTCAAGCGAATTCACGTGCCAGGCTCTTGATCTCTTCAAACTGGATGATCCAAGCACGTTTTTCCGCGAGTTAATCTCGTTTTTAGACCGAAACGAGCGTGCATCGTGCAAGTATATACAACAATTCGTTCATGACATGCGACCAGCGATTCCAAAGCTCCGGCTCACAGATAAGGGCATGCTCCGCGTGCAGAACACGATCTTGAAGAAGTTAAAGGCAGTATATCTCGGTTTTCGAGCTAATCTGGAAGAGGATAGCACTAAATTTTACAAGGATCATTGGATCTTGTTTTTCCAGCCGGAACATATGACAAGCAAACGACAAGAACGACTCGATGCGTTTCTTGCTCGATATCCGGATTTGAGCATGTATCGACAAATGACGCTGCAAGTTGGGGAAATTTATCGTCTTCCTGCCGAACAAATCGATGGCCACCAGATCAATGACCTTGAAGAGCAAGTAAGGTTCTCGGAACGATTGAATACGGCCATACGAACCCTGAAGAAACATGCCGCCAGCATCCTCCGGTTCGTGGACTTGTTCAAGAAGCATCCCGAGCTGCCCAAGCGGTGCAGGGCAAGCACCGAATGGTTAAACGTGCGATTCAAGCATCCCTTTAAGGCCGGGAACAATCTCGTGAAAAAAGAACGCCTCTTGACCCGGTTACGCGCTCAACTCCACGGGAGAATAGAATGGCGTATTCCCGAGGCGACGATCATTTAAATATACTCAAAAGAGAACATTTAGTCAGTTTGTGGAGAGAATCTAGAAAAGAATTGTTTTTATCTGTCATCTTAACAACCTATTTAAAATGAGTTATTTAAGTTTATTCAAATTAACAAGGATATCCGGCTCAATTGGTTAGATTACCACAAGGTTCAATTGATTTCACGAATATACCCGACAAAATCAATTTTTTTGTATCCAATGTTAATAGAAGGAGGCAATATCTATGCAAGGAAAGACTAATCGAAAAGTAAAACAGATTTTGGATGATGAACAACAGAAAAAGTATCTATTAAGCAAAATAGATGGGAACGTGCATTTTAAATATCCAAATGGCGAGGATCCTGAAAGTGGCACTCTTGTGGATAGATATGCCTTGAAACTTTCCGATGTTCCAAACTCCTCGTCCAAGGACATCATATATTGGATGGTGATGGATATGATCGAATTTCAAGGTCAAGCGGAGCGCCAGATAAGAATGTCTTATTACCGATATAAGAAATCTACAAGTCGGTGGATTTTCGCAGGACAAACCTCGTTTTCATTCCCGATCAGTGAAATAATCCAATATTTCACGGGGGCAGTAAAAGAGAAGGAATGGTTCAAAAAGATTTTTCAAGAGATCCTCAAAAGATGTGTAAATGAATTCGATTGACAAAAAGATGATATTCCCATGATAAACGAGGAGCAGATCTTCACTCAAGGCGGTGAGATGAATTTTTTTACCGAAGTAGTGGGATGTGACCACCAAGTGGATTGCGCCCAGCACGGTGCTTTAAATCTTGTAAATACACCATCACATTTTCCTGCATGGTCACTTGTTAATCCCACTCGGAAAGATGTTCTTGTCATTGCAACAAATCCCGGCCAACAAGGTGTACGCTTCACAAATCAATATGAACGAATTATCAAAAAGCCAAGAAATATCGAGGCAAGAAATGGCGAACTTTTGGAGCAATTAAGAAAGAACACGAGAATGTTATTTCAAGAAGAAAACGACAAATTTCACGGCCCGCTGGTTCGGGCCTTGGCAATAATAATGGATGTTCCCGTGGGACAGGTGTTGGATTTAATCCAGTTTACTAACATCGTAAAATGCTCAACATGTTGCAATTTTGGAGTGTTATGGAAAGAATTCAAGGAATATCTCGTGGATAAATGCATCGAGACATTCTTCAAGCAAGAACTCAGGTTATTGAGTCCGAGAATTATATTCTTGTATTTTGACAAATCTACTCGAGATAAGGTAATCCGACCCAGATTAGAGCGTCTTTTAACAGAGATTAACCTAATGAATGCACGGATGATCAACATCCTACGCCCTTCTCGTGTTCAAGATGATGTCGATGCAACCGCCATTCAGAAGGCAAGGGATCAATATCGTCTTCGTTAATTTGGCTTTAGCGTGCTTTCCAGATGTTCTCATTGGTTTTATTGGAACTTTGCGCAGAAATAGATACTGAAAGGATGAGATGTGTATGGATTTTTATCCAAATGATAAAAATTCACCCACACCCACCTGCAAATGAACATTCGTTCATTTCTCTTCCTTTTTTTGTAATCCGTCCCTTGGGAAGTCGATTGCCAGAACCAATGCGACCCATTCCTTTAATGTTCTTTTATCTCCTTCCAGATGCTCTTCAATACCCGCATGCTCTTCTAACCTAATGATACGCTTGACCAGATTATCAATTAAGAAAGATCTTAGTTGGCAACAAACCAATTCTAATTGAAGGTTATTGTGTTCTAACTTGACAAGCCGTTGTCCGAAATCTGCTGTCCTTTTAACGATCGCATCCATAATGTCTACACTTTTGTTCATAAAATTCGTAAGGTCTTCTGGTTCAATCCGTTGGTGTAGTTTATCGTCCAGTTCAGCAATTCGCTTGTTTAATTGTTTCGATTGCTCGACGAGGCGATAATATTCGGCATGTAAATCTTCGGTCATTGTATCTTTACACCAGTTGCCTTCTTTCATTATATACAGAATATGCAGGGAGGAAAAACTTTCTGCGCCTCTTTTACAGACTCGATATCTTGAATATATTTAAATTCCAGGTAATTAGTGCCATTGGCACGAATGGCACTGGTACTTTGGTACGAAATTCTTCTATTATACCTATCTCATCATAAATGCCGAACTGGTATGAGTCTAACTATTTTTCCAGATTTCTCTTGTTGTATAATATCGTGAATCCGCGTTCCTTTGTCTCTTCACTTTACTTAAAACAGGTTTAGGGGGTATTTTCTGAAAAGGACTCTTAGATGACAAGGTAGAATCGCTAAAAAAGACGCATATTCTCCGTTTGTATTTTCTTTCTTCGACCACATTTATTAACCTCCCCAAAGGTTGCCCGGAGTAAATCTTGTCTATTATTAATACCAAATTCTAACCAGTAACCATTATTGGCAGCATGTGCAATTCCACCCATTCCTTTATCTCCATAACGGGGCAATCTACCATTCTCTTCTTTGAATTTTCGCAATTTTTCTTTTGCAAGATTTAGACCTTCGATTCCCTCATACAATTTGTTTGCATGGTTTATCCTTCCAGTTGCATATTTTAATAAATCGTTCCAGGTTTTGATTCCATCAGATATCCACTCACCACGATTGAATGCATTACTAACGCCGCTAAAGTCATCATCTTCAGTCTTTGGCAAGCGGTTGTGAATTTTTTCGAAATTCTGTATGTCGGAAACCACATTTTGCAGTCCATTCTTTCCAGAATAATAGTTCACAGGTTTCTTCGCAGGATATTTTACTGAAAATACAGTTTCGATAAGTTGTTTCCATGAATGGATATTTTGTTCCTTCCAACCGCCCCTTCTCAACTGTGCTTTAATTCCGTGCATTCCAGGATGTTTGCTTGATGGGATGCGACCTATTTTCCTGGCAATCTCTAATAATTCTTCTTTTGCACGTTGGCATCCCAATGCTCCTGAATAGTAACGTTTGGGTTTATTCTTTTGGTCACCAAACGTTTCAACAATGAAATCATGCCAGATACGAATCCCGTATTCAATCCAACAGCCGCGTGTTATCGCCCATCGAATATCACTCATCCCATTGTCACGAACGGTTGGGATACGACCCTTCTCTTCGGCAAATTTTCTAGCTATCTTTTGATATCTCCTTAACCCTTCTATTCCTTGGTATTTATCATGTTGAACATTCACCTCTCCGAAGGTTCTCATTAGGAGATCATTCCAACAATTGATTCCATAAAGATTCCATGTCCCTCTCATGCAAGCAAAAGCATATCTAGAAAAATAGGAATCATTTACACTCGGAAGGCGTCCAATCTTCATTCTGAATGCTTTTAGCTCCTCCATTATCTCCTTAAGACGCAGTTCGCCTGAATAACGACCAACTTTTATTGTCCTTCCTTCACCAAATAATTGTTTGAATAGATCTCCCCATTTATTTATGCCAAATTGCTTCCATTCTCCACGTTTACATGCCCCTTCAATCCCCTCGAATCCGTCACGAGTTCTCGGATATCTCTTGTTTTCAATGGCAAATATCTGTAATTCGGCTTTTGCAAGGTCTAAACCTAGTTTTCCTTTGTACCCAATTCGTTCTCTTAATTGATCCTCCATCGTTCTTTTCTCAAGAATTCTCCTTGCGATTTGTTTTATTGTAACCTCCCATAAATCATACTTAATCCCGACATATTTTAACGGGTTCCCACTTAGATACTCAACAGCTGCAGAAAAAAATACCTGAAACGCATCCATCAATTCGGTTGAATAAAATTCTGGATGGTTAAAACTATATTGAGAATCTGACCAGGCTGGAGTTTTAATGAATCTTTTGTCAATCAAAGTTTGTTGTTTCAACACGCGTGGATGATACATCTTAAATAATTGGTCAACATCATCTGTCTGTTTGCTCATTACTTGTACACTCTCTCTCTTGTTAATCCCGATACATCCATTAAATCACGCCAACACTTGACCACATATGCACTCCATTCACCACGGTTAATAGCTCTAGCAATTCCGTTCATACTCTAATCCTTCTTCTCTGGATTCCGATTGATTTACTTATTGCAATTAATTATCTCAGGTATTGCATTATCCAATCCCGCCTTTCCTGCAAAATATTCCGTTGTAGATTCACCTTTTCAAAAAGGTGTCGTCCCACCGGTTTTTCTTTCCTGCTCACCCCCATTCTTCAGTTTTTGAAGGTGTGTTTTACGAAAATCGGCGAGTTTCTGAATTGCATTCTTCAATCCTGCTTCTCCGATGTAGTATGTGTTTTCGATCAATTCCATCCCTCCAGATAATGCTTGAGTAGATCACGCCAGCTGCGAATCCCTAAGGAAGACCATTCCCCTCGTCGACATGCAACGACGATTCCACTCATGCCTTTGTCTTTGTTGTTCGGGTTTCGATGATTAACGTTCTTGAAATCGACTATCTTTTGAATTGCATTTTCCAATCCCGCCTTTCCTGTGAAAATGTTTCGCTCTGAATGTACCTTCCCAAAAACGTGCCGTTGTAAATCATTCCACGTGTTTATCCCGATAGAAGCCCATTCACCACGCAACACGGCCTTGAAAACCCCGCTCAAGCCCTTATTTTTATCTTTGAACATCGGAGCTCGATTATGGATTCGATGGAATTCGATGAGTCTATTTTCAGCAAGTTCAAGCCCGGTTAGTCCTTTAAAGACGCCATAGTTTTTTTCAACGGATCCAAAAGTTATTTTTAAGAGATCGTTTAATGTCTTTATTTTAAAGGGGATCCATTCGCCTCGACGAATCGTGATGAGGATTCGAGTTATATCTTTGTCACGAGTCTTGGGTAACCGATTATATTTCTGTCTAAATGCCAACAAGTCATACTTTGCCTTATCCAAACCTTTCTCTCCCATGTATTCCTTGATTTGAACTAGGTCATTTCTTTGCTTGAAAACATGGAGTAAAAGATCACCCCAGGTCTTGATCCCAAAATCAATCCAATTCCCGTGTTCAACCGCCCAGATAACAGAAGATAACTCCCCATCAGAATATCTGGGCATTCTTCCATTTGCCTTAAAAAATTCTTCTAATACACGAATCGCCTTGTCCAGGGCATCTTTGCCTACATATCGACCACGTGGTACGTTTACTTCCCCGAAACAATAAAATAACATATCATTCCAACACTGAATACCATTATTTTTCCACTCACAACGTTCGATCGCACCACATACGCATTGCATTCCTTGATCGGTTCTTGTCGGTAGACGTTGATTCTTCTCCCTGAATTCCTTCAAGAAGAGAACTGCTTCGGGTAATCCAGAGGCACCAGAAAATCGATTTCTTGGGAGGTTGATTTCTTGCACACTACTTTGTAGTAAATCATTCCAAGTCCGAATCCCGTTTTCCTTAAAGATATCTCTCCGGAGTGCCTCGATGACGGCTTTAAACTCTTTTTCTCGTGCTCTTGGCATTCGTCCGTGTTCCTTCTTGAAGGCGCGAACTTTTTCTTGTATCCGTGTTAATCCATCCTCGCCCAGGTAATCTCCTTGAACTTTGTTAATCTCTCCAAAGACTAGAGCAAGTAGATCGTTCCATTTCATGATGCCAAAAGATTGCCAATAACCGCGGATTATCGCGTTTGCAACATAAGAAAAATCTGTAATCGTAGGTAGTCTCTGCTTCTCGATTTTGAAGATCTTTAATTCTATGATAGCTAGGTCTAAACTAAGTTTGTTTTCATAACCGATATGCGTTCTCAATATATATTCCATCGCTTTTCCAGAGATGACCTCCTTTGCGATGCGCTTGATCTCTGTGCTCGTCATTCCAGATGCTTTGCTCAGTTCGGGAAGTGCTGTTCCTTCCAGATAAGAAATCGCAGTATTTACGCAATTCTGAAAGATACTGATGAGTTCTGGGGTATACAATTCTGGGTGAGATAATTGGTATTTTTTTCCCGACCACGCTTGACTTTTTGAGAATCGTGTATCTCGCAATCGGTGCTTCTTTAAGTGTTTAGGGAGGTAATCCCTAAAGAGATCACGTTTGTTCTCATTTTCTGCCAAGATGACATCCCACTCAACATCTTATTCTTTAGGTTTGCGAGCTTTTCTGCTGATTTTCCCATCCTCTATTTCATATTTGATCGTGAGAACGGCCTTGTAATCCTCTTTATCTATATTTGGTTTCTTCTGCAACAGAGCATGTACTGCCGCGTATTTAATAGTTTGAATCAGTTTTCCTAACCGTCCTCCTGACAAATCGTGAAGGAATAATGCTATGTCCTTGTTCACCTTTCCTTCCTTTGTAACGAGATTCCATTCAGGAAAGAAGTCTTTGTAAGCCTGGTAGATCGAATAGAGCAAATCAAGATATTCTTCACCGATCGCCCATGGTAGAAGCTCCAGCACCCTGAAACGCTCGTCAACCCACCGGACATCTTGGAATAAGGAAATTGCTTTTGGTTTTCCAATGAGGATAATGCGAGTTTGGCTTTGGTTAGTTAATTTTTTAAATCCATTGAATATGTCTGTCTTGTCTTCCAAATCAGCATCGATTAGGTTCTGGACCTCATCTAAAAACAATAATTTCACTTTTCTTCGTTTTAACTCGTCAATAATCATCTCGATCAGTTCATCCGTGTGCATACTTCGAAGAGCAGACCCACGGATTACCTTCCCGAATTTTTCCAAGATGTAGGCGAACATGCGTTTGAACGTGACGCGAACGGGTGTCTCAAAATATCGGATCTCATCTTCAGTGAATTCCCGGCCTTC
>Ga0315277_10011805_pt1 | contig 10978 bp, 12 predicted proteins | sample YL17G05_15_MG_FD_203695 | JGI IMG/M metagenome (GOLD analysis project Ga0315277, IMG submission 203695) | Sediment microbial communities from Yellowstone Lake, YNP, Wyoming, USA - YL17G05_15 | ecosystem: Environmental > Aquatic > Freshwater > Lake > Sediment | place: USA: Wyoming | collected... | reverse complement strand
CGAACCTTGATATCACAGTCACGAACCTCAACGACGGCACCGTCGAAGGTATGAAGCACCGCGACCTCCCGATATTCTCTGTTCAGTTTCATCCCGAAGCCCATCCAGGACCCATGGACACTGGTTTCCTGTTTGATCGGTTCATGAAGATGCTAGAGGGACCCTGATGCCAAAAAGAACCGACCTGAAGAAGCTGATGGTCATAGGGTCAGGACCGATTGTCATCGGTCAAGCGGCCGAATTCGATTTCTCTGGTTCGCAAGCATGCAGATCCCTGCGGGAAGAGGGGTACACGACAGTCCTTGTGAACTCTAATCCTGCGACGATCCAGACCGACCCAGAGATCGCAGACATCGTCTACATCGAGCCTTTGAATGTGGAGACAGTCACCAAGATCATCGAGAAGGAGAAAGTTCAGGGAATTCTTTCCGGAATGGGCGGACAGACCGCCCTGAACCTATGCTCGGAACTTGCAGAGAACGGGACTCTGGCAAGGCTGGGAGTCCAGCTTCTCGGTAGCCAACCGAAGGCGATTTCGCTCTCGGAGGACAGAGAACTGTTCAGAAAGATGATGCTCGACCTCAACGAACCGATTCCGAAGAGCAAGACAACCAACTCAGTCGAAGGGGCGAAAAAGGCCGTAGAAGAGATTGGCAACTATCCAGTCCTCGTCAGGCCAGCCTTCACGCTCGGCGGCACTGGTGGAGGGATTGCGTACAACGAGGAGGATTTGGTCAACATTGCCGGACGCGGTCTGGCGTATTCCAGGATTCATCAGGTCCTGATCGAGGAGAGCGTCATTGGTTGGAAGGAGTTCGAGTACGAGGTGATGCGCGACTCAAGGGACAACTGTATCATCGTCTGCAACATGGAGAACCTGGACGCCATGGGCATCCACACTGGCGAAAGCATCGTTGTGGCACCCGCCCAGACGCTAAGCGACCAGGACCATCAGATGCTTAGAAGGGCAACCATCAAGATCATCAGAGCGCTGGGAATCGAGGGCGGAGCGAACATCCAGTTCGCGGTGCATCCGAAAACCGGAGAATACAGAGTAATCGAGGTGAATCCCAGAGTCTCCAGAAGCAGCGCGCTTGCATCCAAAGCGACCGGATACCCCATCGCGAGAGTCGCGGCCAAGATAGCTATCGGAAGGACTCTCGACGAGATACCGAATGCAATCACAGGAAAGACTTGCGCCGCATTCGAGCCGTCAATCGACTACGTTGTGATGAAGATCCCGAGATGGCCGTTCGACAAGTTCAGGACTGTCGAGAGAAGGCTCGGAACTCAGATGAAGAGCACGGGCGAAGTAATGGCCTTCGGCAGGAACATCCAGGAAGCACTCTTGAAGGCAGTGAGATCGCTGGAGATAGACCGATTGGGACTCGAGTCTGAGAAATGGACTGACGAGGAGATCGAGAGAGAACTCTCGGCTGCGACTGATGCAAGACTCTACATGATTGCCGAAGCTCTGAGGCGTGGCATGAGCATCGGACGGGTCCGCGAACTCACAAACTGGGACCCCTTCTTCGTCAAGAAGGTGCAGGAGATAATTGAGACCGAAGATAGACTCAAGAAGAAGCTGGACGACGAGACCCTCAAGCATGCTAAGAGGCTAGGGTTCAGTGACGAGTACATTGGGCTTCTCACCGACAAGGACGAACGAACCATCCGCAACATGCGCGCAGCGAAGAATCTGAAACCTGTATTCAAGATGGTGGACACCTGCGCAGCTGAATTCGAAGCTGCGACTCCTTACTTCTACTCGACCTACGAGTCAGAATGCGAGACGAGGCCGTCAACAAACAAGAAAGTCATTGTTGTGGGAGCTGGACCGATTCGGATAGGTCAAGGGATAGAGTTCGACTACTGCTGCGTTCACGGCGCTCTCGCGCTCAAAGAAGAAGGCATCGATGCGATCATCGTAAACAACAATCCAGAGACGGTGTCCACGGACTTCGACATATCCACAAGGCTCTACTTCGAACCGATCACCGTGGAAGACATGCTGAATGTAATCGAAAAGGAAGATGCGGACGGGATCATACTTCAGTTCGGAGGGCAGACTTCAATCAACCTTGCGCTTCCGTTGCAGAGAGAACTCAGCGGAAGGAAGACCAAGATCTTGGGTACCTCCCCTGATTCGATCGATCTCGCAGAGGACAGGAAGAAGTTTTCCAGACTGATGGATGAGCTTGGCATCCGACAGCCGAAATCCGGGACCGGGTTTTCCTTCGAGGAGGTCAAGAACCTCGCACAAGAGATCCAGTACCCAGTACTCATCAGGCCCAGCTACGTCCTTGGCGGAAGAGCGATGGAGATAGTCTACAACGAATCCGAATTGGAGACCTACATGAAGAGCGCTGCCAAGGTCTCGAAAAGACATCCGATCCTTGTCGACAAATACCTGACGCATGCGATAGAAATCGACGTCGACGCGGTATGTGATGGGAGCGAAGTGTACATAGGAGGGATTCTGGAGCATATCGAAGAGGCGGGGGTGCATTCGGGAGATGCCACGATGGTGCTGCCTCCTCAGACTCTCGGCCCGGATGTTCTCAGTGAGGTAAGGAGAATAACTAGGGATGTGGCCATGGCCTTGAAGACCATCGGACTGATGAACCTCCAGCTCGCGTACAAGGATGGAGAGGTGTACATGCTGGAGGCAAATCCGAGAGCGAGCAGGACCGTCCCTATCATCTCCAAGGCGACCGGTGTCCCCCTTGCGAAAGTGGCAACCAAGATAATGCTGGGGAAGAAGCTCAAAGAACTCGGCTTGCACGGAGAGGCGAGGATCAAGCATGTCGCGGTGAAGGCATCCGTCTTTCCGTTCCTCAAGCTGCCAGGGGTGGACAGCATTCTCGGACCTGAGATGAAATCCACAGGCGAAGTTATGGGAATCGATTTGACGTATCCGGCCGCAGTGTGGAAGGCTTTGGTCGCGTCTGGGCAAAAACTGCCGAAGACTGGGAAAGTCTACATCAGCGTGGCTGATGAGGACAAGCGGTCTGCAGTTGACATCGCGAAAAGGCTCTCCTCAATTGGATTCCGGATCTACGCGACGAAGGGAACAGCAGATGTCCTCAGATCAGAGGGAATCGAACCCACATCGGTGTTCCGCATCTCCGAACACGGATCGCCAGATGCGCTCTCTTTAATGAGGCAAGGAGACGTCCAGCTAGTCATAAACACGCCGACCGAGGCTTCGGGCGCGAGAAGAGACGGGTACATGATGCGAAGGTTGGCCGTGGAACTCGAGATTCCAATCTTCACGACGATCCAAGGAGCGCGCGCAGCCGTCATGGCAATGGAGCACGCAATCAAGAAGGAAATGACTGTGAATGATCTAGCGTTCTTTCACCGTCATGGTTGAACTTGTTGAGAGATCACCAAGAAATGACTGGTCTCCTGCCAAGAGAAGCCAGCTGCTTCGCATGCTTCTTGCAGAGCTTCCCATCCAGGACCTGAGATCTCATGAGATCCTCTTGCCAATGTGCGTTGAAGAGTCTGCAGCTACGGTTTTCACAGAGCGGGTCTATTGTGAGATGATACAGAACGGCTTGCAGTGCGAGTCCCTTCAAGACTTCGAACAACTCAGGATCCTCGTAGTCCACAAACCTGCCCCTGAACGATGACTTGAGCTGCTCCAACTGAAGCTCGCCTGCGCCCTCAAGTTCCATTCTCTGCTTCATGAGATAGTACTCCCTAGGCTTTGCGGGAGCCTCAACGACCCCAGGAAGGGACACGACGCTCGGAAAACCGCATATCACCGTCCTCAAGTGATGGCGCAGATCGTCTCTCGAGTAGGTCGAAACCAACCTGTCCGTGAACACAATAGAAGCAGTCTGAAGCGATGCTCTCCTCCCCAGCAGTCTGACGAATTCGTCTTGGAGTCTCCGGCCGTCATACACGACGCCGCCGACCCTGGACCTGCCAAGGATCGCCCGCCGTTCGTAGTCGATCTCACCGAACATCGGTTCAAACGTCTGCAGCGCAGACGATGGGTCCTTCATCCTCGCAGAAGCCAGAGCCTCCGCAAAACAATCCACTTCTCGCTTCGGAACATTCTTGAAAACGGTCGGTCGGACGCTGATCTTGACACCGGGGAAAACCGTCTCAAGATAGGACTTGACCTCTGTGAACTCCTTCTGAGAGCGATTCTCAGAGGAGTATAGGTTTACGCATCGGAGTCTCTTCTCAGCGACCCTTGAGGTGCTCATATGCGACTTTGGCCCCCTTTCTGCCAGAGAGCAGCATCGAGCCGAAGGTCGGTCCCATGCGAGGCAGGCCGAATGTGGTTGACACCGCCATGCCGGTTACAATGAGTCCTGGGTGGCAGAATCCGGTGTGCTCCACAACAGCATCCTCGCTCTTCTCGATCCACATGGCTCCGAACCCTGGCGTCTTTATCAGACCGCGCTCTTCGAGCTTCTTCACAACCATGGCATCATGGCCCGTCGCATCTATGACCAGCTTGGATTCGAGAGCGACTGGGTCTACGCAGGTGATCTGCCTCGGAAGCGCGCCGACCGGAGTCCAGTTCACGACGGTACCTGCGACTCTATTCTTCTCGCGAAGCACAACGTCGTCGAAGGACACCATGTTCAATATGCTGACGCCGGCCTCGCACGCCGAAGAGATGAGCTTCGAGCAGGCAAGCGGCCCGGGCGTCATGTAGAGACCCTTCTCGTACATCTTGTATTTCACACCGAGCTCGTCGAGCACCTTCTGGGCAGGTGCCCTAACGGTTATCGTGTTCATCAGGAATCCGCCAATCCAAAAGCCGCCGCCCAGGTAGTTGTTCCTCTCGACCACGAGAACCCTGACTTTCTTCAAGGCGAGGTCGCGAGCCGCCATCAGCCCGCTCGGTCCGCCGCCAATGACTATCACGTCTGTATCCGCGAAGCCGTCCATTTCCTTCGCGAACTGGGATATTATCGCTCTCGTCACCGAGCTTTCAGATGATTTTTCGAATATCGGCATCTGCGTTCACCAAACTGTGGAATGCGCATACCAGCTTCCCGAATATAAGGGTTGCCCTTTGACACCGGGGTTGGCAAATCCGACTCACACGACGGCGTAAGGCGCAAGGAATATCAGCTCATCCGACGTAGTTCACGTCACGGAGCGGAGCTGGAACCTTGTCAATGCCCCGCGAATGAGAAGACCTGGCTCCGCTCCCACCAAGAATCAAGGAGAAATGAATGATATGGCAGTAGATCCGATATGCAAGATGGATGTAGATCCGAAGACGGCAAGGTGGAAATCCACATACAACGGAAAGGAATACTTCTTCTGCGCTCCGGGCTGCAAGAAGGCGTTCGACAAAGATCCTAAGAAGTACGCGTGAAGGCTCACACCAGGCTCAGTGCTCGTGTGGCTGATGAGCCTGGACCACCGGTTTCAGAGTCCCGGCGGACTTCTTCAGCTTCTCATACTTCTCTCTGTACAGTTTCTCGCACACGCTGCAGCAGAGATAGTGGTACTTGCCATCGAGCTTGATCTTGACTCCCTCATCCTTCATCATGTGACCGCAGTAGTAACACCTGATCAGGAGACCTGCCTCGTCTGTCAGGGCGGCCCTGGGGCTCTCTTTTGGAACCCTCATTACCATCGAATTATCCATTCGGGTTATCTCGGGCACTGAGGCAAGGGACTCCAGAAACCGCTGATACTTGATCTGGTTATAGAATGATAGTATGCACATGACTCGGGAGTCGGAGAGAACGTATATCTGTCTCACCAGCTCTTGGTCCCTTATCTTCTCGACAACCTTGTCCAAATCGGCCGGTTTGGATTCGAGCAAAAGAACGACTGATACTTGCCCAAGCATCTCCGCATCGAGCATAGTCGAGTAGCCCCTGAGAAGCCCCACATCAACCATCGCTTGGACTCTCGAGCTCACTGTGGGTGTGCTCACGCTGATTCGGGCGGATACGTCCCTGAAGGAAGCCCGGCCATCGTTCTGAAGTTCCCTCAGTATCTTCCTGTCAACATCATCTAGGTTCAGGCTCATAGAAGGAAGATAGGAGAGAGTGGGGGATATCCTTTTCACTTGAAAGGTACGGGTGTCAAGGCCAGACATAAATGTAAAGCGTTCAATCAAAAAGGATTGCCAGTTCGGCTCAAACCCCTTTCCTTTTCCTCATTATGCCCAGGATTGGGTCGTTCCTCAGGTCACTCTTCAACTGTCCTCGATGCATCGTGAGCAGATACGTTCCACAAATCAGGAAGAGTCCGGAGAAGAACACACGCCAAGCCAGCCCAGACCAATCGCCAACAGGCGCCGTCATGTGTGACACATCGAAGATTACAATCGTTGCTTGAATCCATAGTCCAACCCCACCTATGAAGAGAAGGACACCCACCGTCATCGGCAATCGTTTGCGATACTCCTCCCTCAATCCCGTCATCAGGTCGGAATCGCCCTTCCTCCCCTTAGGTCTTTTCCGAGGATCATGGTGGACCCTGTGGGATTTGAACCCATGGCAGCGGTACAAGTCTAAAGGATCTCACCGACGATTCTTTTCCATCCATCCGACCGCATGGTCAATGAACGGTCGTTGAGGTATCAGTTGTGCCTTCCCGTTGGCGACACGACCGGAACGAACTAGTCCAGTCTTCTCGGCGAAGCTCGCGCCAAGGGCACTGAAATCTGTATCATCCCAATCGAAGTCCTGGAACTCAGTCCACACACGCGTTCCTTCGACAACGGCAGGCGCTCCGCGCTTGACCTGTTTCTTCTTAGCATATTCCGCGCGATACTCCGCCAGATGCAGCGAAGAGGCGCATTGGAAGCTTGCGCCCAATAAAAGAATCCAGCCGTCCAGATCGTAAATACGGGCCAATGGAGAACCATCTCCCATCGGAAAATCGAGGGTATGTTCGCTGACAATCGTCTCTGCACGTGGTCCCCGTGCTGCAAACGAATCGGAGGGATGAAGACTGCGGCGTGTCCCCACTTGGTTCCTGAAACACTCCGGAATTACGCCAACTCCCCGCGTCGGGGTCATGCTGACATCGAAGGGAGGCATGGTCTGACGGATGGTCGCCCACCATGTCTCGGGAACAGGAGGATTCTTCCAGTACGAAGGCTCTGACAGGTCATCAGAATAGGCCGGCATGACCAAGGTTCCTTCAGGTCCGAGAGCCTCCTCAAGAGCCAGAACGACGGCGACAGGTCCACCACATACCCACCCAAGAGAACTCAACGAAGAATGAACCAGAAGGACCATCCCTGGAGAGACTCCTAGAGCGGAAAGATCATCTCGAATGGATTGAACGGTCGCTGGCCTCTCTTGCGTTGCCCTAACCACTGCTTCTTCGGTCATCCTTGTGCACCACGGAACTCCAGGGCCATCGCATTTCATTCCTTATGGGCTTTTGCGCATTGGATCATCCCGGTCACTTGGAAGGTACCGACGTCCCTAGCCGATCATAACGTCAAGAAACAGTCAATCAAGCGAGATTGCGCTTTTGGCGCATCCCACTTTCGCATTCCTTTTCATTCTCGATTCCCGGAGCCGCAAACGGCATTCACTGTTCGGAAGTGAGCCCCCACCCCATTAGCAGCGCACAGCCTCCGAGGATCCAGACAATAAACGAGAATCCCAAAACTGCACTGTTGTTGGTCATGTAGGCCAGCGGTATCACGATGCTCAGAATTCCCAAATATATCCCAACCACATACAGCCAGGTCGAACCTCTATCAGTCATCATTTCAAGAAGATTGGCGGATCTCGGCGCCAACACGGTCGGTAGCGTCGCTCCACATTTCCCACACAAACCAGCGTCGTCAGGATTTTCGGCCTCACAATTCCTGCACTTCATTGCCATCGCCTCAAGACTCGAATCGCCTTCCCATCCTTATGAGCTTTTCCTAGAATCCCAAATCATGAAATCATCTCCCATCTTGAATTATGTCGAACGGCTCTGGTAGCTGGAAGATTAGTGGCAAGTTTTATCCCACGAATGAGAACTACTCGAAGCAGGTGGTCAATTGGTCTTCACAAAAGCCGCAAGAGCTTCTGAGATACCAGCCGGTTCGATGAAGATGATAATGGTCGCAGGAAAGGAGATCCTAGTAGGGAATGTCAACGGGAAGCACTATGCGATCCCCAACAGGTGCACGCACAGCAATGGGGACCTTTCGAAGGGCACTCTCGAGGGGAACACAGTGACGTGCCCAAAGCACGGTCAGAGGTTCGACCTCACGACAGGTAGATCAATCCAAGGCCCGAAGGTTGGCTTCCTGAAGCTGAAGGGGAAGGATTCAGGCCAATTCGCGACGAAAGTGGAAGGGGACGACCTCCTGATTGACTTGGGCTGATGGACAAAAGACTTGAGTGGGTCCTACTCCACGACATCGAAGTCATCTTTGGTGCTATAGCCCTTCGAGAGTACTACATACAGACCCGCCACGACCAGTACTCCACCGACGATTATCCATGGTCCTGGGACCTCACCTGGAAGCAAGAGATATGCCAATATCGAGGCGCCCACGGGTTCGCCCAGCACGCTCGTGGATATGATGTGAGCAGGCACCTTCTTGAGAGCATAGTTGAACATGGTGTGGCCAAAGATCGTCGGAATCAATGCCAGCAGGAGGAACAGTGTGATCTCTCTGCCATCTGTGATCAGCAGCTTGTCTCCAGCAATCGCAGCCGATAGGAAGAGAAGCAAGGCCGACAGACCATAGACGGAGAATGCGTAGGGACCTACGGCAACAGATTGCCTCGCCACTCGACCCGACAGGAAGTAGATGCCAGCGCATATGCCTCCGAGAAATGCCATGAGGTCTCCGAGGAGCGTGTCAGCGCCTTGCGAGTAGTCACTCAAGGAAATCAGGGTCACGCCTGAGAAGGCGATCACGATTCCGACGACCGCGGTTCTCCTAACCTTCTCCTTGAGAAGAAAGTGCGAGACTCCAGCGACGAAGATGGGATGAGAAGTCACAAGAATAACCGATGTCGAGACCAGTGTGAGTGTCAGGGAGACAATCCACAGCTCGAAATGGAATGTGAGCGCGACTCCGCTCAGGACCACCAGCAGGGCCTCTTTCCGATTGAACTTCCGAATCTCCGAGAAACCATTGGTCCACAGAAGGAATGGAAAGAGCATTGCGCAAGTGAAAGCAAGTCTATAGGCCGCAATCACGAATGGCGTGCTCTCGCTCCACTTGATGAATATCGAAGCGAAGGAGATCGAAGCCATCGCGGTGCCGATGGCCAAGTATGCTTTGGTAGCCTCGCTTTCCCGAGAGAGAACGCTCATGAGATCAGGCGAAACCCGATGGAGTCAGAAGCGTATCAGTATATGGTGACTCCCTTGACTCCCTTGGCCTGTCGGATTGCCGGTATCAGCTCGGGTGGAACTTGGCTTTCTGTCACGATAAAAAGCTTCGGTTCCTCAGAGGTCATCGGATCGTCCACGATCGCCTGCCTAATGCTGATGTTCCCCTTCTGAAGAATGTCCGCGACCGCTGCGATGATTCCGGGCTCGTGAGCGTTCGTAGGGACAATCTCGATAGCGCTCCAGCCCATCGCAGATGCGGCGTTCTTCAGGTGATTCGTCGGAAGGAGCTGGGAAAAGAACCTGAGAAGCGTGGGATCTCCCTTTATCGTCTGAATCGTCGATTTCACGACTCGCCTATCCACACCGGCAGCTCGGGCAAGTGCCGAATCAGCAAGCTGGACATCCCCGCATAGGACCTGGTCCTTCTCGATGCGCAATCCGTACTTCAGGAGATATCTGGCCACTTTCGCCTGAGACGGGTATTTCTCGAAGTAGTTTGCAATCTTGTCCCACATGATAATCGATGCTTAGATATGTACAGTAATAGATTAATATTGCGTCCATTGTACGCCTTCGCACCGCCATCCAGCAGCAAGGGAAATATATATCCAGCTGCATGGGCGAGCACAGTGACAACAAGTAGCACGGCATGTATTTGGTGAGCAAATGGTTGGAAAGACGATCAGGCTAAGACGAATCTTCGATCAGAAAAGCGAGAAGACCGTCATAGTCCCCATGGACCATGGCATCTCGATGGGCCCGGTCAAGGGGATAGCTGACATCAGGGGTACAATCGACAAGGTCGCAGAAGGCGGAGCCTCCGCAATCGTGATCCACAAAGGCCTGGTCCCATTTGCTGGCCCTGCTGTCGGCAACAAGCTCGGGCTGATTGTCCACATCTCAGCGAGCACCTCGATATCGGCAGACCCGAACTACAAGAGGCTCGTTGCGAGCGTATCGGATGTTGTCACATTGGGAGCCGATGCGATATCCATCCACTGCAATGTCGGCGGTGGGAAGGAGGACGAGATGGTCGCGGACTTCGGCATGGTGGCGGACGAGTGCCGAGCGGTGGGCATGCCCTTGCTGGCAATGTGCTACCCTCGGGGTCCGAATGTCAAGAACCAGTTCGACCCGGAAGCGGTGAAGCACTGCGCGAGGCTAGCCGCCGAACTCGGGGCCGATGTTGTCAAGACCAACTACACAGGCTCGATCGATTCATTCAAGGAGGTCGTCCGCGGAACGCCGATACCGGTGGTCATAGCCGGCGGGCCGAAGATGAAATCCGATTCCGACCTTCTCAAGATGGTCTACGATGCGATGCAAGCTGGCGCCAGAGGCGTGTCCATAGGACGGAACGTTTTCCAGCACGACGACGTAGTGGGCATCACGAAGGCCCTTGGACGGATAGTATTCGAGGGCATGCGGCCTCAGGATGACTATAGGCGGTGATCCAATCATTGACCGCCAGATCTGGGTTGGCGCCCTTTTCCAGCCCGGCAGTGATAGCAGGAAGAAGATTGTTCTCTCAGCACTAGAGAACGGCTTCGACACAGTCGTCTTGGACAGAAGAGATACTCAGTTCACCAGCCTTGGTCGGTTCAGAGCACTCACGCTGGAAGGAAAGGAATTCCTAGAAGACGGAAAACCGATCGGAACCTTGGTTGAGCTCAAGACCAAG
>Ga0315277_10011804_pt1 | contig 10978 bp, 12 predicted proteins | sample YL17G05_15_MG_FD_203695 | JGI IMG/M metagenome (GOLD analysis project Ga0315277, IMG submission 203695) | Sediment microbial communities from Yellowstone Lake, YNP, Wyoming, USA - YL17G05_15 | ecosystem: Environmental > Aquatic > Freshwater > Lake > Sediment | place: USA: Wyoming | collected... | reverse complement strand
CCAGCGGCAACTTTGACGCCGATCGGTTTTCCGCCGGAGTTTTCCCGCAGCCAGCGCACTTTATCTCTGAGGTCGTCCCGGTTCCTGATATCCTCGTATGCTGCCGGGCTGATGATATCAGACCCCTCGGGATAACCCCGGATCCGGGCGATCTCGGCAGTCACCTTTTCTGCGGGCAGCCGTGCCCCCATGCCGGGCTCGGCGGACTGGCCGAGTTTGATCTCGATCGCATCAACAGACCGGAGGTTTTCTTGTGTGATACTGTACCGGTTCGGGACGTATTCAAGGATATACCGGTACGCGTTCTGCCGTTCCTCCGGCAGGATACCGCCCTCACCGGAACCGATCGCAGTCCCGACCGCGGCGCTGCCCTTTGCGAGCGCGATCTTTGCCTCTTTTGAGAGCGCCCCGAACGACATGTGGGTCACAAAAAGGGGAGTATCGATGACGAGGGGGTGCCGTGATCGGGGCCCGATCACCGTCCGGGTGTTCACGGGCAGATCACTGTTGAGCGGGACCTTCGCGATCTGGGCGCCCTTGATCAGGATATCGTCCCAAGAGATGACGTGGTTTTTCGTCCGCATCGGTTCGATGATCGATTCCCCGCTCACGGCGATGGCATGGATATCAGCCATATGCTCTTCCAGATCATCGGTCCCCCGTTCCCACGCCGCAAGGTACCCGCTGCCAAAGGAGTCGGGAAGATTGGAAAGGGCGCGGCTTAGGGAGGCGCCGCACACGGGGCAGGCGGAGGACTGTGATGTTGCAGCGGGGTCCTGCGCAACAACCAGCCGGAGATGCGTTTTGTCGGACCGGCAGATCGGGCATGTCCATGTGTCAGGAAAGTCCCGTGGCTCGGTTCCGGGGGGTATACGGGTGAGGGAGTTGCCCTGTTTTGGATCGTACTCAAAGATATTGCAGACTTCGCAGCGGTACAGGGTCATACTTCACGCTGGTTGTCTGGTTTGTCCTTAGTATATGATAACGTAATGCCAAAAAAAGAGAGAACGATCCGTTGCTTCAATGCAAGCCGCAGGACCTAAAAAGGGTTCAGCTGTCCCGGATCACCGCGATACCAACGATGTCAGTTCATTTCCTTAAAGGGATTTGTCTTCCGGTATCGCCCGAATCCGAACACCTATATCTGATGAACATGACGAAAGGTATGTACGGTGAGTGTATGGAACAACCACGCATGGTGCAGCAAGGAGATCCGGCAAAGAATTTCTCGTTAAAAGACCAGAACGGGAAAACCTTCGACCTCTATGAAAATTCCGGGAAGCGGACGCTGTTGTCCTTCCACCCCCTTGCATGGACGGAGTTCTGCGCTGCCCAGATGAGATCGCTCGAAGATAACCGCGACGCACTCGCAGCCCTCAATACCGTGGCAGTCGGAATCAGCGTTGATTCCATCCCCTGCAAGCAGGCATGGGCACAAACCCTCGGCATCACGCACACCCCGCTGCTCTGCGATTTCTGGCCTCACGGCGCAGTAGCGCAGAAGTATGGCATCTTCCGTGAGGAGAACGGCTTTTCGGAGCGGGCAAATATCATCGTTGATGAGCAGCAGACCGTCGTGTTCGTGAAGATCTATCCGGTGCACTCTGTGCCGGACATCTCAGAGGTGATCGGGGTTTTAAAAGGTCTTTAAAAGTAAACTGAATCTCCCCATCCCGTCTCACCTTACCGCATTTCCGGATGAAACCCGCAATGTGAGCACAGAACCTGACTGTGGCGCGTATCTTTACAGTGGCCTGACCGGTACGCTGGCATGGCAGTGCTTTTAACCGGGATAGACCCTCCTGAGAAGAGACTCGTTTTTCACGATGGATGGTGTCATGGCGTTATCATCTGCGGAGGCAGATGAAAAACTCCTGCTGTCGTCCCCTCTGGTCACCGGTCCATAATGTTCCTTGGTCCGCCCTGTACGACCGGATCATCTTTGCTGCCGTCCCAGCCATGGGAAGTCCTGCCCACAGCGGGCGTCGTGTCCCAGTCGGCGGTGTCGCTGACTGCACCGGTTCCGGCACCCACAATGGCGGAGGAAGAGGGGGAAATGAAGGAGTCTGGATACAGGTAGAGACAGGATCCCGTCCAATTCGAGAGTATCCAGCTGTTCCGGTTCACTCCGCCTTCCCCCCTTGGTGGGCGGTCCTGATATAATCGTCGTGTGGGTTCTCCCTCTCAGTACGGGGGGGCGTTGAGCCGGGATGCACCGGTCACTGCATTGTGCGGGGCGGGCATGAACGAAGGGATCATAAAGGTGCCTGGATCAATAACCTCATCAACAAACGTCACGAGCTGTGTCATCAAGAGAGGATCAAGGCTTTTTTCGACAGCAAGGAAAACTCCCGGAGAATTCAACAGTTTCAGTTTGCTGGTCACATAGTGGATAAATTTGGAGATAGTTATCGAGGGGATATAGATCAACATGGTGCTGATCGAATCAAAGACGATGCAGGGCTTCTTGTCCGGATACCTGTGAAGCATCTCGGTGATGGCAATACCGAGATCCGTCATGTTGGCAGGATTGTTCACGAATCTGCAGTTCTTTGCATCCGGAGGAAATTTTCCGAGCGCGTATGTCGTGATCGCATCAATAAAACAGATTTTTGAAACGTCAAGTCCGTTCTTTTCGTAACTGTGTACCAGTGTAGAATAGGGCTGGTTGAGGGTAACGACAAGAACAGGATGCTCGTTTTCGATGAGCTGCCTGATAATTTCGATGTTGTTGGTTTTCAGCTGTTCTGCCGGTGACATGACAAGATACAACTTTTTTTCACCGGACAGACTGATGGGAAAAGCCATAGAACGCTCACATCACCGTTTCAGGAATTCGCGGTACGCGTCGGGGATATCGGAGCGTTGATCCGTGATTTCCTTGTTGATCGTGTGAAGGTTTTCAAGGATCTGCTCGGTGTTTTTGATCTGGATCATGAGCGAATCCATCGATTCCTGTGAGGTTGTATCACGGTTTTTTGAAAGCTCCTGGTGAATTGCCCGGAGATTGCCCAGTACCAGTCCGACCGGCTGTTTCAACCGGAGGGTGTATTCTGTCATGAAACCGATGAGTGCAGCATGTTTCTTTTCGATCTCGTTTTTTGATGCGATTGTCTCTTTATAGAATATCTCCTTCTCTTCAGAAAGCAGCCCGACAAGAATTGCAGCACAAATGAACATGGATGCACTGATAACCGAGTTCCAGGTAAAAGAGAGGATGAGGGCGTATGTTATCGTCAGGTGCATTGCGGCAAGGAAAAGGGCAATCCAGATCGCTTTTCTCTGGTACCAGATACCGGTAATGATAATCAGGATGTAATAGAGCTGGGTATACCACCGGTCGATATTCGTCCGGTAATGGATGACAATTTCACAAAACACGCAGACCGATAAAAGCATCCCGATGATCGCGACATTCACAACATGTTCCGAAAAGGTGCGCTCAACGTTGAGGGGATTCCTTATTTTTTATTTATTTCTATAGGTATTTAATAAATATTGGAAATACATGCAATTTTTCCGATGTTTCCCTTTTTTCAGGGATTTTTCATTGATTTAACCGCACTGCGCCACAGGTATTGAGGGCCACACCTTATCTCCGCCAACATTCTTCATTGTGGGCTGCCGTATTCGTTGTGGCATGGTGCCTCATTGCCTCATCTGAAATACCGGGCGTCCTTCCCGTTTCCTTGTATCAGGAACTCATTTTGTTCTGCCTGATAACGTGCTGTAAAAAACATGAACGATGAGCAGGATGAGAAATGGTCCCCAGAGATACTGATGAATTCTGTATGCTGTCGCTTTATCAAGAATACCCAGTGTTACTGGCATGATTAGATTGGAGCGTGTGATGCCAAGTCCACTGATGACGAGGAGTACGGAAATAACCCCGAGCAGGATCGATATCGAATTCCGGAACCGGAGCGGTAGTTTCATCACAGGCACCCGACGCGTTCACGGAAAGAGTCGGTCATACCATTCCATTTGTTTATCCACACTTCGATCCCATGTATCCCGTCATGTTCCCTGTCCCGGGCGGTTTTTTGGCATCACATTCAATCCGAAAAGAAACTGCGGGACAGGTCACCGGTATTTGAATATCCCCGCTGCTCCCAGTAGCCACGGTAGGCAGGATTGTCCGAAAGTTCAATCTTCTCGATCCATTTGATCCACTTGTATCCCCATTTATCCTCGGCGACCAGCTGGAACGGGTACCCCTGTTCAGAAGGAAGCGTCATATTGTTTATCCGGTATGCCATGATGATGTCACGGTCCAGAACATATGCGAGAGGAAATGAGGTGGTATAGCCATCATGCGCAGTCAGGACAACCGTACTTGCCCTTGGATTGATCCCGGCATCAGCGAGGATATCTTTAACCAAAACCCCTTCCCAGAGGATGGTCACATCCCAGCCCTCGACACAAAAGAGGGTGACGACCTTTGCATAATGCCGGTGCCGGTCAATCACCTCGCGGTATGTATAGGTCAGTGTCCTGTTTGTCAGTCCTGTGACCGTTAAACGGTAATCGGATTCGTTGATGTACTGCGGGCCTTTGATGGGATTTTCGAAAAAATCCGTAATCGATGAAAGATTGGCCCCCTCGTACGACCGAACCTCAACCGGAGGAAGAGGAGTTGCACTACCCGCAGGTATACCCGATCGGTCTGCTGATATATCGAGGAGATAGATCACCCCGACAAGAACGATCATTCCCACTACCGCAATTTTGAGAACCGATATACGCATATCCTGACAGAGATCTGTTGTTGTGCGTGATCGTATTAATCATCGTACCATGACACAGGTGATGAGATCGAGTTATACGGATACCTCCGCCGCTTCAGGAGCGCCGGGATCCCGATACGGCCGGGTTTTTGAGTTCCAGACACAGAGTCACCTCAAACCTGCCAAAATAAGGGTGAGACGCTTTCTGATCCGGCATTTCACGGCTGATTTATATCGAAGCATGGGCAACCATGATCAGGGACAGGCAATGGATGATGGGGCGATGGCAGCGCTGATGGTGATCTCACTTGGTTGTATGATAGGATTTGCGATCGGCCTTCTCATCGGGGCTGCACTAAAAAAACAGAAAGGTGAATGGCCGGAGATGACCCGTGACGAAAAAACAATAAATATCGGTCTGATGGCGGTATGCTCGTTGTTCTGTTGTGCTGCACTGGCATGGTATTCCCTGCATTCACCGCTGGTGTAGCTCTCTCTTTGGATAGAACAAATGTGGATTTTGGAAGAATCAAGATATGATTCCGCAAAAGAGCTCATTTTTACGCTTCGATTGTAAAGAAGCATTCCCAATGATCCTTTTTTTGTGGCAGCCCAACCAAGTAGTGATGCAAAACAGTTTTTTGGTCGTTGCACTGGAATATGGAAGAAAAACAATCGTGTTACACCAGTACTAACCTCTGAATTACCGGTGTAGGGGTCGCTTGCGCTACCTTGAACATAAGAACATTTTCGGATTTGTCTGTCAGGGTCAGTTGATTGATATTGACGGAATATGCCACGATATTCTGGAGTATCTGGAGATAGGTCGTCTCCTGTTGTGAGGTGAGATTGCAATATTTTTTTGTTGAGACAAGAGGCCCTGCGTTGATCCCGTGCCCGGATTTTTCCAAAATTCCGGTCAGCACGTAGGATGCGAAGTAGTTGTTGCACCCGCCGTACCCGGTCAGGTTCCCGTCTGCGTTGAATATCAGGGTGATTTCGGTTGTCGGCTGGAGCGGTGCGGTGCCATTCTGGGCTGCCATGGTGGTAAGGATCCACCTTCCGACAATTGCCGGCGGTGGTGAAGGGGTTTGTGTTTCGGTTGTTACCGGCACGGTGGCTGGTGAAGTTGATGGTGTTGGTGGTACCGGCTTTGCTGGCTGCTGCGTCATACACCCGCCAACAATCACCACGAGAACGAGCACAAAACCAATCAGAAGGGTTATTTTTTTCATAGCCGTGATCATTGTCTGATTGCAATTAAAATATATTGGTTATGGATGTCAGGGTCGCGTCCCTTAAAAAAAATGTCGCAGCAGGACGCTTGGCTAAAATCAGGAACAAAAAAATGATATCATATCCCGGCTGCCGGAGAACCGGGAATGGGATTGTATCCGGGATTTCTGTTTTGGGACACGCCCCCCCGCATGAGTTGACCGGCTCATGGATCTGGTGCAGAGTGTGTCAACACAGATGCGTGTTTGTCCTTTCACCCGATACGCATCCTGCCCAGCATTTCAGCAACGTAGGAACGGATCGCAGGATCCTCGTTGACATCAAAAATGCGGTCCCTGAGCCCTTCAATCGCGCTGTACGTCCGGATCGCAGCCAGCGCAGAAGCGGCATGCTGGCGGGTCACCGCCTGCTCGCTCTTGTCTTTCATCCTTTCGATCAACGCATACACTGCACGGCCACTCCTCAGTTTACAGAGAGCGTCAGTCGCATGCCTCCGGATCTCGGAGTCCTCATCATTGCAGCAGTGAATAAGGGGACGCACCGCCCTGGGATCACCGCTGTCTCCCAGTGCGATCACAGCCCCGATTCTGTCCGGTTGGCCCGTCCCGCCGCCTGCATTTGCGATGAGACGGTAGATCCCGCCCGTTCCCGGCACGGATTCATACCATTCACCAATCGATTCTTCCACACACATACTCATGATATCACCCAAACGTTGATTTCCAGTCGATTCACGTGTCCGCAAGGATATAAGCAGAACGTTGTTAAGGAATTACAATACGAAAAACGCGGCTACCGCTTACCAAGAGCGGCATGTACCTGCCAGGAACTCATGGTTCCAAAGAGAGGGAAACGGTACATCGGTAACAGTTCTGTGCTTGGATTATAAATAATTAATCATGATAAATCGATCGGGGACGTTCACGTGCAGACCGGGCGAACCCCAGTACACAAAAATCATGCCGGATCTGTACCCGGTGGAACTGATCAGATACATTGATAAATTGCGATGGAAGAATGCACATTATGCAAAAGATTATGAGCAGCAAGAAGATGGAGAACGGGATTGTCGTTTTCTGGATGGACAAAGATGAGAAAAAATACGATTCTTTCAATTATTCAGAACTCATCGATATGAAAATCAACGCCTTAGACCTCCTCGCACATCCCGCTTCCTACAACATCGATGTGGAAGCACACAAGCTCATCGTAAAGAAATAAACCTGTAGTGAAAAAACGATAGGGTAATCGATACACCCCGTTCTTCACTTTCGTTTTTTAACGCTAACACATACTATTCGGACAACATCCACTCTTTTTAACAATCCCTGCTACTCCTTATGCGATGGTACGTGAATCACTGGGACCCGGGTCGTTATTCAGGTGCCGGGGATTTGTTCTGTGACATGTGATTTTCATTGCCAGGATCCTGATCGATAGTGCACTGCAATGAGGAAAAAGACAAAAACCACGGGGATTTCCAGCGGGATCGGGCATCCGGAACGCTGCGTTGCCGTTTGGACGACCTGTGGTTCCAGCACGATGTCTGCTCTCACGGTCTGTCCGGCGACAATCCGCACCGGTTGTTCTGTCATTGCATACCCCTCTTTTATCGCAGTGAGTGTATGGTTGCCGGTCGCGATGTCCTGGAGTGTGGTTGGGGAGATACCGGCATCCGCCCCATCGAGCATTAGAACCGCGCCGGGCGGGCTCGTAATGACCGCAACCGAACCTTTTTCAGGATCCAGAAGTATATCGACTTCCGTTGTCCTGCCTGATTCGACATGTACCGGCAGGGTTTGTTTTACGTACCCGAAATGAGAGAACGTCACATTATAGACACCGGCTTCGAGATTTTCGATTTTTTGCGGTGTGATCCCGCGGTATTCACCGTTGAGCAGAACCGATGATTCATTCGGTACCGAGCTCAGGATAAGTGCACCAGGCGCAACAGGCGGGCTGATGCTGATCCCCGGTCTTTGCAGCGTCACGGACATGGTGCGATAGTCGGCGCCACCAATGTGAGACAGGTCAACCGGTTCGCTGGTGATCCAGACGGTATAGGTTCCCGGATCGAGCCGGCCGCCAACGGCATGGGTATCCCAACGGTAGACCCAGTGGTCGTCGTCATCCACCTGCACCCTTGTCAACCCGCCCTGGTCCGCACGTGAGGTGAGATCATCCAGCGCAACGCCATTTGACGGGAGATTCGGACCGGTAAGGAAGAGATAGACCACAGGACTTCCGGGTGAATATCCGGTCAGTGTGATGGTGTCGCCCAGATACCACCCTTCAGTCGGGGCGGTAGCAGCGCCACAGACAACAACACCCATAACGAACACGATGATTCCCGTGATCGCAAGGGTGCAAAAAATGTTCATAGGCACATTCACCTGATAGTTCTATCTGCATATCCTTGGTCTTTTGCATGGTATCAATCTCCCTTTCGCAGGGATCTTCCCGGTACTTCGCGAACCCGGTTCCGACCCGTTATTCTCCCGTTCGTATGCCAGCCCCTGAATCCAGCCTCAGACAGGAGGATAATAGTATTAAAAAGGGAGATCCGCAGGAATTCAGGGCAGCACCGGAGTGTTGTTGGGAATGGGTGTGCGCTGGCTCGGATCTCTATTCCAGGCACGGAAACCCGGATGGGCACCCCCCCATTGTTTTCCTCCGAGCCGGTTGGGGAACTTTGTCAATTGAGGAACAGGATCATTGCGTTCAATGCTGTCGCAAGGCACACCCAGCAAACATATGGCACAAGAAGCACGGCGGCAGGTTTTGAGATCCTCCAGAACAGGACGATCGTTGTGATAATGAGGGCAAGGAGCACAAGAATCGTGATAAGTCCGTTTTGGGGCGACTGCATGCCAAAAAAGGCAAATGACCAGAGGGCATTGACAGCAAGCTGGGCAGAAAATATGGTGACTCCCTGCCGGACTGCTCTTTTCTCCAGCCCGCTCTGCAGTATCAGGTACAGGGAGATCCCCATAAGGATATACAGTGCCGTCCAGACAGGGCCAAATACCCAGTTTGGAGGGGTAAAAAATGGTTTCTCTAGCCGGGCATACCACGTGGTGATTGCCGGCGTGGTAAACAACGAACCGATCATGCCAGCCAGTAAGGGGATGACGATACAGAGGATCAGGAGTCCTGAAGAGCGGAGAGAAGATTTGTCCATACGCGATCAAAAGGAGAGATTAAAGTTGCAGGGACTGAATCTTCCGGTTGATCGAACACAAGACGGAGTCAGATGAGCTCCCCTGCAGTTCACTGAAAAATTCCGCATTTTTACATCCTGTGTTCAGGTCATCGATGGTATAAATTCCCGGACTTTTTCTGATGAGGATGACATGAGCGGCACGCCATGCCCGGGGAGGAGGATCTCGAAATCCAGCATGCCGACTTTTTTGATCGACTGCTTTGCCTGATCCATTGCCGGGGTGAACCGGGGGGACGGCCCCTCCAGTTTCCCGCCGGAAAAACGCAGTGTGTCACCGGTAAATAATATCCTGAATTTCGGATCATGGAGGCAGATACTGCCGGGTGTGTGGCCGGGGGTATGGATGCAGGTCAGGCCGGCAATCTGGTCATTATCGTGCAGCAGGATGTCCGGCTGTACAGGTTTGAACTTGAAAAAAACCTTGAACATCCTGTACAGTATCCCGATAAGCCCACCGGGAACGGGCATAGGTTTTGTTCCTTCAACATACCCTGCATCATCAACGTGGATTGCCACCTTCGCTCCGGTGATATCCCAGAGCTCGTACGCGTTTCCTGTATGGTCCAGATGATAATGGGTCAGGATGATGGTCTCAATATCCGAAGGGATAGCCCCAAGGGTTTTTTTGACGTACTCCAGAATTTTTCCGGTATTTCCCGGCAATCCCGTGTCGATAAGAACCAGCCCGTCGCCGATGATGATGTAGCAATTCCCGTTGACACCATCGACCTGATGAACCCCTGGAATAATTTCCATCCTCTCACTGCACTGCATATGACATGGCAGTCTATTAATGGTTTTTATACTCATGGCAGGGACAGGGGTCCGGACTGATGTTGAGTATGTCCGTTGCAGATGTTCATGGCGCTTGTAAGGATCCCCCCTCTGCACCATTGCACCTTACAGCTACCCCCAGTTACGTCAATAATCTACCTGTCCCCGATATACCAACCGTTCTGTTCTTTTTTGCTTTCCCGCAACAGGATGCGATTAAAAAAACTGGCAGCAGAAAGGAGAACTCTCACAGTTCCTCGTCCCGCTTCTTCCATACGTGCAGCACCCAGAGAAACGATACTGCTGTGGCAACCAGCGTGGAGACGACAAGCATCGGAACATACCACCACTGCGCCGCCATCTGCCCGCCCATAATCCCGCTGCCCGCAATCGTTGCGAGCGTGTTCGGGACAAGAAATGCCGTGCCCAGCACGGTGAGATACGCGGTCACGAGTGCGAACCGGTTGTTCAGGCTCTGGAGCTGGTTGTTGTAGATGCTCTGCATCACTTCAAGACCGGAGGCGAGCATGGTCGACATCTGCTCTGAGAGCCCGATATGCCGGTCGATGTTATCCGAGAGCATGCCGATCCTCCCCAGCAGCCTCTCGTCATTGGTGATCAGGTCGGAGTCCCCATAACGCAGCGACTCGACCACGTCCTTTGTCGCCCACAGGACGTTTAAGTAATCGATCAGCACGTGCTTCATCCGGTAGATGTTATGGGCGACCTTTTTTTTGCTCACTTTCTCTTCGATTAACGACTTGCTGATCTCGTCCCCAGCCGTTTCGATCTCGCGCAGGTACTCGAAGTTCCGGTCATTGTTTTCATCAATGATCCGCTCCAGGAGCTGCGTGATGCGGTCGGCAGTGCTCCCGGCTTCCATCCTCTTAAGGAACTGCGGCGCATACCGCGACAGGCGCAGCAGCCGGTTGAGCTCGATGCTGTGGACGGTAAAGATCACGTTGTTACGGATAAGGATGATCAGCGGATGTACCTTCATCTTCTCGTTCTTCATCGA
>Ga0315277_10011802_pt1 | contig 10978 bp, 10 predicted proteins | sample YL17G05_15_MG_FD_203695 | JGI IMG/M metagenome (GOLD analysis project Ga0315277, IMG submission 203695) | Sediment microbial communities from Yellowstone Lake, YNP, Wyoming, USA - YL17G05_15 | ecosystem: Environmental > Aquatic > Freshwater > Lake > Sediment | place: USA: Wyoming | collected... | reverse complement strand
CGGTTCTGGTCCAGGCTTTGTAAGTCCCGGGGTCCGGCCAGGATGTAGATCCGGCCCTCCCATTCGAAGAGCTGGTCAAGGCCGAGGGGCTGGAGCCTGGCGGCGAGGCGCGGGGTTTTTTCTACACTGACGATGTCCCGTTTTTCGGGAGGTGTGGCGCCGGCCGGGAGAACGAGCCCGCTGATAAAACCGAAGATGACGAGGGCCACCGCCTTCTTTATGAGAGGCCCCTGTTTTATGGTCACGTTATCTTCCTTTTAAAGGCGAATGCCTAGAGATGAAGCGATCCTCAGGATTTTCAGGGAATGCCCCGAGCCGGACTCGCGGCCGATCTGGCCGCCGATGTCGAAGCCGACCGTCCGCCAGTGGACCCCTGTCCCAAAAGAGAAAATCGCGTAGGCCGTTCCAGGGTCGCGCATCGGCTCCCGGTCGTATCCGATGCCGAAGCGCAGCGGGATAGCGGCTTCTTTCTTGAAGAGGTGCACCGGAACGTTGTATTCCCCCCCTGCCGCGGCCTTGAAGGCCGGGCTAAAATTTCTTTTCTCTCTTTCTCCGAAATATTCGACTCTGTATTCAGACCAGCGGAAATAGGTCAGGTCGCCGAGGACCCGGAACCTCGGCGAGAGCTCATAGCGCACTCCCAGGCCGGCTGCCCAAGGCTGGTGATAGAGGTCGTCGGAATCGGCCTCGATGAGGATGTCCGTCCCGGCGCGGGGCGCCTCATAGCGGAGTTCGCTCCGGCTCTTTGATTTCTTGTCATAGGACGTCCGGAACACAAGTGCCAGGTCCAATCGGTCCGTAACCCGGGCCAGCAGGCCGCCGTTGAGGTAGAAGCCGGAGTAGCTCTGGTTGATCCGGTGGCTGATGGTGATGTCGTTCACCAAGTCTTGATCCTCGACCGTCCTCTGAAGCTCTCCTCGGGCGAAATTGAACCCGAGGCCCGCCTGGAAGCGGCGGCCGATCTTACGGGCTACGGCCACGTTTATGGTCCTCAGGAATCCCGATTGGTCAAACAGAATGGCGGAATAGGGGACTCCCTGGTTCGTGCTCTGTGCCAAGGCTTGAGGACGGTCGTAGATTTCGCTGAGGCCGGCCGTCAGGGCAAACGTCCAGCCCTTTAGGCGGAAGGAGAGGCCCCCGAAGTCGAGAGCGAAAAGGCCGATACCAAGGTTCTTATCACTGACGAGGACGCCCGTATTGACGATCGAGTAACGGAAGAGAGTGCTGCGGGAATAAGAGCCGTTAAAGCTCAGCGTGAGCCTCGGCAGGTCGGCAAGAAGGGCCGGGTTGGAAAGGGCGGCTGAGCAATCGTCGGCCAGGGTCAATATCGTCCCTCCCCGGCCGATCGAAGAGGCCGTAGCGAGGCCGAAAGAGTTCCATGTCCCGAGCGGGGCTTCGTCCTCGTACTGGCCGATGACGAGCTGGGCAGGGGATACAACCGGAACCGCAATCAGAATTGCCGGAACTAGCAAACACCTGAAGAGGAGGGCGATTTTGAGCATTACCGAGGCTTCCCATTCTACCAGTATTCCCATCCCCTTAACAATGGAGCAACAGCAGGGGCGGGGCTCTATAACGAATAGTACGGTGGAAAAAGGGGAGAAAATAAGCGCCCCTTTTCTAACGGGGGGAAGATAAAACCTCCCTTTTCCAAAGGGGAATAATGAAGATGTCAGGCACCAATTGAGTTCCCCTCTTTAGCAAAGAGGGGTAAGGGGAGATTTTATAAATGATAAGCAACTCCATATCCCTTCTATCCCTGTTCGCCTTTTCCAATCCCCCCTCGCCCCCCTTTTCCAAAGGGGGATAATGAAGATGCCAAGTGCCCGCCCTCCCGTGGTTACCACACTTAACGTCATAGAGCCCGGGGGCGGTTGAAAATCAAAGACAGCTGTGCTATAGAGTATGATTCTTTGGAGCCAGATCGAATGCACAAAAGAGAGCACCAAAATCGCATCCGGATCGCGTCCACTGGGTTTTACGCACCGGAGAAGGTCCTGACCAACGCCGACCTCGAGAAGATGGTCGCTACCACGGACGAATGGATTGTCAGCCGCTCGGGAATCAAGGAGCGGCGGATCGCTTCGGCAGAGCAGGCCACGTCCGACCTCTGCATCGAGGCGGCCAGGCGGGCCCTTCGGAACGGGCATTTCAAGGTCGAGGACATCGACCTGATCATCGTGGCCACGGCCTCGCCCGACACCATCTTTCCCTCGACTGCCTGCTGGGTTCAGGACGGGCTCCGGGCCGATCACGTGGCCGCCTTCGATATCAGCGCCGGCTGCACCGGTTTCCTCTACGGGCTGATCCTGGCCGAGAGCTTGATCTTGAGCGGGGTCTCCAAGCGCACTCTGCTCATCGGGGGAGAGGTCCTGAGCAAGATCACCAACTGGAAAGACCGTGCGACCTGTGTCCTCTTCGGCGACGCGGCCGGAGCCGCCGTCCTCGAGGCCAGCCCGGACGACTCGGGAATGTTATCCCATTACTGGAAGGCCGACGGTTCGCTGGCCGGCCTGCTCTTTCAGCCGGCCGGCGGGACGCGGATGCCCGCTTCGATGCAGACCGTGGCCGGGGACCTTCATTATATCCAGATGAAGGGGAATGAAGTCTTCAAGCACGCCGTGAAGAGAATGGGCGAATCGGCCGTCGAGGCCCTCAAGAGGGCGGGTCTGAAGAAAGAGGACATCCGCTGGTTTATCCCCCACCAGGCCAACACCCGAATTATCGACGCCACCGCCGAGCGTCTTCAAGTCCCGCCGGAAAAGGTTTATGTCAATATTCAGAGATACGGCAATGTGTCCGTGGCCTGCATTCCGATCTGCCTGCACGAACTACATGTGGCCGGAAAGCTCAAGAAGGGAGACATCATCCTGATGGACGCCTTTGGCGCCGGCTTCACCTGGGCCGCGGTCGCGTACCGCTGGTAGGCTTTCTTTACTCGGCGGCCAGCTGGCGGAAATGCTTGAGCAGAGTCTCCTTATCAACCGCGCCCACCTGCTTGTGCCGGATGCGTCCCGTTTTGTCGATGATTATGGTCGTGGGGATGAACTGCCCCGGCTGGTAGTCGTCGATGATTTTTCCGGTATTCTCCCTCGTCTCCAGCACCACAGGGTAGTTGATCTTGTATTTTTCGACGAAGGCGGCGACTGCACTTTTCCCGTTCGAATCCAGTGAGATGCCGAGGATCTCGAGGCCGTTGGCCTTCTCCTCGGCGTAGGCCTCGTTGAAGTCGGGGATCTCGGCCCGGCAGGGAGGGCACCAGGTCGCCCAGAAATTCAGAAAAAGCACTTTGCCTCTATAGTCGGATAAGGATATGGTCTTGCCTTTGAGGTCGGTCACCCGGAAACTGGGGGCCGTGGTAAAGCCGTCCTGCCCCAGGGCGTGCGAAAGGCCGATGGCGCTGCTGAGCAGGAGGGCCAGGGCGAGGGCTCCAACCGGGATCGTTCTGTTCATGTCTGTCTCCTTAATTCGGTGCCTTTCACCATATCCCAAATATCACTAAACATATATGAATTATAGATTTAATCGGGAATATTTGCAACCTTCTGAAGGCTCTCTGACGAATAGTGTATTTGCCTTTTTAAATCCCCCCTCGCCCCCCTTTTTCAAAGGGGGGAAGACAAAACGTTCCTTTTCCGAAGGGGGATGAAAGAACCCTCTTTCCAAACCCGGGGGCTTTACTTGGTTTCGCAGAGTTTGAGCAGGCGCTCCCAGTTGTGGTCGACCTCTCCCTGGATGAACTGGAGATGCTCCTCTTTGAGGTGGCGGAAGCGGCCCTGGAGCCGGAGATAGTCGTTGACCGGCTTCTTCTCGCGGGGCTTGATGTTCAGGGTATATTTTTCGCCGTTCTCGACCTCGTACAGGGGGAAAATGCAGTTCTGGACAACCATCCGCCCCAGCTTGATCGAGTCCTCCGGCCGGCTCTTCCAGCCCGTCGGGCAGGGTGCGTAGATGTGCAGGAAACGGGTGCCCTTGATCTCTTTGGCCTTCTTCGTCTTCTTGAAGAGGTCTTCGGGGTAGCTGGTGTTGGCCGTCGCCTGGTAGGGGATCCGGTGGGCGGCCATGATGGCGTCGATGTCTTTCTTCGGCCTGTTCTTGAAATGCTTGACCGGAGTCGTCGTCGTCCAGGCTCCGTAGGGAGTGGCGGAGCTGCGCTGGATGCCGGTGTTCATGTAGGCCTCGTTGTCATAACAGATATAGATGATGTCGTCGTTGCGTTCGGCGGCCCCGGAGAGCGCCTGGATGCCGATGTCGTAGGTCCCGCCGTCCCCAGCCCAGGCGACGACCGTCGTCTCCGTGTCGCCGACCATCTCCAGCCCGGCCTTGAGCCCGGAAGCCGACGAGGCGGCTGTCTCGAAGGCGCAGTGAAAGATCGGGACACCGAGGGAGGAATGGGGGAAGGGACCGTCGATGACCGACCAGCAGCAGGCCGGAATACACAGCGCAGTCTTCTGTCCCAAGGCTTTGAGGACATATCTCATGGCCAGTGTCGCCGCGCATCCCTGACAGGCCAGGTGGCCGGAGCCCATCAACTCTTCGGTGGGGAGACTCAGCTTCATCGTCTTCTCTTTTTTCATCTCTTCACTCCGATCCAAGTGATGTCCTCTTCCGGCTTGTCCTTGGCCAGAGTCAGTTGGGCGATCTCCTTGTAGGTTTCGGGCGTGATGTCCCGGCCTCCCAGCCCGGTGATATACCCGAAAATAGGCAGGCTATGGTCCTGGCCGTAAAGCGCGGATTTCACTTCTTGGTAAAACATACCGTGATGGCCGTAGGAGATGTTCCGGTCCACGACAGCGACCTTGCCGGCCTTGGTGAGAACTTCTCGCACCTTAGCGAACGGAAACGGCCGGAACATCTTGATACGGAGGTTGCCGGCTTTAACGCCCTCCTGGCGCAGCTGGTCGACTCCCACCCGGGCCGTGTACCCAGCCGTGCCCGAGGTGACGAAGATGAGCTCGGCATCCTCGCATCGGTAATCCTCGACCTGGCCGAGGTAGCGGCCGAATATCTTTTCGTATTCGCGGCCGGTCTTTTCGACCAGGTCCGGCACCTTCTCCATGTCCTTCTGGAGCTTGTAGCGCAGCTCAAAGTAATGCTCCGGCGACGTTAGCCCGCCGAAGGCATGTGGAGCGGAGGGTGTCAGCCGGATGGGCGGGTTGAAACGAGGAAGAAAGGCGTCGACTTTTTCCTGGTCGGGAATGTCCACGACTTCATAGGTGTGGGAAAGGGCGAAGGCGTCGAGGATGACCATGCTCGGGATCATCACCGCTTCCGACACCCGGAAGGCCTGGATAACCGTGTCCACGACCTCCTGGTTCGAAGAACAATAGAACTGGATCCAGCCCGTGTCCCGCTGGGAGAGGCTGTCGTTCTGGTCGGTCCAGATCGACCAGCCGGGCGCCATAGCGCGGTTGATATTGCCCATGACCACAGGGTTCCGGCCTCCCGAGGCCCAGTGGAGAAGCTCGTGCATGAGCGCCAGGCCTTGAGCGGACGTGGCGGTGAAGGTGCGCGCCCCGGCAATCGAGGCGGCGATGCAGGCGGCCATGGCCGAGTGCTCAGACTCGACCTTGATGAACTTGGCGTCGAGGGTTTTGTTGGCGCACATCTCCGACAGCAGCTCGACCACCTGGGTTTGCGGAGTGATGGGGTAGGCGGCGATGACCTGGGCGCGGCCGAGCTGGGCGCCCCAGGAGAGGGCGTGGTTCCCCATGATGACTTTCTTCATTTCCGTTCCTCCACCATGGCGATGCACTTTGTCGGGCATTCCTCCGCGCAGATTCCGCAACCCTTGCAGTAGTCATAGTTGACGACGGGGAATTCGTTCTCGATCTCGATGGATATATCGGGGCAGAACTTCCAGCAGATGCCGCACTGGATGCAGCCGGCCAGGTCGATCTCGGGCCGGATGTTTCTCCAGGACCCTGTCTTGTTGTAGAGCATGGAGCCGAGGGACATGGGCATCAGCGGAACGTCCTTTTCCGAAACAAAAACGATCTTTTCAACTTTCTTTTTCGGTTTCATGGCGGTCCTTTCGAAGTCGATCAATCCCTATTATTACTATAAATTATATCAATTTAGGCCAATTTTTTCCACCGCTCCGTCGGCGCTCCCTTATCTCCTCTCCCCTGGTGGGAGAGGACAGAGGAGAGGGGGCATGATAGATCCTACACCACCTTTTGGGCCGTTTCGTAGGCCTCTTTGGCCGCCGCCATGTTGTCCTCGGGCCGGGTTGGCACCCCCTCCTTGATCGCCTGGAGGAGCGGCTCGAGCTTCGTCAGGTCCAGGATTTTGACGACGGCCCCGACGATGGCCGTGTTGACGATGGGGGAAGCTAGGGTCCCGAGCTTGTGCTTGACGGCAATGCCCGTCGCATTGACCGTCGCCACTTTGAATTGAGCCGGGAATTTGAACGAGGCCGGGTCCTTCTCGCTGTTGATGATGATGACGCCGCCGTCCTTGAGGCCTTCGGTCACATCAATCGCCTCGACCAGGGTCGGGTCGACGACGACAACATGGTTGGGCGTATAGATACGGCTCTTGTCGTAGATGGTTTTATTATCGATCCGGATAAAGGAGAAGACCGGCGCCCCCCGCCGCTCCACGCCGAACTCCGGGTAGGCCTGGACGAAGTTGCCCTCCTTGGCGAGCGCGTCGGCCAGGACCTTGGAGGCGACGACCGTCCCTTGGCCGCCCCGGCCATGAAAGCGTATTTCAATCATGGAATTCTCCTTATAAGCATGTCCCCCTCTCCTCTATCCTCTCCCACCGGGGGAGAGGATAAAATATTGGGCCAGGCATTCCAAAATAAGGAGGTCCCCACTTTCCCTCCTCCCCCGGTGGGAGGAGGTGGGGAGGAGGGGGAATCAAGTACATCGCAATTGCGTTTCATCCCTAGAACAGCGCCTACAGCTCGAATTTCATGACCCGGTGGGAGTGGCATTGAATGTTGACCGCTGCCGGCATCGAGGCGATATGGCAGGGATAGGATTCGACTTGGACGGCCAGAGCCGTGATCCGGCCTCCCATTCCCTGGGGGCCGATGCCGAGCTTGTTGATCCTCTCGAGCAGTCGCTTCTCCATGTCGGCGTAGAAGGGGTCCGGGTTGTGGGAGCCAAGGGGCTGCCGGAGTAGCGCCTTCTTGGCGAGCCAGGCGGCGTATTCGAAGTTCCCGCCGACTCCCACACCGACTATGATCGGCGGGCAGGGGTTGGAGCCGCCCTTGTCCGCCGTCTCGACGACGAAATCCTCGATCCCTTCCTGACCGGCCGCCGGCGCGAACATCCGGATGGCGCTCATGTTCTCTGCCCCGCCCCCCTTGGCGACGAAGGTGACCTTAAAGACATCGCCGGGGACGAGATCCCAGTGGATATACGCGGGTGTGTTGGTGCCGGTGTTTTTCCTCCGGATCGGGTCCTCGACGACTGATTTCCGGAGATATCCCTCGGCATATCCCAGCCGGGTGCCTTCGGTGATGGCTTCGCGGAGGCTGCCCAGTCCATCGGCCTTCTCGAACCTCACCTCCTCGCCAAGTTCAACCGCGAAAACGGCCAGCCCTGTGTCCTGGCAGAGCCCCAGCTTTTCCTCCCGGGCGATCCTGGCGTTGTCGATCATCTGGTTGAAGACCTCTTTGCCGGCCGGCGATTCCTCTTTCTTGGCCAGCTCGTTGATGACCCGGAGGACGTCCTCCTGGAGTTCGAAGTTGGCCTCCTGGACAATATCCTTTATTCTGTCTCTGACCTGGGTGAGCTTGACGACTTTCATCCGGGACCTCCTCTTATGGATTTAGGAATCGAGAAACGCCTTAGTTTATGACTCCCGGAGACGGGTGTCAAGCAAAACCCGGTCGCCTAGGGTCCGAGTGGTGCTGCCCTATTTTAAGTTGAGGGCGAGAAGTTTGAGTTCGGTCATTTCCTCGATTGCATAGCGGATTCCCTCGCGGCCAAACCCGCTCTGCTTCACTCCTCCGTAGGGCATGTGGTCGATGCGAAAGGTCGGGATATCGTTGATGATGACGCCTCCGACCTCCAGCGTCTCGAAGGCCGCGAAAGTCTTTTTCAGGTTATTGGTGAAAATCCCTGCTTGAAGCCCGTAGATCGAATAGTTAACGGATTCCAGGGCCTTGGCAAAATCGGAATAGGGGTGCACGACGACGATCGGCGCGAAAGCCTCGAGCCAGGAGATGCGCAGGTCGGGGATAACGTTCTCGAGGATCGTCGGCTCGAACATGGCGCCTTCCCTCTTTCCGCCGCAGACAACCCTGGCGCCCAGGCCCACAGCCTCTTCGATCCATTCCTCGGTCTGCTTGGCGGCCTCCAGGCTGATCATCGGGCCGATGTCAGTGCCTTCGTCCATGGGATCTCCCATGTTGAGCTTTTGTGTACGACCGATGAAGTCAGCCATAAACCGGTCATAAATGCTCTCGTAGAGGAAGATCCGCTGGATAGAAATGCAAATCTGCCCCGAATAGGAAAAAGAACCCGTCACGATCCGGGGAACAGCGAATTCGAAGTCGGCGTCGGGCTCAACGACGACCGCCGCGTTCCCGCCCAATTCCAGGGTCACCTTCTTCTGGTAGGCCTTCTTCTTGATCTCCCAGCCGACCGCCGGGCTCCCCGTGAAAGTCACCTTCTTGACGACGTCATCGGTCAAGAGGATTTCGGCCTCCTTATAGCCGGACGGCAGGACGTTGAACCCGCCATGAGGATAGCCCGTCTCCTGGATGATTTCTCCGAGGAGAAGCGAGGTGATCGAGACCTGAGATGCCGGACGCAGGACGACGGTGTTCCCCACGGCGAGCGCCGGGGCAACCTTGTGGGCGACGAGATTGAGGGGGAAGTTGAAGGGCGTGATGGCGGTGACGACGCCGATGGGGAACCGCCGCACCAGCCCCCAGCGCTTCTCCGTTTGGGGTATGAGGTCGAGGGGGATGATCTCGCCGCCCAGCCGTTTGGCCTCCTCGGAAGCGAGTCCGAAGGTCAGGGCCGCCCTGTCGACCTCGGTCCGGGCATCCCGGATGACCTTGCCGGATTGGAGCGTGATCGACCGGGCCAGGTCCTCCCTGCGCTCTTTGATCCCGGCGGAGGTTTTTTCCAGGACCAGGGAGCGCTCGTAGCTCGAAAGCCGGCGCGTTTTTTGGAAGGCGTTGTCGGCGGCGGCCAGGGCCTCTTCCACTTGTTCCCGGGAGGCGAAATGGACCCGGCCGACGACTGCCTGATCAAAGGGAGACCGGATTTCTTTGATAGTCTTGGATTCCTTCCACTGCCCGTTGATTAGAAGTTTATATTCTCTCACGATGACCTCCTAATGCGTGTGTTGCCTTCCGAGCATTTCACTTCTCATGGCCTGGCAGGCCACCCTCGAACGATAAAAATCCCCCTCCTCCCGACCTCCTCCCACCAGGGGAGGAGGTCATATGGTTTGTCCTCCCGTTTCCTCCCCTTGAGGTGGTTTGTCCGCCTTTCTCCTCCCCCCTCCGTGGGGGAGGATGGAGGAGAGGGGGCTATCCTTTCGTTCTATACGAATTATAAAGATTCTTCAGCATCAGCGCGTCGGACTCGAGGTTAGGGCTCTCGCAGATGACCATCCCGGCAGCGCCGACATCCCTGAGCGCCTGGAGCCAGCCGTCGAAGTTGAAGTCCGATTTCCGGAGGTCCAGGTGCTTGATCTCGCCCCTTTCGCCGTACAGGATGCCGGCGATATGGATGTGCATATTGCCGAGAGCCCTTTCGCCCAGTTTTTTCTCGATCTTTCTCAGGACGTGATGGAAGTGGCGGTAAGAATTCTCGCTTCTTTCCCGGGCGTGGAGGTGGGCGAAATCAAAGCAGGGAAGGAGGCCGTCGACCTCCCGGCACAAGGCCAGGATCTCATCGAGAGAGCCGAACTGGGTCTTTTGGCCCATCGTCTCGGGCCGGAGGGTGACCGGGTTCTGTTCCGACCTCAGGATCGAGACGATATTCCGGAGCGCGGCTTTGATATTCTGGTATGTCATTTCAGGGGAATCGTGGCCATAATAGCCGCCGTGGAAAACAAGGCTCCTGGCTCCCAGAATCCTGGCCAGCCGGGCCGAACTGACCAGGTGCTCCTGGCTGGCCAGCCGTGTTCCCTGCTCCGCCGAGTTCAGGTTGATATAATAAGGGGCGTGGACGCTGAGGCGGATGCCGAGGCTGGAGGCCTTCTTGCCGATCAGACTGGCCGTGTCGTTTCCCATCTTGACGCCCTTGACGAACTCGACTTCCAGGCAGTCAAGGCCGAGATTCTTGACGTGATCGAGCGCAGCCAGGGTCGTAGAAGCCGGAGTGGAGAGGGGGACTCCGGCGGTCCCGAAGAGGAGCTTCCTAGAAACAGAAGTCATCAGCCCTTCCATCCGAATCGAGGAATCGGCTGACGATGCGCATGGCGCAATAATCGCCGCACATGGAACAGGCTTTGGAGGCGGATCTCCTTTTTTTGCGGATCTCGCTAAATTTATGGGGGTCGATGACGAGCTTTTTCTGAGCGGCCCAGTCGAGCTTCTTCCGGGCTCTGGAAAGGGCGAGATCCCGGTCGATGGCGCCCCTGACGCCTTTGACGATGTCGGCGGCGTGGGCGGCGATCCGGGAAGCGATGAGCCCTTCCCGGACGTCCTCGACCGAGGGCAGGCCGAGATGCTCGGCGGGGGTTACGTAGCAGAGGAAATCCGCCCCGGCGGCGGCGGCTATGGCGCCCCCGATGGCCGAGACGATGTGGTCATAGCCGGGGGCGATGTCGGTGACGAGAGGCCCTAGGACATAGAACGGTGCCTCGTGGCAGACGCGCTTCTGGAGCTTGATGTTCATCTCCACCTGGTCGAGGGGGACGTGGCCGGGGCCCTCGACCATGACCTGGACCCCGGCGTCCCAGGCGCGCTCGACGAGCTCCCCCAGGGTGAGGAGCTCCTCGATTTGGGGGCGGTCAGTGGCGTCGATGATCGAGCCGGGGCGGAGTCCATCGCCTAAGC
>Ga0315277_10011799_pt1 | contig 10979 bp, 8 predicted proteins | sample YL17G05_15_MG_FD_203695 | JGI IMG/M metagenome (GOLD analysis project Ga0315277, IMG submission 203695) | Sediment microbial communities from Yellowstone Lake, YNP, Wyoming, USA - YL17G05_15 | ecosystem: Environmental > Aquatic > Freshwater > Lake > Sediment | place: USA: Wyoming | collected... | reverse complement strand
TCACTCGCCAGAAGACGTTTCGGGTGATGAGAAGATGGTGTCGCTCTGATGATTTCTAACCACGAACTTTTTGCCTCACAGACATCTAGTGTCATCGATGTAACTGTGTCTGCAAGTTCATTGAAATCAAAAACCTGTGTGATCAGCCGGCTGAGGCTGTGAAGGGACGATATCTCGCTTATCTTCCGGTCGAATGCTTCCGCTGTCGGCATATGAAAGAGTGTACTTACAAATGTCATACCGAAGTATATTGCCGCAAGAAGACAGACGTTGTTCACAAACGATTGAAGGGGTTTCGAATAGTAGAGAATCGAATTTCCGACGATCGAACCTTCTTTCAGTGTGATGATGGTGAAGCCGGTATAGAGGACGAAAAGAAGAAATCCGTAGACAATACTGAATATTTTTTCGCGCTTTGTAAGATACACAATCCACGAGAGGCGGAATGAATTGAAAATCATCGCCAGAAGCAGAAGTCCCTGTGAAATAGTTGTAACCGGATTCTGTTCGAGAGAGGGCCCGGTGAGCGTCATTGCCGCTGTCAGGACCAGAAATCCGATAAGGATGATAAAATTCCTCTTTGTTCCTTTTTTTCTCTTCGAGAAAATGATATCGCGGATGGTCAGCAGCACTATGAGCATCATGACACCGAGAACGACTCCGTAGACATTTGACCATATAATCGAGTCGAAGCCGAGGGGGTTGAGTTCCGCATTTTTTACCTCATAGCCGCTTGGTCCAATGATGAAGAGAAGAACCGAAGCAATGCCGACGAAGAGCGTGATGACGAGAATGAATCCCAGCTTTTTCGTCGGTTTCTGTTCCCGCCGCCATACAGATTCTATGAGAAGATAAAGAATGAGGAGTGCTACTCCTATCAGGAGTTCCCTGACAAGAAGGATCCAGCCGATATCGATTTCGTAACTCCGCCGAATGACATCGAGAATAAATACAAGGAGAAGGATGCCTGCAACGGCGATACCGAATACAACTTTACCGATTCTTTTAACTATTGACAGCACGCGATACCATTTATACTTTGATACGTAACCAACTCACTGAACGAAATTTTAAAAAATTCATGATTGTATATGCGATAATATAGATCGGGAGAGCGAGCCACGCTCCCACGATTCCACCATTGAGGGTAATCCCGAAAAGGAACGTCAATGGTAAAAAAATGATCCAGTGCGTAATGATTTCGATGAACATCACGTATACCGTTGCACCGGCTGCCTGCAGAGCGCTTGCATAGATGATACCGGAACCGTAGAACACCTGCGCAACGCCGGCTACCTGAAGCAGCGGCCGGGCAGTGTCAATGACAACTCTTTCGTTTGTAATGACTGTAAGAATTGCATCGGGTATCAGAACAAATATCAGGCCGATTAGTATCGTGAATATAGTTGCGAGTTTTGCAGTTTCATAACCGTATGCCTGAGCATATCTCTGGTTCCCCTTCCCGAGCGACTGTCCGATCAGGGTTTGCGATGCAATTCCGAATCCAAAACAGGGCATAATTGATAAAAATAGAGCCGTGATGACGACGTTGCTGGCTGCCTGTTCAATTGTTCCGATGATTCCGGTTATCGCGACAAAAACGAGAAATCCCAGGAGAATCAGAATGTTCTGCATCGATACGGGGAACGATATTTTTACAATCTGAATAATAATGTCCTTTGCAATCCGTATACGAGAGTAATACCGATATTGTTTTCGATAATTACTGATAAAAGTTACAGAAAAGAAAAAAAGCCATCCGAGCACCATGCTCAGGGTATATCCGACGCCTGCCCCTGCGAGCTGCATCCGCGGGAAACCAAAAGCGCCGAACATAAACAGGTAATTAAACGCAATGTTGAAAATATTTATGATGATAGCGGAAATCATAAATATCTTCGTGTGTCCGATACCGAAAAAAAACCCCCGATAGGATACCAACAGCAGGAAAAAGGGAAGACCGAGAAACTGGTATTTCATGAACGCCGCTCCCGCTTCGGTAACTTCATCATTCGCAGAGAAAAAATCGATGATGCTGTGGGAAGCAAGGTATCCCACCAAGCCGAAAATGGTTCCCAACACAAATGCAATAAAGAGAGAACTGTTGAGGACCTCACCCACACCCTGTGGATTGTTTTCACCCTGACGCCTTGCAATGAGAACGTGTGTACCCGTGCTCAGACTGGAGAAAAAACTGGTGATCGCCATCGTTCCCAGAAATCCTAAACCCATTGCAGCGAGTTGAATATGAGCGTTCTCCAATCTGCCAACCATAGAGGTGTTGACGATTGAGACGATTACCTGGGAAGATTGACCGGCGATAGCAGGACCCGCAATCCGGAGAATGTGTTGAGATAGATTTTTATTGATCGTTAAGCGCACCGCTTCTCAGGCGTTTTTGGTCCAATTCATACGCAGTAAGATAAAGTAATCATTTCAGAGGTGAATCTCAACATAAAAAAAACCCATTTCTGATGACCAGAATGGGTTGAAATCATTGAACTCAGGATTCCTCTTAGGCAGAAAACTGCGAAATATACCTGTCGGCATCCCTTGCAAATTGTGTACGTGGATACTCTTTCTTGATCCGCTTCAGGAGAGATATAGCCTTCTCCTTTTCACCCCCCATTCCGTAGCACTTGGCAGCAGAGTTGAGATAATCGGGGGTGTTTGTTTCATTGGATACGATATGTGCCGCATTCTCGAATTTTCCGGCCGCCTTGAGGTATTCGCCTTTCGCTTCCAGGCATTTACCAATCCCTGCCATTGCGGCAGCGTTCAGGAGATCACTCTCTCCGTCGTAATCTTCAAAGTGCTTCAAGGCTTCATCATAATTGCCGAGATTGTAGTAAGCGGTTGCGAGATAGAAGCGTGCGAGTTGGCCCGATGTTGTTCCGCCATAGTTGTCGACTATCGCTTTCAGTCCCATGATACCGCGTTCCGGCTGTCCGTCGATGGCAAGCTTATACTGGGCGATGTCGCCCGTGGCTGCGTCATATATTGCGTAAACCTTCCCCAGTTCCGTAGCTGCTTTTTCGTCGTTCGCCCGACGATTATTAGCATAGATCACTATGCCGATGATAATCAGGATCAGGGCTGTGGTGCCGTAACTGATGAATTTCTTGTTTGCTTCGTAGAAAGAAGTCACTTTCACATACGCGGTCACAAGCTGATCTTGCTTAATTTCCTTCATCGAAATTTTTTTCTTCGGATGTAACATCTGTCGGATTTCCTTTCTCTGTAGTCCTGTTGAATTACTGTCTGTACGCCCGACGCGATTCGAACGCGTGACCTACAGCTCCGGAGGCTGTCGCTCTATCCAGCTGAGCTACGGGCGCAAAGTTTTTCAACCCATTGAAATTTAACTGTTTTCCTTTGAAGCGTTCGGACGGCTTCAATTACCAGGATAATTTAAGAAATTTTATGCACCATTCCAAGAATGTAGACCCGATAAAAATAGCCGGGAAATCGATATTTAATCCCTAAATACCTTGGTAGCGGAAAAAATACAGAAAAGAAGATGAGAGATCTCCTTGTTAGAAAATGAAGGGATAACAAATACAATAAGAAATGATGATTATTGCAGGCGTAAATGCGGATAGGAAGTGTGAAAAATACATCTACCTCATATCCCCCGCATAACACCGGATATTGATGACAGGTCGGCTTCTGTAATCTTCCTATCCGAAACTCGCCGTTGCCCTGTCTACCGTTTCGTATGTGCCAAAGACGCGTACAAGATTCGTAATTGTCAGCAGATCATGCAGATTTTTATCAATACGGGCAAGGCGAAGCTCCCCGCCATTCCGATGCATCGTATCGATTGCGGATATGAGAATGCTCAATCCCTTACTATTGATCCTGTTTACCAATCCCAGATCGAATACGACCTTTTTAATTTCATCCGTCGCCAGACTTCTTATTTTCTGCTGAATCACAGCATCATCGTTCTCATCAAGCAGATCCCCTTTCAGATATACGACGGCAACATCCTCCCTGATCTTTTCACTTACATGCATACAACTTCCCCCTGATAATTTTTATCATCTTAAATAATATACCAGGTATACGGAAAGATGTGGTATATGTTTCATTTTACTCTCCTATCGAAGTTCTCCGTCCACTATATCAAATCAATTACACGGTCGAGGAGAACTAATTTATACGAATTGTTGTTATAGAAATTAGAAGTCCCTTTCTGGGAATCCCCCTTTGTACATGTGCCCCTCCCCACATGTGCATAACTCCAGAAGGGACTTTCTTTTTACTCTCACCGATTACACCCAGGGACACATCACGGATAGCGATTATATCCTTTGATTATCTTATGGTCGATATAGGCCAATTTACGATTGCCGAATAGATTGCAGTTATTGAATCACCACATTATTCTTCGATAAATCCGATATGTGACTAATAACCTTTGCCTACCCATCCAAAGTCCTCCAACCGATCAGGACCATCTGAACGAGATTTAAAGCAAGTCTACGCCCATTTATAGATGAAATTCGGGCGCAAACTACATTTAGGATGTAAAAGGAAAGCGAATTATGGATTGGTGGGCAGATCTTCCTGTCTATGTAGAACGGATACTATTTTATCCTGGGAAATTACACCTTCCCTCAGGACTACAGGCTCTCTCCCCGTTACGTCTACAACTGTCGATACTGTACCTGAAGTGCAATCACCCGCATCTATGAACAGATCGACTTCCATAGCAAAGAGTTTTTTAAGGATGTCGATATTAACTGTCTGAGGTTGTCCGGAAATATTAGCGCTTGTCGAGAGAACCGGGACGCCGCTCAGCCCGCATAGGCGCTTACAGAATTCATGCTTCGGTATCCGTATGCCAATTTTCCCATCCTCAGATACTATGCACCGGGGGAGGTGGCGTTTCGCCCAGAAAACAAATGTGACCGGCCCGGGCCAAAATACCTTTAAGAGCTGTCGCGCCGCAACCGGTATTTCTTCAACCAGGTCTTCTACGGCGGAGACAGAGTCCATGAGAACGAGCACTGGGTGATGACTCGGCCGTTTTTTAATTGCGTATATCCGTTCCACAGCCCGTACGTCAAATGCGTTACACCCGAGTCCGTAAATTGTATCGGTTGGATATAGAATTACTCCGCCTCCTTTAATTATACGAACGGCTTCATCGACAATACTCTCACCGATGTTGGACAGATCCAGCTTGCGTATCGACTGCGAAGGGAGCATTATCCAGACTGGATCTTTTTTGAGAGTAATTTCAATACTTCCTCATATACCACATCCGCACTAATCTGGGTCATGCAATCGAATGTCTTTACGGGACACCGGTGTCCCCCATGAACACTGCACGGTCTGCAGGTCAGTCCCTTCGTTTCCAAAACGACATCCAACTCTCCGTACGGTGCGAATCCGAATTCGGGAATTGTCGCCCCGAATATAGCCACCACAGGCGTACGCATCGCTACTGCGAGATGCATCGGCGCACTGTCGTTTGAGATTAAAATCCGGCAGCGACGTAAAAGTTCTGCCGACTGCAGAAATGTTAATTTTCCGGCCGCTGAGGAGATGGACCTCGACATCCCTTCATTCCTGATACTTTCACACAGTTCGACATCCTCCTTCCCTCCGATGAGTACGACAGGATAACCGTGAGACGTGAGTTTCTTTACAAGTTCAATATAACGTTCCGTCAGCCACTGTTTCGTTTTCCACACCGTACCGGGAGCCACGCCTATCAGATTGTTTACGTGCTGAATTCCATGTTCGGAGAGAAAGTGACCGACTTTTTTCTGATCGTGGAATGTGGGAAAGAGCTGCGGATACTCCTTCAGCGACGGATCGATGCCCATTCCTTTCAGAAGAGAGCAGTTGCGGTTGATTTCATGTACCGATCCATCATAAGGTATACGGCTCGTATAAAACAGTTTACCGGCACTCTTCATAAATCCGATCCGTTTCGGAATTCCCGCAAGTTTTACGAGTAATGCGCTCCGCAGTGAACGGTGTGGTACGAGCGCAAAGTCGTATTTCCTCTTCCTGATTTCCTGTACTTTACCTATGAATCGTCTCAGTCCAGATTCCGATCCATGTTTATCGTAGAGGATTACTTTATTAATCGAAGGGTGGTTTGCAAGTAGTTCTGCGCATTTTGGAATTACAACAATATCCACAACGGCATCAGGATATTCTTTTTTCACAACCTGTATGAGAGGGAGCGTGAGAATAACATCGCCGGCAAAGGCAGTCTGAACGACAAGAACGGAGGTTATCTGCGCTTTAGTCATGGATTTATTTCCACCCGTACGATATCATCGTCACGCCCGGATGTTTTTCCATCGGCGGTGCATCCAGAGCCAATGATCGGGATACTGCCGGATATAATGTTCCAGGCATGTCGTATGCCGCTGAGTCAGCTGTTCGACAGCCGTATTGTCTTTTCCAGTGATATCGGAAAAGGTAATTTCTTCGATAATACTCCGGTACGATCCGTCATTCTGCCGGACGAGAAATCCCATAAGGATCGGCGAACGACATCGGAGAGCAAATACCGCCGGACCCTGATGGGTGGCTACCTGGCGTCCGAAGAAATTGACATAGACACCCTCCTTCGGCGCACTCTGGTCAGGAGCGATCGCAATCACTCCGCCGTTTTGCAGGGTAGTAAGTATTTCGCGGATAGAAATACCCATGGGAACAACTCTGTTGCCGTACATACACCGGTGACGGTTAATCACTTCATCAACCAGATAGTTCGATTGACGTTGAACGATAATCGTGAAAGGTAATTGTATAAGTCGTGCGATGCCAGACGCGATGAGTTCCCAATTGCCGAAATGCCCTGAAAGAACAATCAGTCCTTTGCCCGATTTTGCGGTTTCTCTCACATTGTGAATATTATCCGAATGAAGGATTTTATGCAATACATCATCCGTCATTTTAGGGAACCAGAGCAACTCTGCCATGGTAATGCCAAAATTGTGGAACGAGCCTTTTGCTATGGAACGGAGTTCGGCTTCCGATTTTTCAGGAAAAGCATGCCGGAGGTTGTCGAGCGCGATGGAACGTCTTGATGTCAGCAGGTGGTACGATATGATTCCGATTAAACTTCCGAAGCGCTGTGCAGCACGGAGAGGCAGAAGAAGAATAAAACGGCAGAAGAGGATAAAAAAGAAATATTCGATTCTATGCATCATGGCAGCGGATCACCAAATTACTGATACCCCACATTCAGTTGCAGTCATTCCGCAACCCCTCTTGAAAAGAGAGAATGACCACCAGAAAGATTATTTGCAGATATGAGATCGTAATTCGCCATGGTGACGATTGTTATTCCCCCATCACCTTCACGATCACCCTTTTCCGGCGCTGCCCGTCAAATTCTGCATAGTATATCTGCTGCCAGGGACCGAAATCGAGCCTCCCGGTTGTAACAGGTACGATGACTTCATGATGGATCAGGAGACTTTTGAGATGCGCGTCGCCGTTGGTTTCACCTGTGCGATGGTGACGGTAATTATGATTGAAAGGGGCAAGTTCCTCGAGCCATTCATCGATATCTTGTATTAATCCTGATTCGGCATCGTTGATGTAAATACCCGCCGTAATATGCATTGCGGAAACGAGAACCATTCCATCAGTGATACCGCTTTTCTGCACGATCTTTTCGATATCATTAGTGATGTTTACGTATTCTCGTTTTTTCTTGGTTGAAAACCAGATGTATTCAGTCAGAATTTTCATATTATCTTCTTCCTAACATAAAAAAAAGGGATAAGAAATCCAATAAACGAGGACGAGTTCGAGATGGCTGAATTTCGATATTGCATTGACTACAGCCGATCGTGATCGATTCATCGATATATCATTGCTGTAGACCTTCCGATTATCGTGTTGTACACGACCGATACCAGTTTTTTAAGATCCGGTGGTATCTAATAGTTATAATGCAGTTTCCTGAAATTGTGTGCGTGGCCCAGCTTATAATGTAAACATTACCGGACAATGGACCACGATTGTTTTATGGTATTATCACAACTTTGTGTACTGAGGGAAAATCGTGCGACTGGCTGATGTGCTTACTGTTATGTAGGTTGATAAGGGAGATAGCGGAAATGTACTAGAAACTAACTTATATTTTCCCTCGTACTATGCTGGATTTATTTTCTGGGATTACAGTTTACTTCACGACCATCATTTTCTTCACAACCGATGTCATAACACCACCCTCAACCGGTTCGGCAATCAGATGGTAGAAGTAGACTCCGGATGGTAATGCAGACGCATCGAAGTCGATCACGTGGTGGATTTCATCGGTGTATTCATGGTCGAAGAGGCGGGCAACTTCCTGACCGAGTATGTTGTAGACCTTCAGTGAAATTGTTGAAGGTTCAGGTAAGACAAATTCTATTGTCGTCCAGGGATTAAATGGATTCGGATAATTCTGCAGTAATTCGTATTGCGTTGTATTTTCATCATCCACCATTTCGGTATAGTACTGAGGCAGAACAAAGGGCGGATCCGAACACGGCTGGAGAAACGGCACGGAAAACAGTGCTTTCGTCGCTGTAAACCGAAGCGGAGAAGTGGAAAGAGTATCAAGGGATCCGTCAAAAGCATGATTTATCCTGTATACGGAGTTATAGATCAGACCGTAGTCGATATGCTGATAGCGTGACCATAATGTAAGCATGCTATCGACAGACAGAGCGAGATTCCGCAGTTTCTTCTTATTGAGAGGATTAGCTACCTGGGTCGTGTCGTTCAAGATGAGATCCCCGAGGTGCGGACTCGTAATTCCGAGGTCACTTGCGGCGATGTTAAGTTTCAAGGTGATCATTTCACCCGCAAGTTTATTATTGTACCGATTAAGACTCGGATTCTTCAGAAGTCCTACAAAACGCTTGTCAAGACGGTAATCAAACGGTCTGGGAGGACCAGTCTGAGGCAAAGCACGGCGGACGTAATATTTTCGCGTAAAGTTTTCCCATCCGTAACTCCGGGGATTATCATTTTTCTCGATCCCGATGATAAGGCCGTAAGGGAAATAATCGCGTTTGAAAATGGAATCCCTGACATTTCCTGCATTCGGCATCGCAATAATTCTGCGGTTAGAAATTTTAAAACGCCGTGATTTTACACTGAGACTGTCCTGTGTGAATGTGCGGAAACAACCCCCTGCCGGTAAACCATTCGCTCCGATGTGATGGCTGTATATATCTGTTGTTCCGCTATTCAGGTGATAATCTGCCCACGCAACTATGGCACCGTCCATGCTGTCTTCCACCATCTGCGGCATGAACTGATCCATAGGGAGGGTTGCTACGACATTTCCGTCGGGATTCCACTGCGGTTCTCCATTCAGGTTGAAACGCTGTGCGTAAATATCGTACTGGAGTTCCCTTCGATCCTGCCATGATACAACAAACTGATTACCGTGAACTATAATCTGAGGATTGTACTGTTGCCCGAAAGACGCACATACAGGAAGACCGAGCGAGCCCCATAGCAGAACGCCGTCCTTTCCTATCCGTTGGATATAAATATCGTAATTACTCCCTGTTCGATTATCCTGCCAAACGATAACCGCACCGCTATTCCAATCGCTAACAATTTGCGGATAATATTGCACACCTACTACAGGCGCGACGGCAATCCCATTTTGCTGCCACTTTATATTACCGAAGGGATCGATTCTCTGTGCATAAATATTATCATATGTAGTATTACGACGATCTTGCCACGTAATAATAGCGCCGCCCGTTGTGTCGGGGATAATCTGCACATTGAACTGCAAATTGTCCATGAGGCAGACTGGCGCTCCGTTCATCGTCCATGATGCTTGTCCGTTGCTGAGGATTCTTTGTGCATAAATATCGGTTGTGCCTGATCCTGATCTGTAATCCGACCAGGTAATGATGGCGCCTCCTTTAGTATCGTAAATGAGCTTCGGTTCAACCTGATTGCTTGCTTCATTGCAGACCTGCTGTCCGTTGTAAGCCCAGAGTGCATTCCCCAGAGAATCGTACCTTTGTGCATATATATCAAATTGGCCGTATCGCCGATCCTGCCAGGCAACGATGACTCCACCCATACAGTCGCTGGTGACCTGGGGATTGTACTGATGGCCGGATTCACCACAAACCCGTATACCGTACGTATGCCAAATCACCGCACCATATTGATCTATGCGCTGTATGAATATGTCGTAATCAAGACCTGAACGATTGTCCTGCCAGACAATGTAGGCGCCGCCCTTACCGTCGGATATGATTTGTGGATAATATTGGTAGCCGTCGGATGGATTTAAACGGATTCCATTCTCCCCCCAAAGAGGAATACCGGCAAGATTTATACGCTGGATGTACAGCTTATCTGCTGATCCGTCGCGGCGATCCTGCCAGACCAGAATGGCGCCATGGCGTTGATCCGTTGCCAGGCGTACGTTCCATTGGTTGCCGTTAGCCGTCACGACCGAGACGGCAGTATCTGTTCGGCATGGCCAATCAGCAATCAGCGAACCTGCCGGTAATAGCACTAAATAAAGTATTGTAAAAAAACTTCTTAGCAACTGCTTCATTCAATTATCAGGTAGATTCGCATTCGATGAATTTAATTATCGTAGACTCGACTTTATCACGCCAAATATGGAGCTGATATTCGGTTTCGTAACATCGGCGAATGCAGGAAACCTCTCCAATGGGATAAATATTTTTATTCTCCTTAAAAATTTCACTTCTCTCAATCCCTATTAATTATAGACAGTTATGCCCCCGCAGGTATAAACCTATCCACAAGAATTCTATAGTGAAATTATTTTCGGAAAAAACTATTGACCACTCACACGTATTAGACTCGTCGACAACACTTTACCGGACACGTGTTATCAAGACGACATCGATGAGTGATGGGGCCTTTCTTTAGTTCTGATTGAATTATAACAATTTATCCGTTAAGTGTCAATACTATTATTTAAAAAAAATCAGTAAATC
>Ga0315277_10011798_pt1 | contig 10979 bp, 10 predicted proteins | sample YL17G05_15_MG_FD_203695 | JGI IMG/M metagenome (GOLD analysis project Ga0315277, IMG submission 203695) | Sediment microbial communities from Yellowstone Lake, YNP, Wyoming, USA - YL17G05_15 | ecosystem: Environmental > Aquatic > Freshwater > Lake > Sediment | place: USA: Wyoming | collected... | reverse complement strand
ACTCGAACGCCTCCGAACGACGCATATCGCTGTCCTTGGGGTCGGGGGGATCGGGATGCCGCTCCTCGAGATGCTGGTGCGGAGTGGGTGTGAGACGCTCACGATCGTCGACCAAGACGTGATCGATCCGACCAACCTGAACCGCGTTCCCTTGGGATTTCCCTTCACCATTGGGCAACCGAAAATCGAGGTGGCAGAGCTCTTTATGCGGCTCATCAACCCGAATGTCCAAATTCGCAAGTTCCAAACGATCACCAGTGCCAATGTCGCCGAAGTGCTTGCAGGGGTGCAGGTGGTCGCACTCACGCTCGATGGGCTCTACTCAAGCCTCGTCACCGCCAAATACTGCCGCGAACGCCAGATTCCGTTTTTGGAAGGGTGGGCCTTGGCGGGGATTCTGAATGCCAGGATTTTCGATCCCTCGGGACCCTCCTATGAGGAAACCTATGGGCTCAAGATAACCAAACCTTACGATGACTTGACGGAATCCGAATTGAAACAGCTGGATAACGACTTCCTAGTCGCGTTAAGTAAGGTTAGCCAAGAAACCACGACGCATTACACCTCAGAGGGCTTACGGCTCATGATGGATGGCGCGCCGCGCCGCAGTTTAGCCCCCTTCGTTTGGGTGATCTCCGCGGTGCTCGCCTCCGAACTCATCTTCAAACTGATCCTCAAGCGGAACCTGCCGGGACGGACTGCGCCCCAGATTTTCCTGTACGACTACCTCCGCTACGCCGACCTCGCAAAACGGGGGCAGCGGAAGCAGCTCCGCGGGCAAATCCGAGACATCCTCCAGAATGGGGGCTCGGAAGATGAAAAAACTAACGCACTACTGAAATTGATTTTATGAGCCAGAATGAACCTGTCCAATCGCATCGGACGCAATTCCTCACCCTCTTTTTTATAATCCTCCTCTCGTGGAGCATGACCGTAGTCTTAGGACCGATGGTCAGCATCATTGCCAAGGACTTCGGGCTCACTAATGAAACGAATATCGGCAACATCTCGGCGGCATTCCTCCTAGTAGGCGGGCTATTCGCCTTCGTCTGGGTCGCGCTCGAGAATCACGTCGCCCAGCGGTGGCAGTCCAGCCGGAAAAAGTTACTGATGATTGCTACGTTCCTTGCCGCGCTGGGACTCCTCTTGACCGGGGTCGCTCGGAGTTTCGAGTTGCTGTTCACCTTTCAAATGCTCACGGCGATCGGGTTTGCGGCGATTACCCCGCTCAGCTACTCGCTCGCCATGGATTTCACGACCCCCGAGAACCGCGCTAAGACTTTCGGGCTGCTGGACGTCGCTGCCTCCATCGGCGTGGGGTTCGGGTTCCTGCTCTCGGGGATCCTCGTCGATTTCACGATCTGGAACATCCCTTTTGTAATTCTGGGCATGTGCGGATTATTCCTCGTGCAGGCGTTCCTCGAATTCAAGGAACCGCCGAAGGGTGCCTCCCAAGTGAAAACTGACCGATACCAGTTCACGCTCACGCGAGGCAGTTTCAGCCTGATGCTGAAGAAACGGGCCAACGCGCTGATCGTCCTGTTCAACATCTTGCTCTACATGATTTCGGGGAGTATCAGTTACTACTTCATTCGGATGTTAGTAAATGATCATGGGTTTGCGCCGTCCTTGGCGACCTTGTTCTTCCTGGCGACCTTCAGCTCGCAAGTGGCGGGAACTATTTTTTGGACCCGGCGGGCGGATAAGCAGTACGCCCGAAAAAGGAATGGGAAAATCCGCGTCCTATTGGAGGGGCTCCTGCTCGGTCCCATTTTCCTCATCGCCGCCTACTCCCTGACTTTTACAATCTCGAATGGGGTTTTATTCGGCATATTCACTATTCTGGTGATTCTAGGGACTTTCTGTATCGCGGGGTTGATCGCCATCTCGTTCGCCACCCTCGGCGAAATCAATCCGCCGGAGCTCTGGGCGCCCATCTTCTCGGTGAACAACCTGGCGCAGACCGTGGGGCGGGGCATCGGCATCGCGGTCATGGGCATCCTCTTCACCAGCTACGGGGGCGTCTACCAATGGGGCTTCGCCGTGATGGAGGGGCTGAGCTTCATCGCAGTCCTATTCATCCTCCCCCTCTTCACGATAGTCCCCCATGAGGCGAATACCTTGGCGATTTTGCTCAACCGGCGGAGGATCCCCATCAACCCCCAAGCTACTCTGCCAGATCGACTTTTATAGGAAACATGCTTTTTTAAGTTAAGGTGTAAATATTAAGGATACTCTATTCCCATATGCGAAACTTCTTAAGCGACTCAGAAATTTTTTAAGGGATTCAGGTAGTTCTTTGATAGGATTATTAGCGAGATTGAGCAATTCGAGATGGGCTAGCTGTGCTATCGTTTCAGGAATATGAGAAATCTTATTGAACCTGAGGTCTAGTTCCCGTAGATGAATAAGATTTCCGATTTCAGATGGAATTTCCCTTAATTGGTTTCCACCCATGGACAAGGCTTGTAGTGATTTCATTTGACAAATTATTGCAGGGATTTCAGTGAATTGATTGCCTGGTAACTTTAAATAAGTCAAATCCTTTAATTCTAATAATTCTTTGGGTACCTGAGATATTTTATCATAGCCTAGATTGAGTTCTTGCAATGCGCTCAATTTGAAAATAAGCGAAGGAATTTCCGTTAATTCGCAATACCAAAGGATTAATCCCGTGACAACGTTCCCATTGGCTGTAAAGCCGATACCGTTTTGGAATGGATCTAATTTTGGAACTTGCGGAATTGGTTTCCCTATTCCTTTCTCTAGTTCATGAATGACCTCACGGTCTTTCTTATGTTCTTCTAAATCAAACCATATTACGCGACCACTACTCAGTACGAGTGGTCTTTGAAAGGTTATTTGGTCAGGCATGACTTTTCCGGGCGGAAGATCCCCAAGAAGCCCATGAAGAATGGCCAGACCCGTTGTCTTATCCATCATGCGTTCAAGATATACCATACCCTTATCTAATTTCTCAATAAGCCAGAGCATCACATCGAGAACCTTATCGCGGTCTTGTAATATTGAAATTCGTTTTGTAGGGTCTTGTTCATAGATTTTATCCAATTCATTGAATATCTGAAGAGATTTCGATAAAAGATCTAATGCCTCTTCTAACTTATTTTGATTAATCTGAAGCAGCGCCTTCATAGCGAGCTCCCTTGCCTCCATCTGCCTCGAATCAACCATTATTTTTTCCTCAACTATTCTTAATTATTATTAAATGAAATTATTATAAAATATACCCTAACCTACTCTGCCACACCGACATTAATAAATAAAAAAATTAGGGGTGCACGACCCGTTTATCCAATTTCCCGAGGTATTCGCGCAGCGCATTATTTTTACACTTTCTTATCCCTTATTGTTGCACTTCGCTAGCTTGCTTTTTGGCAGCTGGCGGTTTGGGAGCTGCCTTCTTAGGAGCTGCTTGTTTTTTTGCCATTCGGTTTCACTCCTTTTTTATTATGGTTTTATAGATCGGTGATTAGTATAAAATTATAACTTTTTTTTCTAATTAATTCTAACCTCAAAACTGGACAAAATTATGCATAACTATTTTTTATAGAGTTGCCGATACTCGCTACTGAGCCGTTGCATTTCCGACAGGGCACGCTGGATGGCTTGGATGACTTTCGCATCGGAGCCTTCCAGCAGCCGCACCACTTGGAGGGCGTGGAGCAACACGTTTGCCGCTTTTTTGCCATTATCAGAAGTCTCAGGCTGCGATTCAAGGTAGAGGGGACGGAGCAGTTCGCCCAATTCACCGATCAGCATCGTGAGCTGATGGATGAGGAGGACCTTATTCGTATCTTCCTTCCAAATTTTCCTGAATACGGTCGTGAAATCGAAATCGATATCTTCCCAGTAAGCGGTAAGATGCTGTATGAGTTCTTTGATAGAAGGATCTGGACTTGTTATTTTCTCTGAAGAATCTTCTTTATTATCTTCTTGTCGAGCCAGAGCTACCACCTCATGCTTAATTATCATTAATTGCTATTACCTCTTTTAAGTTAGGTTTCTTGATATAAAATATACCCCTAGTCTACTCTGCTACACCGACATTATCCGTCTAGAAAAAAGGGGTGGTTTCATAAGGATCATCGCCGTCTATTCTTCTCTTTAAAGCGATTTGCACCCCTCTTACAAGTGCATCCTACTCTTATATCAAAGATGCGGCAGCAAAATTCACAGATTTCTATATATTTTTCAGGGACATTTACATAACTACGAGTACACCCATCACTCATTCTAATACTTCCGCAATGACATTTCCATAACGTTGTTCCACCTCAGAATTTACAAAATAAAAAAAATTAAGTATGTGCGAGTCGTTCATCCAATTCATCAAGGTACTCCTTCAGCGCATCCGACCCCCGATCCTTCAGCTGGTAGCTCTTATGGCTATGCCCCCGCTCGTCGTCCCGCTCGATAACCGCGATGTAGTTCAGCTGGACCATGCGGTTCAGCACAACCTCTAAGCCGGTCATTTCCAACTCCATTTCGGGGTTAGCGCTCAAAGACGAGAAGAGCCCGGTCGTGCCGAGGTCTGGGTATTCCTTGAGCAACGAGAGAATACGCTTAGTGAGCAGCACATCGCGCCCGCTGAAGTTCCGTTCCAGCGCTACCCGCGAAAGGATTTTCGGAGCTTCCCACGCGGGGAAGAACAGCCGCACGCGGTCTTGGAGCTCGTTCACCTCGGCAATGTGGGTCTGTGCGAAGTCAGGCGGCATCATTCGCACTGGGAAGGCGTTCAGGACGTCTGCCCGTTTCAAGATGCATATATCGGAGGGCATCGTTTTCAGGAATTCGACCTGGTAGTTGTCGTGCCGCTCGCGGGAGTGCACCAGGCGGTCGGGGAGGAACTGTAACGAATTCCCAATGGCTTTGACATTTTCCTCGGAGGTAATCTTGAAGGCGAGCGTGGTCGGGAAGGCGTCGAGGATGATCTGGGCGGCCCGTGACGGCGTATGGAAACTGATGTGGATGCCCTTGTTGTAGGATTTGAAGCGATGGAGCCAATCTAATAGGTAATGCTCCGTGTCCCGCGCCTTCGCCGAGAACGGGTTGTGGGGCATGAGCACGTCCATGGAATCGAGGAGGATGGTTGCCCGCTGGGAATGTGTTTTGCTATAGGATAAAAGTTTCACTAAGAGGCATAGGAATACGAACTGTAAATCTTGCTGTGGGAGCGGTTCGATCTCGATAATCGTCACGCCATTCATCAGTTGGTCAAGGGGGATGTTGGTTTTTCCGAAGATGCGACTGAGCGGACCGACGCCCATATTCGCCAGTGCTTGGTAGACCACGCCCAGCTCGCCGGCAAGCGTGCCACGGGTGGTAGTAAGGCGGTTCTGTAAGCTCGTCTTCAACGCCTCGAAATCGGGCGCCACGGCATCGGCACGACTCCCCTCGAATAGGTCGACTAAACTCTCCAGCAAACTCTCATACCCAAGGCGGGAGAGGTAGAACGCTTGCGAAAAGGCTTGTGAGAGCGTGGCGACGTGCTCAATGGTATCTGCACCCTCCGCATCCAGCGGATTCAGTGTGAGGTCCGCGCCCAACCGAAGGACGACGCAGGTTTGTTTATTGAGGTCAAGGAAGCGCCGCCATTCGTGGTTCATGGTGATGATGAGGTAGTTCTCCTCGGCGATGGCGGCTTCTGAGACGATCTTGGCATTCAGCTGGAAGCGCTGGGTCGCTGTGCCCCCTGCCACTAACACACCTTCCAAGAGATCGACGAGGCGGAGCCCCACTGGAAGCTCTTGCTGCTCGAATTCGGTCTCAAATGCTTTCCCGAGCGGTCCTATATCATACTCCATGTTGGTCGGCACGATAAACTCGGCAGGGTAGTGATACTCCATGCTTTTCGTCAGCATCTGTGGCACCTGGAGGAAGTGATGCGCCCCCTCGGTGCCGCTCAGAAAAAAGCGGGAACCCCGCCACCCGTCAGGGAGACGCTGAAAGCTTTCTCCAGCTCTTTCCCGTGCAACAGCTCCAAAACCGTGTGCGGGTAGGCGCTGGTGAAGGCAGTACTGATCTTGAAGAGGTCGGCTTTCATCTGCTGGTAGAGCGTCAACCGGTTCGCTTCCACATTGAATAATGTCTGGACGCTACAGCGCGTCCCGAGCAGGAGCCGCACACCCCAGATGCCGTTGTTGTTCTCGACCTGCTCATCGAAGACTTGAGGGTGATCCCGTTGGTAATCCCTTTCCCCTGGGCTAACTGTCTCGCTGTACTGGCTGTCCAGGAGCGCCCCTTGGTCGATAGGCGTCTGCACGTAATTCCAGTAGACGGGGACTTGCTGCTGATAGAGCGACCGGATAAACCGCTCGAAGTTGCCCTTGATAATCAATGGAATCGCCTTCAGCTTGAAGAGCCCGATGGCGGTCAGGTGGCGCCCATTCTCGAGGAAGAGAATGTCATCGTGCCCTTTCAGGAAGTAGTAGGTTAGGTTACTAAAGCTCTGAACCACTTGGACCTGCTCGTAGGAGCGATGGAAGAGGCGGTTCGTTATACTGTGGCGAATATCGGTACTGCCAATGAGCAAACACCCCACGAAAACGAAGATGCCAATTATGCCGGTGAGCAAGGAGGCGGTGAATGCAAGGTAAATAAAGTAGCATAACACTAGGCATCCCAAGGCGGCGATGAGAATTTTTACGGCGCGCCACCCCGAAAAGGTCGCGGGCGCCCAGAACTGCCGGGCGAACTTATACTCTTTCTCCATCTGACTATACTCATCATTACTATTATTTTGTGGCATACTCTCATCTCTTGTAATAGCTAATCAATCCAATCACAATGTAATAGGCGAAATAGCCCAGGAAGATCGCCTCGCCCCCGTAGTAGTAGGGTTCGAGGATAATACGAATGGCGATGAAGGCGGTGACGCCGATCCAGAGCAGGATCCAGACGAGCGAAACTGTAATATAGTGCTCCAGCTTTCGCTGTCCGCTCTGCTTCACATTTGAGTTGAGGTGCGGTGCCAACTGCGCTACCCGTTCCAAACTTGCGCGCCACTCATCCTGAGCCGCTTCCTCTGTAGGGCTGGAAGCCTCCTCTTGGTCCTGCAACGCCTTCAGCACGCCCTGCTGGATGAGCCCCTTGTGGAGGTCCTCGGTAGTGAGCTTTGGACGGAGGAATTGGTAGACGAGGAGCAAGGTAATCGCCACGGCAATCAGCACGGGCCAGTACTCCAGCAGAAACCGGAACACCAAGTTATCCATGGGCAACTGGATTATGCATCCCTCCGACTTGTGGTTTGCAGGAGAGCACCTTCCAGACGGCGCGGGTGAGGTTCTGCGGGCTGTCGCTGAACACCTGAATCGTCACTTGGGAGTCCATCGAACTGAGGTGGATCATTAGGGTCGGTCCGTAGAAACAGCCCCGCCCCGCATCGGAGAAGTGGCGTTTAAGGGTTTGTTGGAATTGGATTAGTTCCTGGGCAGGCATTTGGTAGATGAGGTCCTTCTCCTCACGGAACGCCTGGATGAACTTCTGCTGCTGCTGTTTGGCGGTCTTGGAGAGCGGCGGGTAGCAGTAGAGCCGATAGATAATAATGAGGGCAAAGCCGATGATGAGTACCACGATAACCCAGATCATTTCAGAACGCGCCTCCATTCAACCGGGTCTCTTTTTATAATTTGATAACATTCGTGACAGAGACAGTGTAACCTCGCTCCGATAGCGATGTGTCTGAGGTCGGTGTTCTGCTTGTACCCGTTGCACCGCTGGCACTTCTCCAGCCGATGGAACCCCTTTGTATTAATCGTGCCGGTTCCTTTGGTCACAGTCTGGTTCATATCACATCCTACTTGGGCTAAATCTCTGGAGAGAGCGGGTAAAAGATTCCCTTTAAAAAGGTTCCTAGCGTGCAATACAAGGCGTTTTTGAGGATATAGGTGAAGAAAAAATTGCAAACTAAAAAACGATCTAATGATCGGACATTTTGGATTCCTTTATTGTCCTCTTACGTTTTTTATGATGATCTGATGTGTATAACAAGAAATTTTAAATAAAATGCTTCTTTTTATTATATTATAATAAAACAATAAAGGAAGTAATGTGAAAATTGTCAAATGAAAAAACGAAACAGAGAAGCGTACCTCGAGACCAAGTCAAACCTACTGATTCTACTAAAACCCTACCAGGCAAAAAAAGCATTTTGCCACCACCTGCTACTGCATTAGAATCAGAGCGACCGAATAAGAAAGGATTAAAGTTAAAAAGTTAATAATCAGTATTTAAAATAAACAATCCAAGTTTTTTTTCTTCAATTTTTTTATAACTCCTCCTCCAATAATGACTATTCCTCGAATTTTTTTTTATTACAATAATTTTTAAAAAGGGGAACTTTTACCGCCTCATCCCAAACTGAAATTACCGAGAGTAAATACTCGAGGGTCAGCTATAGTGGAAAATGAGACGGAAACCTCCCCAAACGGAAATGGTATGAGTTCCTTAGAACGTCTGTTGTATGATTATAAGGTGGATCCGAAAATTACGGCTCGCCTGAAACAGATCGGGATCAAGAAATTCACGACCGTGCAGTATTTCTCGGTCATCTGGGATTTATTCGCGGGCAAAAACCTCCTCGTCTGCGCTGCGACCAGTGCGGGGAAGACACTCATCGGGGAGTTAGCGTGCGTGCATGCCATCCTCAGTAAGAAGCAGCGATGCCTCTACCTCGTCCCCCTGAAGTCGCTCGCCAACGAGAAGCTCGATGCCTTCAAAGCGCACTGGACCGCGCTCGGCGTACAGGTTGAGATGAGCACTGGTGATATGACCATCCTCGATCGCCAAGCGGAGGAGGAGAAACTGAAAAAAGTCCACCTGCTCATTACGACCTATGAACGCGGCGACTCTATCTTTCGATCCAACCCGCAGTGGTTCGAAACTGTGGGAGTAGTCGTGGTAGATGAGATTCACAACATCGGCGAGGAGGGCAGAGGTCCGCGCCTCGAAGGGCTCCTTATGCGCTTGAGGACCCAGTTCCCCGAGATTCAATTCATCTATCTGTCCGCGACGGTCGGGAACCCCAAGGAGCTGGCAGATTGGACGGGGAGCACCCTCATCCAGCACAGCCACCGCCCCGTTCCATTAGAATATGAAATTGTCATTGCACCGAATAAAAACGAGAAGGTTAAGGAACTCGTGCAGGAGGCGCTCCAAAAGAAGGAGTCGCTGTTAATCTTCACGCCGACACGGTATGAGGCTGAGCAGCTCTGCAATGAGGTCGCCTCCTTCCTCGCCGAGAAAGAATTACTCTATCTAGTCGAAATGCGAGAGCTGAAAGCCGCCGTCGCACAGTTTCACGACCAAATTCACTCACGGTTTGATCAACGCTTATTCTTCTCGATCCAGAAGGGTGTCGCCTTCCACCACGCGGGACTCTCCTCCGATATGCGGAGCTTCATCGAGAAACTCTACCGACAAGGGCTCGTCAAAGTGATCGCTTGCACCCCCACATTGAGTTCGGGAGTCAACTTGCCCGCCCGGTTCGTCGTCATCAAGGACGTCGGGCTATCTCGGCAGTTCCTCCAGCTGAACCCGAACGCGCTCCACCAGATGTGCGGGCGGGCGGGGCGCCCCGGCTACGACGATCGAGGCAAAGCGATGATCCTCGCCTCCTGCCTCGGGGAACGGAACGACATCCAGCTCATCTACTTTAAGCCGAAGTCCTACGTCCCGAAGTACGCCGACGTGCAGAGCAAGCTCTTGGATAATCTCTTGGAGCAGTATCTGGTCTGGATTGCCGAGGCGGAAGGGCGCGGGGGCATGAAGGAGCGCGACCTCGAGGAATTGCTGCGGAAGTCATTCTGGTTCGAGAGCACCCGCCAGCGGCAACCCGAAGCGAGCGTTGACTACTTGGTTCGCCTCGGAGCCTACTCCCTCGAGAACTTCCTCACTCGATTCTCTTCTGCCCAGATTATCCGGGAGGCGCGAGCGATCCCCGATGCCCAAGTGCAGATCCGCCAACGGGACCCGCACAAGCTGGAGGCGCTCATCACGGATCGGCTCTTGGTGAAAACGTATTACAGCAGGGATCATCCCGATTGCGGCTGTGGAAAGTTCGACTACCGCAACCTGAATAAGGCGAAACTGTGCCGCCACCTCGTAAAACTGGCGCAAGTGATCTACCGCGAGAATCCCTCGTATGCCAAGGATATTATCCTCGCGTCGCTCCACGAGGAGCAGATCGTGGATAAGCTGCTGCGGTTTGGGATGATCAAAATTCTGAATAACCGCCTCCGGGCTACCCCTTTCGGGTATCAGACCTTTTTATTGTACCTGACCCCCGAGACGGCCTACTGGCTGCGGCTGCAACTCCCGAAAATTACATCGCAGGACCAGCTCTTGACGGTCCTCTTGTATGTGTATGATCGGGAACGCAAGTACCGCGCTAAGGCGGAACTACAAGAAGTGCTCAAGCGATTAGTGCGGGAGGAGCACCCCGATCTGCCCTACGCACTTCAGAAGATCGGGGACGACCTCAAAGTCTACCCCGGCGATATTGAGGAGTTCATCGAGTCAATGCGGTGGTTGCTCCACTGCCTTTCAGCGCTGGGGCAACTCGAAGGGGTCCCACTCGTGAAAGAACTATCTGACCAAATGTTGAATCGCTTGCTCCCCGCCGACCACCGCACCACCCCGCCTCCGAGCCCTTCGGCACCCCCGCCTTAATCTGCCAGGAGGTATTTATTCGGATAAAAAAATCAGAACGGCATAAAAAAGAACAAGGTGAAGAAAATGTGGAGTAGTGAAAGAATAAAGGAATATGGAGATTTAATAAAAAAGAATGTGATCTATATTTTTAAAAATAGAAATAGTGAATTTTTAGAAATATTGGAAGGTAGTCCTTGTATAGAGTGTGAAGATTTTATCAATTGCAGCGAAGGCAAGTCAGAAAAAGCATGTGAAGAAATTTAAAAGGAATTACCCAGATTTAGGAGGATCTAAATTAAATTGACCTT
>Ga0315277_10011796_pt1 | contig 10979 bp, 9 predicted proteins | sample YL17G05_15_MG_FD_203695 | JGI IMG/M metagenome (GOLD analysis project Ga0315277, IMG submission 203695) | Sediment microbial communities from Yellowstone Lake, YNP, Wyoming, USA - YL17G05_15 | ecosystem: Environmental > Aquatic > Freshwater > Lake > Sediment | place: USA: Wyoming | collected... | reverse complement strand
CCTTTTTCATCCGGAAAAACTTTTTGCTTTTTTTCAGATTTGCGCTCCTTGCGCCTTGAGCCCCGCGTTTTGCCCAGCGACGCCAGAAGAGGCAGATCACGAATGGAAGGTATGCCATTGCGAAAAAACTTTCGCCAGGATGCCCTGCAATCGACGATCATGCGCCACCCTCCATCCTATGTACCCCCCTTTTTCGGCGTCAGCGGGCGGTCCTGTGTCGCGCCGCGATGAGTTCATCTCACACCATGCAGGCTGATTCCTTTTTCATCCGGAGACCTTTTGTCCGTGCTCCGTCAACCGGGCGGATGCTTCCTTGAGGCGGTAGCTTCTCCCCTCAAACTTGAGTAGATGAAGAATGTGGACACCCAAACAAGTCCGTGGAGGAGCGGGTGTCCACGTTTTCCTCCCGAGGTGCGCGGCCGCTACCGGCATCAGTCCCGAATATTACGCCAGCCCCAGAGAACTCGCAGCGGCAGTCAGGTTCTTGTCCAGCGATCTCAGCGGGCACTGAAGGCGATCCGCCAGCTCAAGATAAGCAGCATCGTAGACGGAAAGAGAAAAGCGCACGGCCAGCCTGATCACCCGATTCGCAAGCAGAGGAGCCTGATGGTCGTAATAGCTCACAGGAATTCGCTGCACAAGGTTGACAGCTTGCTCCATCCGGTCGATGTCGATGCGGCCCCGGCGACAGGCAGACAGAAGCAGGTTGAGCATTTCATAGGCCCACAGATCGGGTACGGCTATGTTCTCCTTGCCGTCAAGAACCGCCTGCAAGACCGTCTCGGATTCTCCCGAATGTTCATCCGGGAGGATCCATGCGCCGGCAAAAGATGCGTCCACCACTATCGTGGTCATCGCCGGCCTTCCTCAATCAACTGCCTCAACGGTTCAGGCCCGGACCTGGCGATCGCGCGGAATGACCGGATTTCTTCCATCAGGGAAGGACCGTCATGGGCGCCCCCCGCCGGATCGATGGATTCCGGCGACATGAGGATGGCGACTCGTTTTCCCCTGCGGGTGATGAATATCCTCTGGCCCTTTTCCACCTTTGACAGCAGCTCGGACAGTTTGTTTTTGGCTTCAAATGAGCCGACTTCAAGGTTCTTCATAAAATCTAGTTTATACAGCTAGCTGATGATTTACAAGCAGGTTTTTGCCTCTTTCCCTGGCCTGCAGGACATCCCGTTCGAAGCAAGCACGGCGCCCGTCAGGAAAGGAGGAGGACACCCGAGGAAGCTAGTAGAAAAGCGGGTGTCCACGCTTTCTGCTTCCGGACAGGGCCGCGGCGGGGGCGGCGGCACGCCCGGCTATTCCACTTCCGGGCCGGGTGTATCGCCGGGCGTGAAGGTGGAGGGAAACACGATCGCTCTGATGGGGACGCTCCCGGAAGCGCTCCGAGGGGCGAAGCAGATCGCGGTTTATGCCGAGACCGCCGGCCCCGGGACGCCGCCCGCTGCCGTAGATCAGGTGCCGCCGGGCATCGTCACCCACACCAATTTGCACAGTCCGGAAGTCGATCTGTCCGGCGTGACCAAAAACGACGGACCTTTCCCTGTCGTGTATGAGGCGTTCCACCACGCCGGCTTGCCCAGGCCCACGGATATGGCGGCAACCGTGATCCGCGCGCTGGGGGATCGATTCGATTTCTTCGTCTGGTACTCCGACTTCCGCATCGACAATCAGGAAGCGGGGACGCCAAGCACGGGGCCCAGGGGCGGAAAGGTGACCGGTACCGGGCAGCGCGCAGGCCGCACCGAGAACTATGGGAGTGCAGGGAGGCTCCAGTGGATGTACGTCCAGCCCGTGTACATCGGCTCCAACCAGGGGCAGGAACGGTCGCCCGACGGCAAGATGACGGGATACAATTACGCGATGTCCCAGGTCGCGCACGAACTCGCGCATAACTGGACTGCCGACGCTACGGCGAAAATCGGCGATGAGACGCTCGCCCTCGGCCCCACTCACTGGGGCGCGGGCTGCATGTGCCGGCCGCATTCTCCTACCGGCGGACCGTCGAGGCCTCGCTCATGGGCGGCGGGGTCTGGCAGGACAACTACGACGGCACTTTTTCGCAGCTGGACGACGACTTCTACGTCCCGGCGACCGGATGGTCGCATCTTGACCTGTACCTGATGGGCCTGGCAGCCCCGTCGGAAGTGCCTGACTTCTTCTTCCTCAAGAATCTCGTGCGCAGCGGAACCGATGCCAAGGGCCACCCGTTGTACAAAGGGGAGCGGGTGAAGGTGACGATAGAAAATGTGATCGCCAGCCTGGGGCCCCGTTTGCCCGATTACGAACATTCGCAGAAGGAATTCAACACCGGCATGGTGGCCGTGGTGATGCACGGTGCGAAACCGAGCCGCCAGCTCATCGAGGGCACCAACGCCATTGGCAAGGCATGGATCGAATTCTGGTCCACCACCACCGGCCACCGTTCCGTCATGAAGACCGAAAGTCAGGGACGCCCCAATCGTTGACCTATTTCGCGCTTCAAGGTCTCGAGCGGAATTGTGCGCCGCAGCCCAGGTTCATGAATTCGTAAATAAGTGCTTTGGAGGGGGTGCGTTAGGATAGCGTAAGTGGGCGGGGAGTGCTCCGCCTAAGTACGCCCAGTTGCTGACGGAGAGCGAGGATCTCAAGACCGAGACTGCAGCGGCAACGGAAAAGGGCGCTGAGGCAGTTCAGAAACCCAATCACAAATGCAATCATGAGGAGGAATTCTATCACCGTGACACATTCAGATGCCTGCGTTAACTGCTTGGATTTGCGGCCCTACTGAGTTTTGGCGACGCACAACCATTGACATCAATGGATCTGAAATCCTAGACTGGCCCTACTATGAGAAATGCGCTGGTGGCAACGGTTCTGCTATTGTCTCTCTCCGGTTGCACAAACGGGCCGTCTTCGGTCCAGCCTTCCATTTTGGAATGGCAGGGGGAATGGGGCCATTGGACCGCGGACGGCCGCGGGCACACGTATGGAGCAAGCATCTCGATTTTCGGCTGCAATGCCACGGCTCTGACGTGTCGTTTCCGATACGACAGCGAGTCCCCGCAGTCCAGATGCACTGGTTCCGGCTATGATGGGAACCTGCTTCGGATCAGCGATTCCAGGGCAAAGGGTCAATTCTTCGATTACGAGGGCAAACCCTCGGAATGTTATCTGGAGTTTGAAAAGGTCCAGTCGTCCGGCAGGAAAGAGCTGCGGCTGTTGAGCCACTCCGGCGTCGAGTGCTCGCGCTACTGCACCGGCGACCGGCTCAATTACCCGTCAGCCTACCCATTCAGGACTGCAGCCGCGTACCCCCCGGATACAACCAGGGATTGTTTCGCCGATTCCCGGAAGTCACGGGCGGTCTGGTGTGGCGACCGGAAGATCCAGGAATTCGATCAGCAGCTCAAGGAACTCGGTCTTCGCATCGACACCCTGAACCACACCAACAACCATCACGCAATTCGCAGCGTCCGTGAGGGGATCCTGACCCAGTGCGACGGAGCGGCGGATGCCCGGGATTGCCTGTTCTCCGCTTACACCAAAGCCGTCGCCGACTGGCAATTGTCGGAAAAAGACGCCCGTGAAGCTCATGGCAGGGACCTGGAGGCCATGAAAACGCCGGGAGACCCCATCCAGGGTTCGAAGCTCATCGACCGCGTCGAAGGCGTTTACAGGAGAAGGTTCCAGAATGCAACGGCGGACGGGCGAAAATACACGTCCGAGAACACACTCGAAATCGTGCGGGTTTCGGAAGACACCGTGTACTTCAGGATTCACCTGGAGGCCTACAACACGTCGACCTGCAGTCTGTCGGGGCTGGCCCGCTACAGCCGCAAAGGCGTCCTGGTTTTCGCAGACCCCGAGTCTCCCCTGGATGACCTCAACGAGCCGTGCCTGCTTCAGTTTGAGGAAACCCCGAACGAAATCAAAATGCTCGATCCAGGCAACCCGTGTACACGGTTGCACTGTGGTGTGCGCGGCGGATTTGACAATCAGTCTTTTCCCGTCAGCTCCCGCAAACCGATTGCGTACATGGAGCAGCTGAAGAACTCCAGGGAATACAAGGCGGCAATGAAACAACTGAAACGCTGAAAAGCAAACCGCGATTCCTCAAAGACCGCGAAGCGTGACCTCGCCCCATGCTTCACGGGCGCCTACCAGACCGGCTGCGTGGCTTTGGATAGAATCTTCACCCTGGTCTTTCCGTCGAATGACGCCGCGATCACACAGAATCCATCGGGCCCGCACGCGTCACCGTAGCTCCGATAGAGAATAAAATTCCCGTCCGGAGAGACGCATGGCTCCAGTGCGTCTTTCACGAGCGTGGAATCCTTCCCAGTCTGCGTATCCAGCAGGTGAACCTCATTAAAGCCGGAGCCCTGAAGCCGGTCGTAGCCATACACCAGACGACGTTCGTCGGGATGCCAGGACAGTCGGGTCGCGCCGCGGTTGCTGCGACTGCCCCGGTTGGCCGGCTCATCGTATCGGGCGACGGCCGCAACCCGCCTGGCCACCCAGCCGGTCGGGGGCTCTCCTGCCGGTGCGGATTCCGCCTCGACAAGCCAGATGTCTCCGTTCCGCGTAAAGGCAAGCTTCTTTCCCGAGGGAGACCACGCCGGGTGCGATTGATCGGCGAAGTTGAAACTCGTGCCTTTTGCAAAGAGGTCGTATCGAACGGTGGCCCTCGCCGGTTCTGTTCCTGCCGGGCGAACGTCGAATATCGAGGATCCTGAAATGACGCCTTCGGCCGCATTCCGGTCGGGGGCGATTGCCGCGGCTCCAGTCGTGCGCTCGACTCTGAATGCCTCTGCATGCGAAAACGTGATCGAACCATTGCTGGGGCGCCACGAAATGGTCACATCCGAAAACTGAAGCGCGTCGGAAGCCGCCCACTGCGAGGTAACCGGCCGCTGCCTGCTTCCGTCGGCCATCGCCCGCCAGATGTTGCCACGGCGCGCGAACGCGATTTGCGATTTATCCGGAGACCATGCCGGACTCTGCCCGTCTTCGATAATGAGCTTCGGATCCGTTCCGTCGCCATTACACACCCAGATGTTGCCGTCACGAACAAATGCCACTCTCCACGACCGAAGGGGGTCGCCATCCGCCATGGCAAGGGAGGAACATGCGATCACCAGAAGGGCCTTCCGCAGGATTGGTTTCATAAGGAACCCTTTCTATCCGCCTCAATGAGAACTCATTCTATTGAATCAGTGCGGGAAAAGCCACTGCCGAGGCGCGACGGCAGCCCGAAACAAGGCCAAGGCGTTCCGGCGGTAGCCTTCAGCGTACTCCGCAGCGAATCCGGAGGCGAAGGCGTCCGCCTTCCGCCTTTTCCTGGCTTTTTACCGGGATGTGATCCGCGCCTGCGATGGGAAATTCTACCGCAACAGGGCCCTCCAGACGGTCCTTCACCGGATCGCCGAGGGAACAGAGTCATACGAAGCTCGTCCAAAAAAGAAAAATCCAGATTTGTTCGGGCCGGATGGCAATCCGGAGTATAATTGCCGATAACCTAGGGTCGATGGGATGCAGTGCGCGCATTGCGTGGAGGTGCTTCCATGGCCGGCAAGTCGATCTCGCACGATTCCAGAATCGCAAGGCGATTCTTCCTCTGTGTTCTTCTCCTGCTGGCGCTTGTCGCGGCAGGCTGCGGGCGCGGGGAGCCGAAACAGGCGGGCGGCTCGCCCGGCGACTCCGATGGGGACGGGCTCTCCGATGCCGACGAAACGAACGTGTATCATACGTCGCCGGATACCAAGGACACGGACGGGGACGGCTACGACGACTATCAGGAAATCCGCGAACTCGGGTTCGATCGTTCCAATCCTACGAAATTCAATCCTCTGGTGGCTGACGCGCCGCGCATCAAGATACAGATCGTCAGCGCACCCGACGTGCAGGTCACTTACACCCGAAGCAAAGGCGACACGAAGACCCGCGAGGCCGGAGAAACCGTCACCGCATCAACAAGCCGCACGAGCTCCCGTGGCGGCGAGGAGTCTGTTTCCGTGACAGCTGGTTTTTCGACAGGTCTCCAGGGAGGGGTCAGCGGTTCAGTCACCATGGGGGCATCCGTCAACTGGAACACACAGGAGACAAGCGAAAATCAACGAGCGCTCTCCCAGATGAGGTCGTACAGCCAGAGCTCCGAAATGCATCAGGAAGGCGGCCAGGTCAGGGTGGTTGCGGCGATCACCAACACCAGCCATATTCCGTTCACGATACAGAATCTCACTCTCACGGCCGCGCTGCGGGAAGGAACTCAGGTCCGGCCCATCCTGCAACTGGAGGCTGACAGCACCCGGCCTTTTTTCGAGATGGGCACCTGGACCCCCGGAGAACGCACGCAGTGCGTGTTCATCGCCCGGAACGTATCTCTCGCGGACATTGAGAAAATCCTGACCACCGATCTCATCGTGCAGGTCGGAAAGTACGAGCTGAAGGATGCAAACGGGCAGTCGTTCGGCCATCGCACGGGCGCGATTGATGCGGCATGCGCGGGAGTCATGATCGGCTACGGCGCGATCGCCCCGGCTGAATCGTACATGGTATCCACCCGGGTGGCGCCGGACGAGCGGGGTGTGCCCCTGAACAAGATCCTCGACACGCTGGGGATACGCTCCGAAGAGGGCAAGGCAGTCTGGACGTATCGGAAACGAACCGAGGCCGGGCGGCTGGCCGCGGCGGACAGCGCTCTGGAAACCAGGCAGACGCGCAACGGCCTTCTGAGCCTGGGTGGCGTCGGTACGGACCCGCAACAGGGCGGCCACTGGGTGATCGTCCACGCGACGCCGTCCGGAGCTTCCAGCTACGCCACACGCAGCTACGATCTTCTCGAGAGCGACTACCGGCTGGAAGACATCCGGTTGAAGCCGCGCCAGGCGGTTCAGCTGACTTACGTCCGCGACCCCGACCGCGACGGGCTCCCGACAGCCACGGAACTCGCGCTGGGAACGGATCCGCGGAAATCCGACACCGACGGAGACGGCATCCTGGACGGCGATGAGGTGAATGAAGGCACCGACCCGCTGCGGAACAATGCCCTTCCCCGCCCCCGAATCGAATCGGTAAAGCTGGAAAAACTCGGGCAGCAGGTGAGCGTGGCGATCACCCTGCCCAAACCAGAGAATAATCAAGCTGACCGGCTGAGGATCGAATGGGGTGACGGCTCGCTGGCCTACGAGATCAGTTCTGCTCACGGCACTGTCACGGCCGGGCATCACTACGATTCGGCAGGCAATTACAAGATTATCGCTACGCCCTATGCAGGATCGCGCTCGATGGGGGAACCCTATGAGATCCTGGTTTCGACGACTCCGGCGCTGATACGGAACATGACGGTACAGTTCGGCACGAGAGCGCCTGACCATGTGCATGGCGTCGCCCTCGACCGGGAGGGAAACATATATCTTGCCGGCGATGTGTCCGATTCGACTCCGATCGCCTCGGAGGCCGGAAAGGTTTTTCTCGTGAAATGCAACCGTGGCGGGCAACAGGAGTGGATTGCGCAGTTCGGTGGGCCGGACGAGTTGCCCGGCGGACTGGCAACGGACAGGGCAGGCAGCGTTTATGTGGCAACCTACGTGAATCGTCCGGACAGCGGCAAAGCGGCCGTTCTGCGTTCGTTCACCCGGTCGCGCGACTCGCTGCCGAGTTTTTCGATGATGACCCCCGTCCGCAATGGCTCGATCCCGGACGACAGGCCCGTGCGGGATGTTGACGTTGCGGCCGACGGAACCTGCTACGTGGCTCAAGAACGGTGGTGGCAGGATGCTTACCCTTTGGTGTCCGGCCTTGCGGAGGACAACGGCCCACCCGGGGTGCGCCAGCAATTAGAGCGGCTGTTGTTTCAGCAGTGGTTGAAATTCCGGACACGTGGTGGCACGACAATGGAAGTACAGAACACCCGTCGGCCGGATGTGGGGAAGATATCGATCGGCCGCACTGCCGGCCAACAGGTACTTTGGTCTGCCTACCTCCCGTGGGAGGCCAGCGTGCAGGCAGTCGCTGCCGATGCGTCGGGTGGCCTGTACGTCTGTGGTTACCGTCGCCTCGATCTGCCGCGCGATAGGGGGGCTTCGAAAGACGGCAGCTTTGTCGCTCGTTACAATCCCAGGGGCGAGTTGTCCTGGATCAGATGGCATGGGGACTACGAACAGGACCAATCGGTGTCGATCGCCGTTGATGCGCGCGGCAACGTCTATGTCGTCGATCTGGCCGCCGGCCGGACGTCGGACCAGGGGCGATCCGACGTGCGGCTCGTGAAATACGATCCGAGCGGGAAAATCGTGTGGATGCGCCGGTTCGGAACCCGTCTTCTTGACGTCCCCTTTTCCGTTGCAGTCTGGCCTCCCATGGTTCCCGGAAGCGAACCCCGCGATGCGGAAGCCGTCTACGTCGCGGGTGTCACTCAAGGAGAACTCTATAACGAGGGCGGGAATCCGGGCAACGATCCGAAACTGAACGCATTCCTGCTTACCTATGATCGGGACGGAACGCGCCGTTTTCTCGAGCAGATCCCTCTCGGTGCGGCGGTGCCAACGGAGATACTGGATCCGCAGATCGTCAAACCGCAGAACGGTCCGAAAGACCGCAGCCGGACATGGTGGAGAATGCTTCCGGTCTCGGCTTATGTCGCAACCGACGAACAGGGCAACGTGTACCTCGCCGGCAACAGCGAAAGAAGCCTCGACACCAAGTATCAGAACCAGGGAAGCACGGACATCTTCCTGGTGCGCTACGCTCCCAACCCGGAGGAGAAAAAATGAGCATTCGAAGGTTGAGTTCAGTTGCGGCGATCGCCGCTGCGCTGCTGGCGACGGGCTGCTCACGCACATCGGCTGAAAAGGCGTTCGCTGCAGGCCTCGCCTATGCGGAGCAAGGATCCTGGCAAAAAGCCATCGACGCGTACAGTGAAGCCCTGCAGGCAAAGCCCGACTGGATCGACGCCTATGTGAACCGCGGCGTTGCCAGGGCCGCTCTTGGCGATCACGCAGGAGCCATCAAGGATTACGATGCCGCACTCCGCCTCGATCCAAACGACACGGATACCCTGGCCAACCGCGGCCTCGCGCGCCACGAGCTGGGGCAATACAAGGAGGCACTGTCGGATTACAACGCAGCCATCGCGGCCGACGACACGAACGCAGACGCCTACCGCAACCGTGCGCTGACTTACAGGGCGCTGGGAGATCTGGCGGCGGCGGTCGAGGACTGCGGCGCCGCGATCCGGCTCGACCCGGAGGAGGTGGAACTGTATCGCACACGGGCCGCCATCCACCGGGAGCAGAAGGATGAGGATAATGCGGTGGTGGACGATGCGCTGGCCGGGATGACGGCACAAATCGCGGCGGCTCCCCAGAACGCTGTTCCGAGGCGGCAGCGCGGACTTGCCTTCTTCGAGACCGGCGAGTACGCGCTGGCCCTCTCCGACCTGAGCGACGCGATCCGCCTGGCACCGGAATATCCGGATACATACGTGGCGCGAGCGCACGCCTGGTTCATTCAGGGACAGACCGACAAAGCGATCGAGGATTACACGGCGGCTCTGGACCGGCGAGTCGGGGCGGTCGCGGAGGCCTACGCGGGACGCGGGAATGCCTACGAGAGCGCCGGAAACGTGGCAAAGGCAGTGGCGGACTACTCGGAGGCGCTGCGACTCGACCCGGAGGACGACGACACGACAATGCAGCTGGCCTGGATCCTGGCAACGAATTCTGCCCAGCAGCAACGGGATGCAAAGCGGGCCCTGGAATTGGCGACGCGAGCGGTCGCGCTCACCGACGGCCGCCAGTGGCGCGGCCTCGACGTCATGGCTGCGGCGTGCGCCGAGGCCGGCAACTTCGCCGACGCCGTGAAATATGCGGAGCGGGCAGTCGCTCTGGCGCCCGAGGACCAGCAGGAGGAGGTGAGGGGCCGTCTGGCGATGTACAGATCTGGCCGCCCCTACCGCCAGGAGGGCTGACTGGCGCAGCGGCTACTTTATCGCCTCTTCCTTTATAATTTTCACGTTCGTGAGTGCATCTCTGGGGATAAAGACCTGGGGCCCGCCGCCGACACGTCCTGGGAACATCGCTGCTGTGCCCTGAAAGATCAGGGTGCCGGGATTTACCTGCGCCTCAGCGACAAATCGAGGAGCGTACGGTAGTCCCAGCCGCACGGCAGCCTCGCTGGCGGATGCATATCGTTCCGTCGTGTAAAATTCTCCCAACTTCCGGTCAGGGTCCTGATAATATCGATAAACCGTCAGCGGGCTGCCCCTGACGAGCATCGGAGTGACCCTCCCATCCTGAAATGTTTGCCTGACATCCGACACTCTCAAAGGCAGGTTGCCCTCGGAAAGAGAGCGAGACCGCGGGGCCGTTTGGGATAGCTTTGTCAGCAGCTCGCGCGTGCCGATCTGCTCGCCTGATTCCGGTTGAGCCGGCGGGATGATTGCACGTGAACCGATAGGTCTTCCTGCCGGGGATTCCTGCGGTGTTGAAACTGCACGCCTGAGTTTCCGGAGGGTCCCACCAGCCACCGCAGGCCGGTTGCCATGGCCGATGATCGAATTGATGGCCTGACGCGCCTGCAAGGCGTTGACCGGTACGCGTGGAGGCAATGCAATTGCGCCACTCCGGGATTGAGGTTGCCGCGGTTGTCCTGCCGGTGTGGTTGCTGTAGCAGAATAGCTTCTCTGCCGGGCGATGACGGAGCGTCTTGCGTTGCTCCTGGCTGCACTGGTCGGGGATTTGAACGTCGGCTTCGGTTTCACAAGCTTCTGGGCCGGCAGCTCCTGAGCCAGAAGCACGATCAAGCATGCGAGAAATGCGCGCGGGCATCTTGGCAGTGTCATGGCTATCTCCTTCAGCTACTGTGCGGCGATTGTAGATTGCATTTCACCGAAATTGCAAGGAAATGATGTTGACTTATAAGCATTTCTATCCGGGAGAGCAAGGGAAAAGAAGGCGAAAAGGGGGATCGCAGGGGGCAAGTTGGGG
>Ga0315277_10011792_pt1 | contig 10981 bp, 11 predicted proteins | sample YL17G05_15_MG_FD_203695 | JGI IMG/M metagenome (GOLD analysis project Ga0315277, IMG submission 203695) | Sediment microbial communities from Yellowstone Lake, YNP, Wyoming, USA - YL17G05_15 | ecosystem: Environmental > Aquatic > Freshwater > Lake > Sediment | place: USA: Wyoming | collected... | reverse complement strand
GTAACGCACGCGCACTGCTTGCCTTGCGGCAAGCAGTGGCACACCGCCATGAATGACCCGGGCTAGACGGCCGGGAGGAACGCCCGCACCCTACTGTCCAGAGGAGTTTTGCTGATGACCGCCCGCCGGAAAACGCTGTCTTTGCCACTTGCGTGTCTTGTTGTATTCTTGGCCGCCGGTTGGTCGTGGGAGACATGTGCCGATTCCCAGGGGCAGCAACCGGCTCCGGCCGCCTCGGACGAACAACGGCAGTACCTGCTCGAGAGGGTGGATGACGTCGACGTAGTGCAGCTCTACGTGGACGGTTTCGAGCAGTTGCCGCTGCAGGAGAAGACGCTGATCTATCACCTCTCCCAGGCCGCCGTCGCGGGCCGCGACATCTTCATCGATCAGAAGTACAAGCACTCGCTGGCGATTCGCGATCTGATCGAGGAGGTATTGACGCACAGCGAGGGGGTCGATGCCAAGACCCGGGCCGAGGTCCGCCGCTACGCCAAGCTGTTTTGGATCAACAACGGCCCTCATAACCCAATCACCAGCCAGAAAAACGTCCTGAAATGCTCGCCCGAAGACTTCGCCCGCGCGGTGGCGCAGGCGGAGGCGGGCGGCGCCAAGCTGCCCAAGCGGCCGACAGAGACCACGGCGGAGTTGCTCCGCCGCGTGGGGCCCGTCCTGTTCGATCCTAAGGTCGATTCACACGTGACGAACAAGTCGCCGGGACCTGGTCGAGACATCCTCCAGGCCAGCGCGAACAACCTCTACGAGGGAGTCACGCTCGGCGACCTCCAAGGGTTCCGCGAGCGGTTCCCGCTGAACTCCAAGCTCGTCAAGCGGCCCGACGGAAGGCTGCAAGAGATCGTCTGGCGTGCCGGCTTCGACGACGTGGTTCCCCCCGGAATGTACGCTCGGCAGATCAACGCGATCGTCGGCCATCTGGAAGCGGCCGTCCCCTCTGCCACTCCCCAGATGGCTCGCGCCCTGGGAGCCCTGATCGAGTACTATCGCACGGGCAGCCCCGTCGATTTCCGCGCGTATAACGTGGCTTGGGTGGCCGACCACGATTCGCCGGTGGACACGATCAACGGTTTCATCGAGGTCTATCTGGATGCCCGCGGTCAGAAGGGCGCCTGGGAGGGAATCGTCTATTTCAACGACCCGCAGAAGATGGAGATGATCCGCAAGATCGCCGAGCACGCCCAGTGGTTCGAAGACCAGATGCCGTTCGACCCCAAGTATCGCAAGCCTAAGGTGAAGGGCGTCTCTGCCAAGGCCATCCAGGTGGTGATGGAGACGGGCGACGCCGGCCCCGTGACCTTCATCGGCATCAACCTGCCGAACCCGGGCGACATCCGCGAGGAGTACGGCAGCAAATCGGTCTCGTTGAGCAACGTGATCGAGGCCATGGACAAGTCCAGCTCGCCGGCGGCCCGCCGCGAGTTCTGCTTCGACGAGGCCGAATTCCAGCGGGCCACCAAGTGGAAGGACCTGGCCTTGGACCTGGAAGTGAACATGCACGAAGTCATCGGCCACGGGTCAGGCCGCGCGTCGGAGCAGTTGAAGGTCGATCCGGCCGTGGCGATCAAGGAGTATTACTCGGCCCTGGAGGAGGCCCGCGCCGATCTGGTGGCCCTCTGGTTCATCGGCGACCCGAAGCTGGTGGAGTTGGGGCTGGTGGACAAGGAAGGCCTCGCCGACGTGCAGCGCGCGACGTACGAGGCCTACTCGCAGGGCGCGCTGGTCCAGCTTCGCCGCGTCAAGACCGGCGACAGGCTGGAGGAGGACCACATGCGCAACCGCCAGATGGTCGTGCTCTGGCTGATGGACCACACCGACGCGATCGCGGTCAAGCATCAGCAAGACAAGACCTACTACGTGGTCGCCGACGTGGCCGCATGGCACAGTGGCGTCGGCCGGCTGCTGGCGGAGGTGCAGAGGATTAAGTCGGAGGGAGACCTCCAGGCCGCCACCGAGCTGTTCGAGAAGTACGGCATCAGGTTCGATCCCAAGCTCCGTGACGAGATTGTCGCCCGCTACGCGAAGCTGGATCGCCCCTCATACACCGGGTTCGTAATGCCGAAACTCACGCCCGTCCGGGGCGAGGAGGGGAATATCAAGGACGTCGAGATTTCCTATCCCAAGAACCTCGAAACGCAGATGCTCGAGTGGTCCGGAAGGCTGAAAGACCGCCCCTGAACCGGGGAACCGGTCAGGCGCAGGACCGCCCGGCCGCGGTCAGGGACCTGCAATTCGGCATGGCCGTCGGAATGAATGTGGTGTCCTCAAGAGGCCCCTAGCGATGGCACAGACTACTGCCAAACTGGCGATGGGGCAAATGCTGGTCGAGGGCGGGCGGCTTGCGGAGAATCTCCGGCGGGCGGTGGAGATGATTGCTCAGGCCGCGTCGCAAGGCTGCCAGATCGTGGTCCTGCCGGAATGCCTCGACCTGGGCTGGACGCACACAATCGCCCGCCGGCTAGCCGAGCCGATCCCCGGCGCCACCAGCGACCAGCTCTGCCGGGCCGCGGCCGATGCGGCAATCTCAGTGGCGGCCGGGCTGACGGAACGGGCGGCGGAGCGGATCTATAACGCCGCCGTGCTGATCGCGCCCGACGGCCAGATACTGCTCAAGCACCGCAAGATCAACACCCTGGAGATCGAGCAGGATTTGTACGCCACCGGCGATCGGCTGGCGGTCGCCCGCACGCCGCTGGGCACGATCGGCCTGGACATCTGTGCCGACAACTTCCCCGACTCGTTGTGCATCGGCCACACGCTGGCGCGAATGGGGGCGCAGTTGTTGCTCTCTCCGTCGGCCTGGGCGGTACCGGCCGAGCACGATCCGGTGGCCGAGCCCTACGGTGGGCTCTGGAGAGAGTCGTACACCACGCTGGCAAAGCTCTACGAGATGCCCGTGGTGGGCGTGAGCAACGTGGGCTGGCTGAGCGCGGGGCCGTGGCAGGGGCGGAAGTGCATCGGCTGCTCGCTGGCGGTCGGCGGCGACGGGCAGATCCTCGCCCAGGCCCCCTACGGCGAGACGGCCGAGTGCCTGACGGTGGTCGATCTCGAACTGACACCGCGCCGAGCGACGGGCACGGCCATCGCCGAGATGCTCCGCGGCAAGGGATACCTAGATGGCCTTGCGTGATTCCGGGAAATTGGGGACAGGTCCAATTTGCCGGAACGGCCCGAAGGCGGGCACCATGCTTGCATGGTCGTCGCACAAATTGGACCTGTCCCCTTTTTCCTCCCCGGCGGCGTCGCAGGTCGGGTCGAACCAGTTGGTCCCGGTCGAGGCGGTGATACTGACCCCCGCGGCATTGCCGTGGTCGTCGTCCACGTCGATCTCGTTGACGTGGTTGTGCGGCCACGACTGACTCAGATCCATCGTGCCCGAGGTCTTTTGTACGTAACCAGTCCAGTTCCCGGTCGGATCGAGCGTAAAACTCTCGTCCCGCGTTTGACACTAAAATCTACGGACTGACCCTTTGCCCTTGCCCGATGCTGCGGTCCTCTCCGCCGCCCGCGAGCAAAACCTCGACCCGGCCGACTACCTCGCCCGCAACGATGCCTATCACTTCTTCCAACCCCTCGACGCCCTGATCAAGACCGGCCCCACGCACACGAACGTCTGCGACGTGCGGGTGGTGGTCGTGGATCGGATGGAATAGCCCTCTTGCACTGGTGAAGAAATGGCGAAGGATGAGTCACAAGATGACGAACCGCGATCCGATTATCGACGAGATTCATTGCACGCGCGAGCGGATGGCCGAGGAGTTCGGCGGCGACATCGCTGCCATTCTCGAAGATGCCCGGAAACGACAAGAGGTCGCCGGCCGCGCCGTTTGGCAAGGTCCACCGTCGAACAAGGCGTCGAACCCGACCAGCAAGAGGTCTGCAAGTTGAAACCGGACACACACGAACGTCGGCAACCTGCGGGCCGTAGTGGTCGATCGGGCGCGCTCTTTGGCTATCCAGCAACCTTCTCCCCTCGCCCCGCTTGCGGGGAGAGGGGCTGGGGGTGAGGGGGTTTTCCGACAAGAGCTTTGTATCGTTATCTCACTTCGGCACAATCATCAGGATGGCCGCCGAAAGCCGACGATCAAGCCCCGGCCATTCGGAAAACCGAGGCGTGGGCAAACATTGGGGGAGGCGTCCGAACCAATGTAAGTCATCGTCCCTGAAAACCTTGTGTCGATTCTTGATTTCATCGAGGTTCTCGCCAAGCAGCAGCGAGCCCCCACTTGCGGTGTAGTGCGCGCCCGGATATGCTGACAGAACTGGAAATCACGTTACAGGGTAAGTTGGCCAAGGAGGATCAAATGACAGAAGAGCAACAACGACTACTCGAAGAATACAAAGATGCGGCTGCTAACATGCGTCATTACGGCATCATGCGATTCACGCAATTGTCCTTGTTTGCCGTGATTAGCGGTGGAATCGCCAAAGCATTCTTTTCCCCAGGCATCACAGTGCGGCAACGGATTCTCGCCTCCATTATTGGGTTTGTCGTGTCAATGGCGTTTTGGATCATGGAAGAGAGCGCGGCTGACAACTGGTGGCATTTTCACAGACGGGCATCGGCTCTTGAGCCGACACTGGGATATCAGCAATTCACTACGAGACGCTCACGACCCTACGCAAGCGCCACAAATGCAACCCGACTGCTGCTAATTACGACCTTGGGTATGTGGCTGCAATATCTAGTGCGACTGACCTGTTGCGGACAATGAAGTCGGCCAACAACGCCTCCCACGTTACCGCTGGCGCGCGGCGGGCCACCGGAAGGTGAAGGCGGACGTTATGCAAAGGAAGATGGATTGTGCCTCGAAAGGTGCGTGATCTTATTCGAGACCTGAGGCAGAGCGGCTTCGCTGACCGTGGCGGGAAGGGGATTCATAGGAACTTCGTGCATCCCAAGGTGCGCAAACCGATAACCATTTCTGGAAATGATGGTGATGGCGCTTTGCCTTGGCGCGCGCAAGAACGACTTGGTGTTTTCGTCGCCGCACGCCCTCACCCCCTGCCCCTCTCCCGCAAACGGGAGAGGGGAGTTGTTGTTACACGCCCGTTTGTTGGGACCGGGCCGTGCGTCTCGCGATCGAGGAGTCAAAGCGATGAGCCACGCCGACAGATACGTCAAGCTGGTGGAATGGTCGGACGAAGACGGCTGCTTCATCGGCAGTTGCCCGGAGCTGTTCTACGGCGGCTGTCACGGCAGCGATCCACGCGCGGTCTTCGACGAGCTTTGCCAGATCGTTGAAGAGGCCGTGGAGAATTACGCCCGTGACGGCAAGCCGCTGCCGCCGCCGATGTCCGGTAAGCAGTTTGTCAATGCGATGCAATCCATAGCATAGGAATCCATGCCTCTGCTTCAGCGGGAGGAACCATGACGTTGGACGTGCAATTCATTGTGGACCAACGCGGCAATAAGACGGCCGTCGTCATCGACTTGAAGAAGAACGCCGAGCTCTGGGAGGACTTTTACGACCGTGCCCTGGCCGCCAGTAGTGAAGGCGAACCGCGTGAAACCCTAGAATCGGTCCGGAGAAGGTTGCGCCGCCGGAAGCGCCGCTCCCATCGATGAGTACCAGATACTCGGAGGATTACCATGCGCGTGAACAGGTGTGCGGTCGGGTGCGGCGGATGTCAGGGTTTGGGCCGCCGGGAGTTTCTGGCGGCGGTCTCGGTCGGCTCGGCGTCGCTGCTGGGTGGCTCGTTCTCGCGGGCGGCGGAAACGGGGGTCCGTAAGGTTGCGCCGCAGGGCCCGGCGGCCCGCTGTGTGCCGGTGATCAAGGGCTGCTTCGTCCGTCGCAAGGGAGATTACGGCATCCTCTGGCCCGGAGCCGTCTACGACGGAGAGGCCGCCCGGAAGAAATACACCGAGCAGATCCGTGCCACGGCCAAGGAGCTGAACGTCAAGCTGGACCTGCGGCCCGAGCCGATCTACAGCAACCAGGAGGCGAACGCCTGGGTCGCTGAGGCAACCGCCCAGCGGCCCGACGGCCTGCTGTTGGTCCTGCTGGACCGGCAGGAGCACGCCTGGCCGACGGCGGAGAAGGCGATCGACAGCAAGATCCCCACGGTCGTTTTCTCGCCGGTGGGAAGCTCGTTTACGACCAACACCGAAGTCCCGTCGAAGAAGCCCGGTTGCTTCATCTGCTCCACCGACGATTTCCGCCAGGTGCAGTACGGCATGAAGATGCTCCGGGCGGTGGCGAAGCTGCGGGCGACGCGGTGCGTCGTGATCCAAGGCTCGAAGCGGGCAGAGGCGGAGATGCCCCATCTGGGGATCAAGCTGCGAACCGTCCCCGCCAAGGACTTTATCGACCAGTACCAGAAGACCCCCGTGGACGAGGAGGTCGAGGCCCTGGCCGCCGACTACATGCGGCGTGCCCGGCGCCAGGTGGGGGCCACCAAACAGGACGTGATCAACGGCGTGAAGAGCTACCTGGTGGCGCGGACGATCCTCGAGCGGGAGCAGGGCGACGCGATCACCATGGACTGCCTCGGCGCCCTGGGGCCGACCCAGATCAGCCTGCCGTGCATCGCCTGGTCGAAGATGAACGACGACGGCGTGCCGGCCGCCTGCGAGGCCGACCTGGGCGCGGCGGCCACGCACACTATCGTCCAGTACCTCTTCGACCGGCCGGGCTTCCAGCAGGACCCGGTGGCCGAAACCGCCCGAGAGGCCATCATCGGGGCCCATTGCTCCTGCCCCACGAGACTCCGGGGCTTTTCCCAGCCGCCGGAGCCCTTCGACCTGCTGCACCACCACGGCAACCGGGACGCGGTGCCGCGGACCCTTTGGCGCGAAGGGCAGCGGGTCACCTCGGCCGACGTGCTCCCAGGCAGCGAGGAGCAGCCGACGAAGATGATCATCTCCGCCGGCGAGGTGCTGGGCAACGTCGCCGTCCCGCCCGCCGGCGGATGCGTCGTCTCGGTGATGGTCAAGTTCGACGGTGTGACCGACGTGCTGGCCTACCCGGGCTTCCACCAGGTCTTCTTCTACGGCGATTTCAAGCGGGAGCTGGTGCAGTTCTGCCGGCTGCTGGGCATCGAGCCGCTGGTCGTTTGAGCCCGCTGCCACCGTATCCCTGCAAACGGGCTCGAGGTCGGCATGTTGGGTCGCCGATAATAGGGATACGGGTTGTGCCGCAAGCAGGCGCGATGTCTCAGCAGCACTCCAAGAAGACAGGATCACCATGGGCGACGTCCTCCTGAGCGAACAGGTCCAGCAATGGGCCAACGATATCCTGGTCTGGATTGGCTTCGGCACCTTGGTGGGGCTGTTGGCCAAGGCCGTCATGCCCGGCCGCGATCCCGGCGGGGCCGTGGCCACGCTCGCCATGGGCATCGGCGGCACGGTGATCGGCTGCGCCACGTTGAGCTACTTCTACGAGGGCCAGCGGGTGACACCGATCAGCCCGCTGGGACTGGCGGTGGCCACGGGCGGGGCCTTCCTGCTGCTGTTCTTCTACCGCCTATTGGCCGGATTCTGGTTCGTCGAAGGCGACCTGCCACCGCAGCGCCGGCTCCGTCGGCCCTTCCGCTCGCGGCGCTACCGCTCGTCCCACTACATCGACACGGAATAGTGGTCCGCCAGGCCCCATCTGACACGTTGGGTGCCAGTGGCGGCGGGCACCGACGGGCACCATGCGAAACATGGTCGCGTTGGTCCGCCACTGCCGCATCCGGGGCAGGCAATCTGCCTCTGGCACCCTTCAGGTCTCCTTTTTCCTCGTTCCGACGGTCCTCCGTGGAAGCGCACCGTCCGTGACGCTCCGCGTCGCCGCCGACGCAAAGCGTCCGGAAAAGTGGGTTCCCACTCGGAGCATGGGCAGCAGGCGCCGAAGACTCGTTGGGATGGGCAAGATGCGCAAGGAATTCCTCGAATTCCTGGGGGTTGAGTCTGCTCCAAGATCGTTTAGAATGAGTCATAGTGCATAGCAGCGAGGCCAAGATTGCCCGGCAGACCTCAGACCACGTTTGGGAGGTTTAAGCCATGTCTTCGCCTGTCTCTTCCGACGCTGACGTCCGCCCGTCGACGAGCAGGGTCAGCGACGGTCACTCGCGGCAAGCCGACCGCGGGCCGAGGTCCGCAGCGATCGGCGCAGCCGAATCACCGGCCGTAGCCGCCCCGACCAGCGCAGCGAGAGTCTCGGCGGCCGAGAGGTGGCTAGCGGGGCGGATGCTGCAAGCCTTGGGCAGCCCGCCCGTCCGCATGTTGCTCTGGGACGGCGAGGAGATCCCGGCTTCCGGTCCCCCGCCCGTCGCCCGTGTGTTGATTCGCGACCGGGCAACACTGTGGAAGCTGATCTTCCACCCCACTCTGCATTTTGGCGAAGCCTACAGCGCCGGACGGATCGAGGTGGAGGGCGATTTGCTGGAGTTCCTTGAAGCGGTGTATCGGAGCAAGTCGGCGGCGAGAAGACCGGCCGGACCCCTGCGCAAAGCCGTCGCGCGCTGGCGGCGAACGCGGTCCAACACGCTGCGGGGCTCGCGGGCCAACATCCATCAGCACTACGACGTCGGCAACGATTTCTACAAGCTCTGGCTCGACGACCAGTTGGTCTACACCTGCGCCTACTTCCCCACTCCCCAGGCCACGCTCGAGCAGGCCCAGGTGGCCAAGATGGAGCATGTCTGCCGCAAACTCTGGCTGAGGCCCGGAGAAACCGTGGTCGAGGCCGGCTGCGGCTGGGGCGCACTGGGGCTGCACATGGCCAGAGAGTACGGCGTGAAGGTCCGGGCCTTTAACATTTCCCACGAGCAGATCGTCTACGCCCGGCAGCGCGCCATGCGGGAGGGCCTCAGCTCCCAGGTGGAATTCATCGAGGACGACTACCGCGCCGTCTCCGGCCGGTTCGACGTCTTCGTTTCGGTAGGCATGTTGGAACACGTCGGCACCGACCATTACCGGGAGTTGGGCAGGGTGATCGACGGCTGCCTCAGCCCGTGCGGCCGGGGGATGATCCACTCGATCGGGCAGAACGAGCCGTGCGAGCTCAGCCCCTGGATCCGGCGGCGGATCTTCCCCGGCGCCTATCCACCCACCCTGCGGGAGATGACCCGGGTGCTGGAACCGTGGGGCTTCTCGGTCCTGGACGTGGAGAACCTGCGGCTGCACTACGCCGAGACGCTCCGGCACTGGCTGCGGCGCTTCGATGCGGCCGCCGACACCGTGGGCAAGATGTTCGACGGGCGTTTTGTGCGGACCTGGCGGCTGTATTTGGCCGGCTCCGTGGCGGCGTTTGCCACCGGCGCGCTGCAATTGTTCCAGCTCGTGTTTGCCCGCCCCCGCCTCAACGAAATCCCCTGGACCCGCGCCCGGCTGTACGACGGTTCGCCGGCGCCGGGCGGCTATTGATCGTCAGAAGGACAATGCGACATGACGTTTAGCGGCCGACGGCACGTCGGCCGGGAGCATGGCCTCCGTCGCCGTGCGGCGACGGCTAAACCCGGATTATTCACGGTGGTGTGCCACTGCTTGCCGTAAGGCAAGCAGTGCATCGACGTTACGCACTGCACTGCTTCTGGCGAAGCAGTGGCACACTGCGGCGGCTTTCCCCGGCCCGTGAATAATCCGGGCTAAACGGAGTGCCGTTAGCTTTCTGAGGATCAATCAGCGATGGAAACCTGCGAAGTGCTCGTGGTGGGCGGAGGGCCGGCCGGCTCGACCTGCGCCTGGAAGCTCCGCCAGGCGGGACTCGACGTGCTGGTGCTCGACAAGGCGGCCTTTCCGCGCCACAAGGTCTGCGCGGGATGGATCACGCCCGTGGTGCTCGAGGAGCTGCAGATTGACTTGGCCGACTACGCTCGGGGCCGGGTGCTCCAGCCGCTGACGGCCTTTCGCACCGGGCGGATCGGCGGCCCGCTGCTTACGACCGAGTATGGGAAACCGGTCAGTTACGGCATCCGCCGCTGCGAGTTCGACGACTACCTGCTGCGGCGAGCGGGGGCCCGGCTAGAGCTTGGCCAACGCGTCGAGACGATCCGACGGACCGGCGACGGCTGGGTAATCAACGACCGAGTCTGTGCGCCGCTGCTGGTTGCCGCCGGGGGGCATTTCTGCCCGGTCGCCCGGTGGCTGGAGCGTGCCACTGGCGTCTCGCCAGTGCCGCGAGGGATACACGGGCAAGATGCCCGTGGCACCCGGCTGCTGGTGGCCGCCCAGGAAATTGAATTCGAGCTGGGCGCCCGGCAAAAGGCCGAGTGCCCCGTCCAGGCTGGAATCCCCGAGATCTACTTCTGCGACGATTTGATGGGCTACGGCTGGTGCATCCGCAAGGGAGACTTCCTCAACGTGGGTCTGGGGCGCGAAGATCCCCGGCGACTTCCCCGGCACGTGGCGGACTTCTGCGCGCATCTCAGAAAGAAGGGAAGAATCCCGCCAGAGATCCCCGGCAGGTTCCGAGGACACGCCTACCTGCTGTACGACCACTCCTCGCGGCCGTTGCTGGACGACGGCGTGGTCGTGGTGGGCGATGCCGCGGGCCTGGCGTTTCCGCAGAGCGGCGAGGGCATCCGTCCCGCAGTCGAGTCGGGACTGATCGCGGCAGCGGTGATTCTCCAGTCCGGTGGCGACTACCGGCGCGACCGCCTCGAACCCTACCGCCAACGGCTCACGCAGCGGTTGGGCCAGCGCAGCACCGCCCGCTCCGCCGAGCGTGTGGCTGCTTCGGGCATGCGGCGATGGATCGGACTGAAGCTGCTGGCCAGCCGCTGGTTTGCCCGCCACGTGCTGCTGGACCGCTGGTTTCTCCATGCCCGCCAGCAGCCGCTGCGTCAAGAGTCATAAAGCCGCGACCGGGTGGCTGGTGGTCGGCCGCCGGCACCGACCGAAGGTTGGTGGCCCCCAACCGCAACGCTCCGGGGGCTCGCTGGCGCTCGACCCCGGCCACCCTCCGCCCCCAACCGCAACGCTCCGGGGGCTCGCTGGCGCTCGACCCCGGCCACCCTCCGCGGCTGTGTGTGGCGGTAC
>Ga0315277_10011791_pt1 | contig 10981 bp, 11 predicted proteins | sample YL17G05_15_MG_FD_203695 | JGI IMG/M metagenome (GOLD analysis project Ga0315277, IMG submission 203695) | Sediment microbial communities from Yellowstone Lake, YNP, Wyoming, USA - YL17G05_15 | ecosystem: Environmental > Aquatic > Freshwater > Lake > Sediment | place: USA: Wyoming | collected... | reverse complement strand
TTGCGTTCTCAAAGAGGAGCAGAAACTTTAGAGATTATATCGACAATGATAGCCACATGGAAGAAACAAGGAAAACCCCTATTGGAAACTATGAAAGGTTATTTGATATAAGCGTTACCAGGTACCAATAGAAACACTACTAATGACTTAGAAATACATGGGTATTAATTAACCAAACAGCCGGAATAGCTTCTTGTATATAAAAGAGAGTCCGTTTATTATGTAAAGGCCAACAGTTAATAAGAATATCCCTAAAACGCAGGCTATCAGAGAAACTATGATTTTTATTGGCATATAAGTTATTGCGTATCCTGCAAGCGTCATTGGCCCAAAAGGAGCAAAAAACGGCATAGCCCCTAAGGTAAGGGAAAAAACAAGCAATAAAAGGGTTATACAGAAAGAAATAATGCCTAAAGGAAACAAAAGTAACAGGAAGATGATATTAAGGTAAGACTTCAAATGCAAAAAAACGCTAAAAAATCCCCTTTTTTTGTTTTTTGCCTTTATTTGGGCCATTATTTTAATTGGCGTTTATTCTTTATAAAACTAACCTTATTTAGTAACTACTTTTAAGTCACTACAATAAAAAGGTTTATAAACCCCTTATTTCTTTGAAATTGTATAAAAATTACAATTTTATTACAATGCTTAAAATGAAAGGAATACATATCTCAAAAACTGAATCAGACCCAGTTTTTATCAAGTTTTTAGAAGCAAATGGCTTAATAAGGACGGGGATAGATTTCGGCCTGAAAACAGGAATATACGAGTCTGAAAGACAACCCAAGAATGAACCTTATAGATTCACGGGAATAGAATTGACAACTGCATATGCTGGTTTTTCAGATGGTTATTGCGGAAATCCTCCAAAAAATAGCGAGCCTTTTGGCAGACCAAAACGAAAAAGAAATGGAGAGGATACAGAAATAGAGACTTTGCTAGCAAACGAAAAATCGATAACTGCGCTTCTTGGGCCTAAACCAGAATTAAGAGGGGAGGGAGTCACAGAAGAAGTTTGCCAGGGCGCCTTGAATGTGACAAGATACAAAATATATGCGCAGCAATACTTGCTTGGGAGACGGGCAAATCATTTAAATGAGACTAAGAGAGAAAGGTAAAATGAAAAAACAATTCACCCTACGCAAAAAAATAGCAAAACATGGTGAAAATTCTATCATAGTCATACCTAAGCTGCTTAGGGGCGAGCTTCCTCCAAAGACCATTGTAGAGATTTCTATCCTAGTTTTGGAAGAGGCAGCTAAAAAGAATGAGGAGGAAGGAAAATGAGCAAACAAACTTTACACGACCAAATTAGGCAGGGAATAAAGCCAGAAGGCATGAGCTTTATGCTATTTGATTATGCTGGATTAGCGAACGAGTTAGATGAAATCTTAAAGGCACTTACTAGAAATGAATGCGCAAAGAGATGCGGTGACTCTATTGGATGCTGTGTTGCCGGAGCCTACAAAACCGGGGGGGCAACAAAAGAGATGCTGCAATACCAAGAACAAGAAGGAAATGGGCAGAGAGATGTAGACGGGAAATGCCAATATCATGCTGAAGGAAGCGGCTGTACTTTGGTCTCCCTTTTTAGACCACCAAAGTGCCTGACTACGTTATGCGGCAAAAAGGGCGGGCTAAAAGATTATTTAGTAGCAACTTATGGGCGAGAAGGGCAGAAATTTGTAGAAGCAATGGCAGAAGCAACAGACTCTTGTGCAAGTATGATAAACGGAGACAAAGGAGAAACCTTATTCTTAGCTATGGAAGAGGCAATAGCTGCTGGAAGAAGAATTACAGAAAAAGAGAAAGTAGGAGTAAAAATAAATCAGGGGGTAAGATGAAAGGAAGAGACACTAAAAAAAGAAAAAGCGCAAGAAGATGGGGAATTGCAGCCCCGTTTTTAGGAATATTGGCCTATATTGGAGGAGCAAAAGCTGGAAAAGCAGTGGGTCCTGATTTTTTCAGGGAATTGTTCCCGGAAACAAGAGTTGAAGTAATAGCTCCTTCTGATGAAAACAAGGTAGCAGATTATAATTGCGCAGATATAGATTCTAATCCAGTTGAAAGCAACTCTTCTAATTTGGATGCTGTTGTAAGAGATGCCAATGGAATTCCAGATTATACCTGCCTAAGCTATAGTGTTCCAACTGAAGCAGAGGCAAATTTAGGAAGGAGCAACTCTGTGGATTTGGAAGGAGTTATAAGAGATGCTAATAGTGTTGCAGAGCCAAATAAGCCAGCAATAAAACAAACAGCAGAAGCTTCTAAAAAACCATTAATCATAATTGACCCAGGTCATGGAATGAACAATGCAGAAGAAAGGGTAAATGACCCCGGATGCATTGCAAACGGAATTAACGAAAGAGATGTTGTTTCTAAAATAGCAAATATGACTGCAGTTTTTTGCCAACAGATGGGTTTTGATGTAGAAATGACAAGGTACGATAATAAAACAGGAATGCATATAAATAATAGGGCTAAATTCATCGATGAAAGAAACCCTGCAGCTGCTTTGATTCTTCATGCTGATTCAGGTGTTGAAAGCGCAAGAGGGCCTACTGGAGTCTATAGACCCAGTTCTACTAAAGAAACAGAGAGCATTGCTCTGGAAAAAAGTATTTTAACAGAACTTGCAAATATAGATCCAAGTTATGCTACAAGTTCAAGAGGGACAAAAACAGAGATAGATGCAACGGGCCATACTTTAGGGGTTTTGGATGCTAATGAAGTCAATGCTTATATGGAACTAGGATTCTTAACAAATCCACTAGATAAAACTATTTTGATGGACAGGGCATACGAAGTTGCCAAAGCATTAGCTATAGGAACTGCTAAAGATGTTTTAGCAAGAAATCCTGAATTAAAAAATAAGATAAGAACTGAAATACCTGTGCCTGACTTTTCTTATCTTGAGGTTTATAGAGCAGGAGTAGAAGAATTAACAAGGATGTTTAATGAAAAACATGGACAAAACAGAGACCCCAATTCTTTTTTGGCGCAGATTCATGTAGAAACAGGTTCAGAAAGGGAAAGAGAAAATTCGTTCAAATATGACCCTCTTCAAATTGCCAATGCAAGAAAAAAGGGACACTCTTTACTTGAAGTATTGTCAGAAGGAGCTGAAAACAGCGGCCTAATCGGAGACTTTTCATCTTTAAGAGGAAAAACAAAAGCAAGATGGGATGAAAATAAAAAACAATGGGATTACTCGCAAACAGGAATGACTGCAGAAGCAAGCCTTTTAGGAGGCATTGGAGGGGCATATTTTAGGGCTGCAGAGTTTGGCGAAAGAGAGGTCGAAATTGGAGAGCCAAATGATTATACAATTGTAAGCGGAGATAATCCAACAAAAATTGCAAAGAAAGTAGGAACAACAGTAGAAACCTTAAGAAGATATAATAAGATGGATGAAACAAACCTACAAGTCGAATCTGTTTTAAAGTATAGGGAAACAAGAACTGAAAAGTTTATTTCTGGATTGAACTGGGAAGGGGTTTATGGGAGATATAATGGAGATGGAGACCCTTTGTATGCTGCAAAAATTGAAATAGCCTGCAGGCAATTAAAAGAAAATAAAAGCCAAGCTAATTGAAAAAAGATAAAAAAACAAGAAAAAGAGTAAAAAATAAAAAAATAAATTTATGCTACGCTCTGCGTGATGGAGCCTGTTGTTGTCTGTGTCATTGTACTTCCTGTTTTGGTGTAATATACTGTGATTGTTCCTTTAAATGTCGTGCTTGGCGATAGTGTGCAGTTTACATGTGCTGTTACTGTGCTACCAGAAGCAACAGCGCCTGGCGCAGATGGCGTTTCTCCGCAAGCTGTTACAGCAACTTTAGATACAGTATAAGTATCATCACCGTTATTTTTAAGCTCCAAAGAAACTCCTGATGTATTTACAGTCTGTGCATTCAGGTAGAATGGCGGATTCACAACAGCTGCTTTTGGTGTTAGAACATCTCTTGAAAAATAGTAGTACCCTAGAATTCCTATAACTATGATTGCTGCTAAAATTGCCCAGCCATAAGTCATCAAGAACTCCATAGCTGCCTGTCCTTTTGTTGTTTTCATATTTACCTCCTTTTTTGATTCACTTGATTAGTATCCCGAAGATTAAGCAGTTTATAAATATTACTATTACTTTTACCTTTATTCTATACTAGCTTACAATAACAACTTCTTCCTTCTTGGCTACAAATGCCCTCTTCACAGCTGCCGTTACAAACTCCATAGCTTGTAAAATAAATCCCGCATGGAGCAGTATATAAGTCTGGCGGGAGCTCTATTTTAGGAGGATTTACGCTACTTTCACCAGCTCCTCCACCTCCACCGCCGCCTCCACCACTCCCACCTGAACCATTTCCAGAGAGAGGCGAGATGGTTCCCAATTCCCCGCCACCCCCGCTGCCTGCACTGCCTGCGGAATCATCAGGGGAGGATTTTTCTTGGCTGTTAGCCTCTGTATTAAGAGCACCCCCTGCTGTTGTGCCTGGCTCGATTTTTGAAATCCCGTAAAACATGCTCCCTATCAGTATTGCAAATAAAACAAAGAAAAATGCTACAGTCACTCCTATTATATATTTTTCCATTTTTGCTTCTTTTTTACTGTTAAAATAATAAAATAAAGTATAAAAATGTTCTTAATATATTTCATTTTATGGGATATACGAGATATTCTCTACTCCGTAAATGCTTCTATGAGCATTATCTAATTTAAACCAGGACTGCATACCTGTAACAGCATATAAAGGGGAAGGGTCTTGAGAGGAGAAATAAATATAGTCAACAACGCACTTATTCTTAATCGTAATTCCTTGTGCGGAAAGTTTAGGCAGATAGACAAGAGACTCTATTCCATTCTGGCTTGGTGAAAAATCTCCCTCAAGCCTCTGAAGGAAGCTTGGGGCAAGAGAAGAGGCAATATAACTGGAGTTAGCCAGATGCTTGGATAAGTTGGAAACATCGTTTCCATCAACAAAGGGGGAGTAAGAGGTGAGGTTAATCTTATTGACGACAGAGTTGGCTGTTCCTACCACATAAATTGGGTCTTCAAAGCTTTTTATAGGTACATAAGACACAAAAGTAGAAGTCCTGTTCCAGAGGGATAGGTTTGCCTTATCCACAACGAGCAGATTAACAGTAAGGGAGTATTTGATGTTCCAGGGGTCATCTTGAGTAACTTTCAATACAGGATTGCTAAGCTGAACGTCTGCATTAATCTTGCTAGCCTCTTCGCTTAAAAAATTCTGTATGGCAGAGAAATTTGCCCCCTTCATCAGTTCTTCTGGATTGCCGTTAAGTGATCCGTTATAAAATAGCTCATTGATTGACTGGTTCAAGTTGGCACTATACGAGCCAGTTTCGACAATGTTCTTTTCAATCAGCAAAATGGACCTGAATCCTGAGATGTATAAAAGCCTCGGAATATCTTTTTCTACTGAAAAAACAAAATCGTTCATTGTTGCTATCCTCCTTTCTATGGGCCGCCTGTCTTTAATAATAGAAGAAAACGAATAAGAAACTAAAAAAAGCAGGAGAATTGCCATTACAAGAACTGTAAAGAACATTCCTTTTTTATTAACTTTATTTAGTCCCATCTTCTTATCTGCACATCTGTTGAGATTATGTAAGGTATGCCGGTAATTTCAGAAGCGCTTATCTCCAGGTTTTGCTCTGTAAATTTTACGTCTATCTTGCCGTCAAGGCCAGAGTCCAGAAGCTGCAATAAGCTAAGCGTAGCTAATTGAAAAGCATCTTCATCATTAGAGATATTTTGGCCAGAAGCCTTGTAATAGCAATTATCAGTGCCAGAATAATCTAAAGGGACCTTGATACTGGCCCCGGGGCCTGTTTCAAACTCCAGCTCCCAATTGCATCCTTCAGCAGAAGCTACAATCTCAGAATAAGAGGAGGCATTTTGCCTTACTGTATAAATTATTTTATTGTAAGGAGAACCTTGGGTGATGTTATCTGGGGCTATTCCTGTTGTGACTGTAACTAGATTGTCCTGTGAAACTGCGGAGTTTGGTATGTGTATTGGGTAAGGATCTCCAAGTTTAGTATAGTCGCTGCCATAAACACTTATATTATAAATAAAAATATTGTTTATCTTTACACTGTCTGTCCACCTTGGCCCTGAATAAGAAACTGCCTTTGCCTCTACTATTTGGAAATCCTGTGAAAGGTTGAAAATTCCAGAATAGTTATTATAAAACTGGTTTTCCAAGGTTGTTATAAGCCCGTAAGGAGAAGAAGTCTTGGTGTAATTGAGCTCTATATAAGAATTAGGATATAAGGTAGTGGAAAGATTTTCCAGAAGCTTTACTGTCTGCTCGCTGTGGGCTGCTGCAACAATATCCCTTGCAACCTGCTGGTAGGTATCTGACAAGGTAGTAGCATTGGCATAATAATAAGTGCCATTGCCGCACTCGGAAATGTTTCTCAAAGTATCTTCGTCTATAGTTGTGGTGGGGCCAAATCCGATAACCTGGACTCTTATAGTGTGGTTGTAAAATGCGTCGCAGGCAGCATCTATAGCATCTTTTTTTGCATTTCCGCTCCAGCAGTCTGTATTTGCTTTCCCGTCACTCATAAGCACCATTGTCCTGAACTTAGAAGGATTTGACTGCGCTTCAAGATACTCTACTGTTTTCACTATGCCGCAGCAGGTGCATGCACCGGCTCCGGGTTTCCAGCCATAAATTGTACTATTTAACGTAGTGATATTTCTTGAGAGATTATGGTGCTGGGATAAGTCATCTGTGTCTGTATCATAGCCTACAAGACCAAGACGATTGGAGGTGCTGTTCATTATAGCATAAATAAACACTTCGTTAGACTCTTTTACAAAATTTATTACTTTTTTCCCAGTTCCAGGAACATTCTGGTTCATGCTTCCTGCGAGCTCAGCTGTTGAAAAAACATCTATTGGCTTAACAATCTCATAATGTGCCAGGCCGAACTTTATAGGAATAGTTTTCTGGCTTAAGGCAGAATAGTTAAGAAGAGAAAAGAGCTCGGAATTATTTATGGTTACAATCTCTTCATCAGAAGTGTTGCTCTCGTAAATGGTTGTGTTCCCTATAACAAGCAACATTTCAACAGATGTATTCATGTGTAACAGAATATCCATAGTATTCAACTGCCCTGGAACATAAAACCCATCGTACAAGTTAATTAATCCCTCAACTCCTGGAAAATAGTACCTTGTAGGCTTATCTACTCCTTCAAAACCATCATAAATTACCCTAAAATATCCCCCTGCTATATAAAGATTTTCACCAACCAGCTTAATTGTATTTTCCCCGTCATGAAAGCTTGAATTATATGCTGTAAGGTCATACTTGGATGGGGCGAATTCAGAAGAGGAATTCTCATAATGTCCGGAATAGTCTCCATTGATATAGATATCAAAGTCCCTGCTGACGGCTATCTCTAAACCAACATAGCTAAGCTCACCTGTATAGTCAATTAAGATTGATATATTTCCTTCTCCGGCATACCCTCCGAAATAAAAGTATTTTTGGGCCATGCCGCTGGAAAGCCAGGCACGGGCAGAGTATCCGGTTATACTACCATTTTGCTCTATATTACTTAATCCGCTGATCATATGAGTCACAACCTCCACATTTTTGGCACTCTCGTAGGGCGTGGAATTTTTAGATGCTACAAGATTGCCGCCGTACCATACGCCTATATTCTCAGAAGTATCCAGGTAGCCAAGCATTGTATTTGCAAGCTGCCTTGCAAGAGTTTTGTTTGTAATGTAGAACTCTCCTATTTGCTCCAAAATGCTCTGGTTAAGGTCATAGATATAACCTTGTGCTATCAGAGAGGCTACATATGAATCATTTATCTCTCCAATCTTAAGCGTAGAAAATACTTCGCCAAAATCTTCCTGGACTTCGGATTTGTGACTGGAAGAGGAGATATAAGGATATACGAGCAGAATTGTAAAAACTATAATAGCCAGTGCTATTAATGAATCCAGGCTAAAAAAAACTGCTCTTTTTTTCATGTTTTTCATTTTATTTTTTGTTCACTCCCATATATCAAAATAAACTGTTGTAGGCTTGTTTTTGTAGATTGTAAATCTCGTAATCCTTATTAGATTTTTTTCGCTACTTGGCTTGTTGCCTATTCCCTCCACTTCTAAACCGCCTATGGATATATTTTGCGAAAAAGAGAGGTAATATTCAAACCGGGTATTAAAGAGGGCTCTTGTCCGGTTGTAATCTTCAGTAGAAATGGTATAAAAATATTCTAATTTTGTTTCATTTATCTTGTTGTCTGAAAGTATTCCTAGAGTACTAACACTCGTCGTGTTCCAGCTGTCGGGATACCCCTTGGACAGGACAGAGTCGGCTATTGCTTCCCCATCATAAGATAAAGAATCTATGTTTTCTTTTGCTTCATTCGGCCTGTTGATAGTGTAAAAGAAAAAAATAAGTATTCCAAATGTAAAAATGACAAGCGCTACTGCAAGGTCTATGCCCCATGCTTGCGAGCGTTTGGACTTTAACAATCTGAGAGGTACTATCACAAAGCCCAGACGCGAGTCTTTTTTCCCCCTTTTTTCCATAATTATATATAGAACTAAGATTAATAAAACTAACTGAAAAGGCTTTTAAGCCAGCTATAAACTTGCGAGGCAAGAGACAACGAAGATTGTTGAATTTCTGAGTTTTCTTTTAATAAAATTATTCCCTGCTTGCCTTCTAAAGTTATACTTGTTATATTAGTTCCTTCATAGGTCTGGTAAATATCTTTCAATTCTACTGTATGGGGGCTTCTCCCTATATTTACTAAGACTAGCCCATTGCTGAAATTCCTTGCATAAATAATATATTCATCAGGAACATCTTCTGAAAATCTAATATCATCAATCCATCCCTCTCCTGCAGCTTCTTTATGCATGCCTGCTGAAGAAATTAAAAAATATTTAGCATTAGATGGAGCTTGCAGTGTATTTGTAAGAAACATCCAATCAAAATCCCCAGAACCTGGTTTCAATAAAGATAATTGAACTGATAATCTGTTATAATTTTCATCATAAAACCAACCCCATACACCTAGACTTTTCCAGTTGCTTGTTTCATTAGGAATTAAATTGTTGGCTTTGAATCTGGCGCTTAATGCATAATTCTTATTTGGCTCTACAGGAACATAATTCCCTGAGATATAAGCTGCATTGGGGCTGCTTATGAAATGAGCAGATTTGTTTCCGTCAAAAGAAATTGAAGATATATCAGGAGTTCCGCTATTTTGTGAAGTAATCTTCCAGTTATCAAAATTAGTTTCAAAAGATGGATTTTGAATTAAATTGGGCGCTGCAGAACGTTTTTCTTCAAAAATGAAGTAATCACCTTTTGGCACTCCAATAGGCATGTCCCATTCTGGATAATAGGTTATTTTTCCCAGATCTGACAAACTTTGCACTTTAAATCCAGGATAAGAATATTGGGCATCATAGGAAAGCAGAGAAATTGCATAGCATAACATCATCTTTTTCTTTATTAAGAGCTCGTCTTGAGAGTTCCCAGAAGTTTTATCATAGGCTAGAAGAATCTTATTTTTTCCAGTAACTTTTTTATTCAATTCTATGGCTTTTGACAATGATCCTTCATCTGGGAATTCATAATCGCTCGTACTGGAGGTGCTCAATAACCCTTCAATCATCTTTCCATCAGAAACTTCCAGATAATCCAATTCTTCAAAACCGGTATTTATAATTAATAATTTACTTTGTAAAATATTTTTTATTGCCTGCAACTGTGCTTTTGTGTCATTATGCCAGTTTATTATTATATCTTGGCTTGGGGCTAATTGATTATCTTTTGCAGAATATTTTACATATACTGTTGCTCCTTTTGGTAAGGCAGCCCCTAATGTAATTTTTTTGCCTGAAAAACTTCCTCCAGCATAATAATTTGTGCCAGTATGACCTGAGTTATCCCATACTCCTTGCACTCCTCCTTGGCCTGAAACAGCCCCGCCATCATTCCATATAACAAAGTCTACCTGCACAGAACCATCATCCTCTACTACAGACTGTTCATTATTTATATTTGCATAAAATCTAGTTGGGGAAAGATATCCCCAGGTATCGTCTGTAAATATACCATCAACATCTGGATACGTATTAAGATTATTTTGGATTCTTAAAACTAGATGGTCTTTCCAGCCAGAAGAAGGGTCCATTAGATACCATGAATAGCTAGTCTGTCTTAATCTATGCCCGTATTGGTCATGAACAAACCAATCTTCGTGCTGATTTACTTCATTCCAATCAGAATAGGATTCGTGCATTCCCATTAAATCCTCATATTTTAGAGTTTTTATATTGGGATTTTTTGCTTTTAATTTATCTGCTTGGCTTGAGATTCCATCAACTAACTCGAATTTGTCTGCGATAAATTCTAATTCGGAATCACTATAAGATCCGTATGCAACAATGTGCTTATGAATGGTTGAATTGACAGGAAGAGGTCCACACATGCCATTGTCACAATATTCTCCATTACTACATCCCGGTGCGCATGTTCCACCGCATCCATCATTTCCGCACTGCTTTCCTGAGCATTGAGGGGTGCAAACGGTGCATTTTCCATTCTGGCAAGTTCCCCCATTGCAACTTGCCCCGTTGCTTTTGTTTAAGTCATCTTGGCAGGCTATGCTACTACCAGTACACATTTCAACTGCATCGCATTCGGAAACATTATTCCTGCATACTGTAGAAGAAGAGTTGTAAGAAGCATAGCATTGCTTAGAAGTTTGGTTGCATAATCCTTTTCCACATGAGTCTGTAAGATAAGAGCAGTTGGAATCAATAGTGCAATTGATTAGCTGAGCGCAATTTCCAGTTGAGTTGCATTCATATCCCGCATTACATCCAGGCGGGCAAGTGCCACTGCATCTATCACTCCCACATTGCTTATTTGTACAATTTGGGGTGCATGAAGGGGGAGTATTATTCCCG
>Ga0315277_10011788_pt1 | contig 10981 bp, 9 predicted proteins | sample YL17G05_15_MG_FD_203695 | JGI IMG/M metagenome (GOLD analysis project Ga0315277, IMG submission 203695) | Sediment microbial communities from Yellowstone Lake, YNP, Wyoming, USA - YL17G05_15 | ecosystem: Environmental > Aquatic > Freshwater > Lake > Sediment | place: USA: Wyoming | collected... | reverse complement strand
TTCTGTGGCTGTTCTTAATGAGCGCAATGATCACTTTCAACTCGTTGTCTTTCATGAGCAACCCTTTCCTGCATATACAATCGGTTTCGCCAAGTACTTAAAATGTGGTGTTCGACTCAGCGCGCGCAACAGGAAAAAAGGCTGTTGAAGAGAACCAAACTCCAGCGCATGCCCATAAGAAAACTCTCACCAAGCACATACTACATAAAATCTGGCGTGACCTGCAGTCATGATTAAGCGCAAGCGGGCTAAAAGTGCTCTTGGTTTTCCTCGAATCTGATTTACATGAGAGAGTTAAAATATGTGGTTTTGAATTGTCAAGCTGGTCAATGAACGGTGATGTTCCGTGCATGGATTGCTAAGCTTTTCTGAAAGAAAAGAGGTCGCTCAGTTTGTCAAGGACAAGGGCATAAGAATCCTCAATTTGTGTCACGTTCCCGAGGATGGGCGGCTGAAGACTCTCAGTTTTTCAGCGGCAGACAACGACCGTGTTGAGGAGATTCTGGAGTATGGCGAAAGGATAGATGGTTCAAGCTTGTTCTCATTCATAGAGCCGAACAAGAGCGACATCTATCTTATGCCTGAATTGTCTAGAGAATTCGTCAACCCTTTTGCAGCCACGCCTACACTGAACGTGCTGTGCAACTATCTTGATGAGAACGGACATCACTTGGATATTGCTCCAAAGAACGTGCTGGTCAGGGCCGAGGAGAAACTGCGTTCATCAAGCAGCATTGCCCTGAAGGCTTTGGCTGAGCTCGAGTTTTACTTGATTTCCAAGCCATCGCCTGAAGCGCTTTTCGTGAGTGCATCCGATAGGAATTATCATGAATCCACACCTTTTGCCAAGTTTGAAGGTTTAAGGAACGAGGTTTTAGTGACCTTGGCTGAGCTTGGCATTTCTACGAAGTATGGGCATTGTGAGGTCGGTCGAATGCTTGGTAAGGACAACTCAGTCATCGAACAGCACGAAGTGGAGCTCAAGCCTCAGGGTCTAGTGGAGATGGCAGAGAACGTTGCGATTGCGAAATGGGTGATAAGAAACATTTGCTTGAAGTACGGTGTGTCTGTTTCGTTTGTTCCCAAGATGGCTCTTGACCACGCTGGAACAGGGATGCACGTTCATCTCTGTGGGTTGAGAAAGGGTGAAAACGTGATTGCCAACGCGGATGGGAGCCTAAGCCTCGATGCTCTCAAGATGATTGGCGGGATGCTGAAGTTTGCGCCTAGTCTGGCGGCGTTTGGAAACCCGACGCCTATTTCCTACTTGCGCTTCATTGCTCGCAAAGAGTCTCCAATGCACATATGCTGGAGCGCTAGGAACCGTTTGGCGCTGATAAGGGTTCCTTTGTGGTGGAGCTTTAAGAAAACGAATAAGGAATTTGACTGTTGCAGGGAGACTTTTGAGTACAGAGCACCAGACGCCTTTGCAGACGCCTTTCTGCTTCTTGCGGGCATGGCTTTGGCAGTGAATTATGGGCTGGAGAATCAAGAAGAGGCTTTAAAGATTGCAGAAGACCTGCACGTTGAGACTTCGAACAAGAAACAAGAAAGGTCGAAGATTTTGCCTGGCTCTTGTAGCGAAGCTGCTGACTGCCTTAGGAGGGATAGACGATTCTATGAAGCAGATGAGGTTTTTCCGAGAAGACTGGTTGACAAGACTGTTGATAAACTTAAAGCCTATCGAGATGGAGACTTGTGGAAGAGGTTGATGGAGAAGCCCGACGAAGTTGAGAAGTTGATCGGGCAATATATGCATCATGGCTAGCTTGGGAAACGCTTATAGGATCTCCTTAGTGGTTAAGGTTTTGGACACAAGATGTGTGTGAGAATTGCGGATCCATCGAGTTCTATAGAGAAAGAGTGGAGAAGAAGGAATAAGTCATGAGCAAGGCTAAAGATGTGAAGGGAAGGGGCAAGTCGGTGAAAGATGTTGAGTTGAGGCTTGTTTCTGAGTTGATGAAGAACAGTCGCAGAAGCGATAGAGAACTGGCCAAGACAATAGGAGTCTCTCAACCTACTGTCTCAAGAGCGGTTAAGAGGCTTGAAAAAGAGGGGTACATTCAGGAGTACACGATTATACCTAATTTTGTCAAGCTTGGCTACAGGATTCTTGCCCTGACTTTTGTTAAACTGAAACAACCCCTAGATGGGCAGGAGATAGACAGGGCCAGAAAGATCGCAAAGGATGCCATCAAAACAGGGCCTTTTGAAGTTGCCATGCTTGAAAGAGGTATTGGTTTAGACTGTGATGGGGTGTTCCTTTCCTATCATGTGGACTATACTGCTCATGTGAAGTTCTTGGAGTGGCTAAGGCAATTCGAGTTTCTGAAAATAGACGAGATCAGAACCTTCTTGGTAAACTTGGAGGATGAAGTTCGCTATCGTCCGCTGACTTTCTCTTTGCTAAGCCAGCACATACATAAAACGGAGTTGGGGAAGTAATGAATGAAGAGACGCTCGGCTCAAGTTCCACGTGTAAAATGCCACAGCAAAACCGAAAACAAGACAACCGTGAGCCTATACTTGGACAGAAGCTTGGTTGAAAAGGGCAAGAATCACGGAACAAGCTCTATCAATCCTCGACTATCTACACAACCAAAACGAATCCGAAAGCTCTAAATCTCTTACTGGATGTTCTCTTCAGAGAGAAAATCCGTGGGCGGATAGATCAGTCTGGCATGATCGCCACGTTGGCATCGTGGAGGTCGCGGGTTCAAATCCCGCTCCGTCCACCAGAAGCGTCTTGGGCTTATCTGGAGAGCCAGAGGCGCGTGCTTCTGGCTATGTTTTTTTTGCAGATGTCCCGTCTTCCACGATTCAACATCCTCTTTCTCTTTCCGTTCGGCTTCGTCAATTTCTTCTTGTCCTTATCAGACATGGCGAACTATTTGCTTGTCGCTTCATGTTTTTAAGCATTTTCCGGAAGATGCGTGTGGCTTCAGCGTTGTAGAAGGTTCCTTGCTTCTTTCATGCACAGAAAGAAAAAGTGGTGCTTGCAGAGAGGATTGGCAATGAGGGATGACCTTTCTTAGGAAAGGATTAAAGGCATGGTTTCAGACTTAATTCGTTGCGGAAGGGATGGGCGAGGGATTTCATGAAAGTTTTGATTGCCTTAACAAGAGTTCTCCTTATCGTAGGAGTCACTGGTGCCAGCATTCTTTTTATGATTTGGGCGTTTGCCAGTCTTTTTGCGGTCACACGCTCAAGCATTCTCGCTTTTCTACCTATTCCCGCAATTGGTTTTCTAGCTATCTTCGTCTCCACAATTGTGCTCAATTTCAGATCTGAAGCACATGCGGCACCGCAATCTTGACATATGTTCAGGGCTTAAAACATGCGGGAGCAATAGATCTTTTCGCATACCTTTTCGCCAAGGCTTCAACTCTGCCCTCACTGTTTGCCGTCCTCGTCCAAAGCCTTATAGTGACATTCGGTGCTAGCGTCATGAATAACTGGCCTATGGCTATCCTTGGATTAACGTCAATTAAGCATGCAACAGTCTATTATAGCTTGGATTCAGGAGCGTTTACGGGTTCAGTCTTTGCCAACATTATCGTGAACAACCTTGGTCCACACTTCTTTCCACTAGGCTCATTAGCCATTTTGATGTGGCTTGGCACGATGAAAAGGAAAGGACTGACGGTCAGAATCAGGGACTATTTCAGGATTGGAGCTGTATTATGGATCTTGGAAGTCACCGCCGCATCGGTCATCTTGTGGCTTGAAATCACTTACGTGGGGCTAAGACTAAGCGGTTAGGAGTCATCTATTGGCTGGGATTTTCGCCGATACAGACCTACCCCTATCCCCCCACCTTTTTTCCCATTTCTCAAAACTCGGATATGCGGTTAACGAATCGGAAAAGAGGAATGCTTAAGAACCTGTGTCTGATGGAAAATAGGCTTCTTCCCCGCACTGGCTCAGATCAAGTCCCTGTTCTTCTTCGTCGGGTGTCACTCTTAGCTTGGAGAACACATTGATGATTTTCAGGAGCGCAAAAGAAATGACAAATGCGAAAACAACGACCACTAAGACAGCTTCGATCTGTGTGAGGAACTGACTCGGATTTCCATAAAAAAGCCCATTAGCACCAGCAGGGTTTACCGCGGTCGTTGCAAACAGTCCTGTCGCTATTGAACCCCATATTCCGCTGACTCCATGGCATGCGAAAACATCCAACGTGTCGTCTAGACGTGTCCGCACCCGCCATGCAGAAACCAGATTGGATATGATTCCAGCAGCCAAACCTATGATAATAGCTGAAGCTGGGGTGACGAAGCCAGAAGCAGGCGTGATTGCAACGAGTCCACAGACAGCGCCGATTGCAATACCAGTGGCAGAAGGTTTGCCCTTCATTATCGTGTCCATGACCATCCAGCTGACCGTCGCCGCTGCTGCTGACAAGTTCGTAGCGACAAACGCGCTAACAGCAATTGCACTTGCAGATAGGGCGCTGCCTGCGTTGAAACCGAACCATCCAAACCATAACAAAGCAGCTCCCAAAATCACAAATGGAACGTTGCTAGGTTTTCCCTGCATTTTCCCACGATCTATTCTCGGTCCAACGACTATGGCTGCGGCCAAAGCGGAAAGCCCAGCTGTCACGTGTACTACTGTGCCACCTGCAAAGTCGATCGCTCCGAGCACCTTGATCCAACCAGCAGGGTTCCAAACCCAATGCGCGACTGGCGAATAAACCAAGGTTGACCACAATACGATGAAGATGAGGAGTGAACGAAATCTCATTCTTTCAGCGAACGCTCCCACAATCAGGGCTGGCGTGATAGCCGCGAACATCAGTTGAAAAGCAAAGTAGAGCAGTTCCGTGATTCCTGGCGCTCCGAACTGGCTGGCCAGAGGAGCCGCTACGCCAACGTTATTCAACAATGCCTTGTCCAGATTTCCAATGTATCCACTCATAGAAGGACCGAAGGCGAGGCTATATCCCCAAAATGCCCACACCAAGCTCACCACGGCAAATATGGCAAAGCATTGCACTATCGTGTAGGCAATGTTCTTTCTTCTGACGAGTCCTCCGTAGAAGAATCCTAGAGCAGGCGTCATCAGCATGACAAGGGCTGAAGCCATGATTACCCATGCGGTATCTCCAGAGTTTGCCGACACTTCTTTTCCTTCTCAAATCATCTTAGCTATGGGCAGAAACCCTCTTTGTGTTTTCATTTGCTATTTATAACTTTCGACTGCCTTACCTAGTCGAAACCTGCAGGTCTCAACAGCACCCTAATAATCGTAAGCGCGCTAATAAGTGCAGCTTTACATGGTATCAGGACAGACAATGAAAAGGAGAAGCTAGTCCCTAGTTCACCATGATCCGATCTCGGACTGCAATATCCTGCCAAGACGCCTAGTGCTCACTCAGAAATATGAACTGTTCTATGATTCTTCTATTCCTGACTTCTGGGTGGAGCAACACGCCATAGATGTCTCTTTCCCTATGCTTTATGGCCTGGACACAGTTATTAGATTCAGCAAGAACGTCAAACTCCATGGATGGTTTGATTGAGTATTTGTGTAGTTCGTATGCCTCGAATGTTGAAGAAAATAGTGCGTTCTCTTTTGTTGTCCTGATGCTTGCCATTCCTATCTCAAGACAGTTCTGCAACGAAGAACCGAAAACAAGTCCTATCGTCTGCATGCCCGCACAGATTCCAAGAATCGGTATATCGGATTGGCGTATCCATTCAAAGTCTGCGATATTGCCAAGATACCCTTCGTCTTTTAGTGCTGTGCCCGATAGCACAATCCGGCTATAGTCTCTAACTTCCTCATGGCTCACATCAGAGTAATGCTTGACAACAGCTTCTTCAAAATCCTTGATCACCGAGGCTATGGGCAACACGAATTCGTCATAGCCTAATGAATCCTTTCTGCAGTTCATATCAACTATCAATATCATTTCTTGACCAATCGCCCTTTCCTAATAATAAAAACGCCGGAGTTACCCTTCGCTTCGATCTCATGGTCCAAGACCTCAATCTTTCTCTTGAAAAATGGGGCATCCAAGACCGTGGTTTCTATTTCTCCCCCCTCTCCTGAAGGACTGATGCCATATGTTTTCGAAAGCCTCACTAATTCGCCAACCAGTTTTCTGTCAATCTCCTTTCCCAGCCACGACTCATCCAGCGGATAAGCAAAAATGCCTGAGATTATCACCTTGAAATCGTTTCTCACAATCTCCTCAAGCAATTCCTGTTGATCTCTCTTCCACAGTGGATTGAAACACCACAAGTCCAACGTATTGCAGATTCTCTGGATTCTTTCAGCTTGATAAACCGATTCTATCGCTCCGGTTACGACACCGTCTATTCGATTAATCTCTTTGGCCCGTTTTATTGCTGATTTTAGGTCCTCAAGCTCTGCTTCTTTTCTGCCTTCTGTAGACTCTTGAATTAAGGGCAGATCTATTGCTTCAGCTTGCAGTTCGGTGAGGTCAATGTTTGGCGTATGGAACATGTAGCTTGCTTTGTTCTTGGAGATCAAGGAGATCAAACACACAACTTCCTCCTTCTCCATCGCTTTTGACAGGGCAAGCGTTGAATCTTTGCCACCTGAGAAGAGAACAGCAAGCCTCATAATTCACTAGTTCTCGGACGAGTCTATTAACAATCTCGCTACGGCCATGGAACTAGTTGAAGCCCGTTGATTGCATTCTCTTCTTGGGAATCGTTATCATGGCCATGGGACGTGAGAGGATGCTCGAACTGGTCGTCCATTCTTGACATAACGTGCTATTTTCGTCTGCCAAAAGCCAGAGTTCCGATTGCTATCATGACAAGATCGAAGCAACCTATGATGAGAACGTCATAAAACAATGAGTGCAATGACTGCCAAGCATCACCCAGAATGATTATCCTCAAGGCATCAACACCATACGTCAATGGGTTTAGAACTGACACAGTCTGTATCCAGCTTGGAACGGTCTCGCCACGGATTGGAAACAGAGCACCACTCAGGAAGAACAAGGGCAGGTTTATGAAGCTCTGGATAACACCATAGCTTTCCAAACTCTCCATAAAACTCGCTACAGTCAGCCCGATGCTTACTAACCCAAAAGTAATGAGTATCATTACGGGCAAGATTTCAAGAAACATGATGAGATCCAACCGCATCCCCAGCAACAAACCAAGAACGAAAACGATAGTTCCTTGAATCACAGCATCTGTGCTGTCGCCAAGCATCTTCCCCAGAAAAATTGAGAAGCGTGAAATGGGAGCAACCAATATTTCTTTCAGGAAACCGAACTCCCTGTCCCAGATTACTGAAATACCCATGAACATAGATGTGAAGAGCAGGGTCTGGCCAATTATGCCCGGGAATATGTACTGCTGGTAGCTGAGGTTGCCTACTGTTCCTGAAATCCGTATACCACTGCCAAATATGACTAACCAAAGCAAAGGCTGGAAAAAGCTACTGATGATTCTTGTTCTGTCCCTAAGGTAACGTTTGATCTCGCGAAGCCAGAGAGTGTAAATACCTCTAGTCTCAGTCATTTGATCTTCCTTCTCCTGATCGCTGACAGGCCATGAAGCTCGTCGCCACTTTCAACCCGAATTGCCCTTCCCGTGTAGTGCAAGAAGACGTCTTTGAGGTTTGGTTCGCGAAGAGACACCGACTCAACATATATGTTGCTGGTTGAAGCGATCTCCACTATTCGCGGCAGCAAAGCCTTCCCGTCTCTGACCGTGATTTCAAGCTCACCTTCAGCTACGCGAGTTTTCTCGATGTCTACTTTCTCAGTGACTATGGCAGAAAGCCGTTCTGCCTCTTTAGTTCTCACCGTTATGACATCTCCTTCCAGAGTGTCTTTTAGTTTTGAGGGTGTACCGAGGGCAACTATCTTGCCGTAGTCCATTATGGCTATGCGGTCGGAGAGTCTGTCAGCTTCTTCCATGTAATGCGTGGTCAGGATTATCGTGATATCGTGGGTTTTTCTCAGTTCTTCAATGTAGGTCCAAATGTGCTCTCGCGTTTGTGGATCAAGCCCTATGGTTGGTTCATCAAGGAACAGAACTCTAGGATAGTGGATTAATCCTCGAGCTATTTCGAGTCGGCGCCGCATTCCACCAGAGTAGGCGCGTAGAAGGTCATCAGCCCTTTCTTCAAGCTCGACCAATTTCAGGACTCCTTCGATGCGATTTCTCTGTTCACCAGGGGGCACGCCATACAGATTCGCGTGCATGTACAGGTTTTCCCGCCCTGTCAGTCTGTCATCGATGCTTGGGTCTTGGAACACTATGCCTATTGATTTTCGAACTTGGGTGGCCTGTTTGGCGATGTCAAAACCGTTTACTCTGGCAATGCCCGATGTTGGCCTCAAAATCGTGCAAAGCATAGAGATCGTGGTTGTCTTGCCCGCGCCGTTTGGTCCGAGCAAACCGAAGACTTCCCCCTTCTCTACGGTGATATTGAGTTTGTCCACTGCTGTGAGGCCGTTGAATTGCCTGGTAAGATCAATTGTCTCAATGGCGCTTTGCATCAGTTCCCTTTGCGCTCCTTGCTCCACAGTCAGCAGAGCAAGTGGGTCTGGGTTGGAGAAATATCTTGCCCTTTGAACGTGGCGCAAATTAAGCAAGTCTTACACGATTGGGTTCACTTCAACTCTATCTAGGATCTTCGCGCATGTGCTTTGCATTCTGTCAGACGTGAAGGTTTTATCCTTGGAATTGTCTTTGCAAAGACAAAGGTGACGCAAAAATGAAGATTATAGGAATAGTTGGCAGTCCAAGACATGGAGGAAACACTGAGGATCTTACCCGTATAGCACTAGAGGAAGTCCAGAAAGAGGGTATTCAAACAGAGCTTATCAGACTAGCAGAGAAGAAGATAGAACCTTGTGACGGCTGTCGAAGCTGCATAGAGACCGGCGAATGCCACTTCAAAGATGACTTCGAGAGCATATTCACGAAAATGAAGGAAGCCCATGGCATCATACTTGCCACTCCAGTTTACTATGGTGCAGCCACCCCTCAAATAACAAGTTTCATAAGCAGATTCTATGGTAGGCAAGGCAAACCATTGAAAGACAAGGCTGGGGGACCCATAGTTGTAGCCCGTCGGGCAGGGCACAATTTCACTTTGGCTCAACTCATGTTTTTCTTCATGATCTCTGAGATGATTGTTCCAGGTTCATCCTATTGGAACGTGGCCTTTGGTCGTTCAAAGGGCGAAGCTCTCAAAGACGAGGAAGGAGTTCGCACAATCCAAAACTTCGGTCGCAAGTTGGCTTGGCTTGTGAAGAAGATCAACGCGTGAATATTCGCTGATGGGAGAGCTTGACAGCGCTTCGTGTACGCTAAATTGGCTTCGACTTAACATTTTTCATGATTTGCCCCCCATTTGCGATGATGGTGCGGGGGGTGGGATTTGAACCCACGAACCCCTGCGAGATAGGCTCCTGAAGCCTACGCCTTTGACCATGCTTGGCGACCCCCGCGACGTGATGACTATGCTGAGAAAAGGTTTAAGAGTTACTGTATGCTTCTCAGTAAAAACGGTGTTTATATACGCCTACCCACGGTTCACTGTCAAAAGCTGGAAAGGTTCGAGGGCAAACCCCTAAGATACAGGCTATTACGAGGAAGAGTCCGAGCCCAAGGTTCAGAAACAGGCGCAACTATGAGAAAAGAGTAATGCTTCAAAGAAAAGCTGGGCAAAACTGGGTCTAAACCGGCTTCAACCTTTTTATTTAATTGAATCCTAACTAGAGAATATGCTAGAAGCTTCACTCGCCATTCTGAATGCGCATGTGATAACCCTAGATGCAAAGCGGCCTGTTGCAGAAGCCATTGCCATCCGAGAAGAAAAGATAGTGGCAGTTGGCTCAAACAAGGAAATCCGAGAATACACAGGCAAGAAAACAAAACTGGTAGACGCAAAAAACAGAACAATCGTTTCAGGATTCGTCGACTGCCACGTTCACATGACAGGCTTCGGATATTCCTTGCAGAATCTAGAGCTCAGAGATGCAAGCTCAATAAGAGATGCCCAGCGAAGATTGGCGAAATATGCGAAGAAGAATCCCGGAAAAAAGTGGCTTGTGGGCGGGCGATGGGATCAAAGCCGTTTCTCTGATAAACGCTATCCAACCCGTTGGGACCTGGATGCTGCGGTAGAGGATAAGCCAGTGTTCCTAACCCGTGTCTGCGGGCACGTGGGTGTCGTCAACACCGAAGCTCTACGGCTGGCTGGAATAACAAAAACAACTGTCGTTGAAGGCGGAAGGGTTGACTTGGACGAGAAGTCAGGTGAACCCAATGGAATACTGCGCGAGAATGCTCTGGACCTGATTTGGAAGATTCTTCCCAAGCATAGCCAAAGAAAGCTTGAAGAAGCCTGTGCACTAGCATGCGCGAAAGCAGTAGAAGCTGGTCTCACTTGCGTGCATTGGATGGTGAGCTCTGCGAATGAAATCCGTGCCATCCAGAGCCTTCATTCCAAAGGAAATTTACCTTTAAGAGTCTATCTTGGTGTTTCCATCGAGTTACTGAAGGAGTTGGCTGGGCTAGGACTGCGGACGGGTTTCGGAGACGACTTGGTCAAAATAGGATTTGTGAAAATTCTAGCCGACGGCTCACTCGGCGGACACACAGCGGCTCTAGAGGCCCCTTATTCTGACAAACCTGAGACTACTGGCATGATGCTATACACTCAAAAGGAATTGAATCGGCTTGTTCTGAAAGCGCACAAGGCTGACCTGCAGCTAGCCATCCACGCCATAGGCGATCGTGCAGTAGAATCAGTTCTAAACGCTTACGAGAAGGCCTTGAAAGCGCATCCGCGAAGAAATCATAGACACAGAATCGAGCACTGTTCAGTTCTAAACACGAAGCTCGTCAAGAGAATGAAGCATTTGGAATTGATAGCCTCTGTTCAGCCTCATTTTGTTTTCTCAGATTTTTGGGCTGTTGACCGCGTTGGTGAGGTTCGAGTGCGATGGGTTTACCCGTTAAAAGCGCTT
>Ga0315277_10011785_pt1 | contig 10984 bp, 9 predicted proteins | sample YL17G05_15_MG_FD_203695 | JGI IMG/M metagenome (GOLD analysis project Ga0315277, IMG submission 203695) | Sediment microbial communities from Yellowstone Lake, YNP, Wyoming, USA - YL17G05_15 | ecosystem: Environmental > Aquatic > Freshwater > Lake > Sediment | place: USA: Wyoming | collected... | reverse complement strand
TGCCCAGCTTGGCTTGATTGGACGTATGGTTATAACCTACCGTCCCTGTGCCGCAAGCCAGACGCGAAGTTTGGATGCCGGTTTTGCCCAGGGTCACGATATCGGTGGCGCTGAATCGGCCCGGCGATCCGGTCGCGACCGTCGCCAAGCCCTTCGAACCGAGCCAGGCTGCGCCCAACCCCAGTGCAGTCTTGCCGAGGAATTCTCTGCGTTTCATGACGCCACCTCGATTTTGTGAAATCGGGATTGTGAACCCGCTTCTGCCCTGAATCGCGTTTGACTGTACCCAACTTACCACGTCCGCATGCGACTCGCAACCGTCCCCTGGCCTCGCGAGAAGATTCTCAGGAGGTTATATCGGGGATCACGAGCACAGGATTGGGCAGATGTTAATGGCAGGCCGAGCAGATCGCCTGCCTGAAAAACTTTCGTCGAGCGTGGGGGAATTTCAATTTGGGGAGAGGACTGGAGCTAGACGAATCGCCCCTCGTACTGCGTGACTCCGGCACGCAGGGAATCCACGCCCTGGATTGGGAAGCACCGTCGTGGTTGCCCCAGACACCGATTGGCCCCAGAGCAGAGGGGCACCTCAGAGTCTGTGTGAAAACCTTGCTATAGCGGCGATGTCCGCATCGCCGTCGAGGTGTTTTCAATTCCTTCGGCGGTGAGACACCGCCGCACCAATGCCCGGAGCCCGGTTTTCACACAGACCCGTCAGGCCGCGATCTCGCGCACGATGCGGGCGTTTTCGCCAATCTGATCGGAGAAACGCGGGAACATGCCCACAATCGTCGCATCCCCGGCCTTGAGGTTCTCGAAGGCGAACTTGAAGGCCGCGCGCACTTGATCCGGCGACTCGCACCTTCGCCCTGCTGCGAGAATCTTGAAGCCAAGACACGTCTTCCTGGTTTGCTGAATCATCTTGCACATTCGCGGCGGATCGCTGGAAAGATACGTCTCGCCTACCGGCTCCACTCCGATCTCTTTCTTGAAATCCTCCGGCCGGCGACTGACGCAGTAGAAGCAAGTCATATAGAAGTCGTTCGAGAATCCCTTTTCCTCCACCGCCTCAACGACGGCGGGATTGTGGGTGGAAATCCCCGCTGGAAAGCCCAAGTCGTGCACCTTGCTGATGAAGTCTTTGATCATGTCGAGCTTCCCTGTCCGGAACAGGTTGTCGGTCCCGCCGCCGTGATGTGCCATGCCGATGGGCTTGGCGGGCGCGGCGATGTCCACGCACTTCATCATCGCGTCGTGAATCTCCTCCGGCGTGTTGGCCTTGGGATTCACGTCCCAGGGGTCGGCGAGACAGAGCCAGTTCATCTTGCATCCGGCCTCGCGGATCTTGGGAAACTGGCGCCGCGAGCGATCCTTGAAGTTGCTCTGCCAGGTGTTGATGCCGGCCTTCTCACAATCGAGCAGGAATTTGACCACCTGCTCGTCTGTAAAGTACTCCACCATGAGTCGATCCAGAACTCCGTTGAAGTGCGAATAGCCGTACAGAGGATTTCCTCCGGCAATCAGCCGGGTGATCTTCTTTCCACCGAGGTCAATCGTCGGAAGCAGTTGCGGCTCGGCCGACTCCGCCGTGGGGACGGCCACAAGGCCCGCCGCCACAACGCTCGCGCCCTTCAGAAATTCGCGACGCGTTGAATGACTGGATGAACTTGCAGAACTAGAACATCGATTGGACACGGGTCCCTCCTCATGAGATGAGGGACCCTCGGGTGGTTAATCCTTGCGCATTCGGTCGGGATTGTCAATTGCCGTCGCGGCTGCCTCAAGTCGCGGTTTCCCGCACCACCTTGGCATTGTCTGCGATCTGATCGCTGAAGCGCGGATACATCCCGACGATCAGGGCGTCCGCAGGCTTGATGCTCTTGAGGGCGAACTCAAAGCTCTGGCGAACCTGCTCGGGTGACCCGCACCGCCGGCCTGCGGCGAGGATTTTGAAGGCGAAGCAAGGCTTCTTGACCTGCCGGATCACCTGGCACATACGTTCCGGGTCGGAAGCAATGTAGGTCTCACCCACGGGGGCCAAGCCGAAATCCTTCTGGAACTCTTCCCGCGTGCGTGTGAGGCGGTAGAAGCACCCCATGTAGTAGTCGGAAGGCCAGCCGTTGTGCTCGACGTGTTCAATTGTGGCGGGGTTGTGCGCGGAGACGCCCGCCGGCAGGCCCGCGTCGTGGGCGCAATTGATGAAGTCGCGCACCACGTCCATCCGGCCCTGGTTCAGCAGACGGTCGGTCTCCTCCCCGCGAAATGCGATGGCAGCGGGTTTTAGCCTGGCGGCACGCTCCACGGCCTTTCGCGCCAGGGGCCAGACCTTGTCGGCGCTGAAGTCGTTGTGCTCAATATCGAAGGTGTCGGCGAGCGCGAACCACTGCAGTTTGCAGCCGGCGTCGCGAATGCGCGGATACTGGCGCTCGAGCGGTGCGGGGAAATTGCTCTGCCAAGCGCTGATGCCGGCCTTCTCACAATCCAGCAGGAACTTCACCACCGCCTCGTCCGTGAAGTACTCCGCCATGTGCCGGTCGAGGATGCCGTTGAAGTGCGAGTAACCGAAGAGCGGATTCCCGCCCGCGATCAGGCGGGTCACCCGCTGACCCGCTATGGTGACCGTGGGCATCGCACCTGAAGATTCCGCCCTGGCCGCAGGGATAGCCAGCGCGCCGCCAGCCAGCACGGCTCCTTTCAGAAACTCGCGCCGCGTGGAATGTCCGGATTTGAGGTGGGATTGGGAATTTGCGTCTTGGGGTGACACGGGCTCCTCCGCTCCATGCTGAGGAACCGTCGGGTCACTAGGGAGAATACTACGTTTGCCGCGGCTTGTCGATTGAAGCATCAGCCACGTCTTTCATAGGCTCAGGTAGCTCACTTTTGGACATACATGCTAAGGAGAGTACCTAATCCCATATGCCGTACGCCGTCTACCACCTACGCTACACCAGTATCTCCCGCACCAAGCGCGTATCGTCGGCGATCTGGTTGGGGTAGAACTTCTGGTAGAGGCCGATGAGGGCGACATCAATAGGCTTGATGTTTTTGTAAGTGAACTCGATGGCGCCTCGGACTTCCTCGGGTGACCCGCAAAGCCGGCCCGCCGCCAGAACCTTGTAGACCAGAGTGGGCTTGGACACTCTCCTCACTGCGGCGCACATCGCCTCACGGTCGCTCGCGATGTAGCATTCGCCGACCGGCACGTGCCCGATGTCGCGCCGCCAATCCTCCGGCCGTCGCGAGAGGTAATGCAGCGACGCCATGTAGAAATCGTTGTTCAAGCCCTTCGACTCGAGCGCGTCAAGGATGACGGGGTTGTGTGTGGAGAGACCGGCCGCGATTCCCAGGTCGTGAACACGATTGACAAACTCCTTCAGGCGGTCGAGCTTGCCGTCGCGAAAGAGCATGTCGGTCGCCCAGCCGTGGAAGGCGATGCCAATGGGCTGCATCTTCGCCGCGGCTTCCGCGCATTTGATGGTGCCGTCCACCACCGCATCGATCGTGCGCGGCAGTTTCGGGTCGAGGTGCCAGGACGCCGCGAGGCAGATCCACTGGATCTTGCACCCGCCGCCGCGGATCTTCGGAAACTGTTTCGGCATGCGGTCGTTGTAGCTGGCCTGCCAGGTGTTGATGCCGGCACGCTCGCAGTCGAGAAGGAACTTGACGATCCGCTCGTCGGTGTACCACTCCATCATGTGCAGATCGTATTGCCGATTGAAGTGCGAGTACCCATAGATGGGATTGCTGCCCACGATCATCCGCGTGACCTGATGCTTGCCCAGCGCCACGGTGGGGAGCGTGGGCTGCGCCTGAGCCTGCGCTGCCGGCAGGCTGAGCGCGCCCGCCGTGACGGCCGTGGCGCCCTTCAAGAACTCACGCCGCGTCGTTTCCCAAGCCGGTACGAGGTCGGAACTCTTTGCGGGCTGCTTTTGGGTTCTCCTCATGTGTGCTCCCAGTTGTAAGCGGAATTGTGAGTCCCTATATCTACTTCCTTGTCGCGCTCGCCGGCAGCGGCTCCAGAAGTTGCTCCTTGCGATACACCAGCGCGTTGGTGTCGTACGCAGCGATCTCGAATTCGTGCCCGTGGGTGATGGCGTCGCACGGGCAGGCTTCGACGCAGTAGCCGCAGAAGATGCAGCGGTTGTAATCGATGTTGTAAACTTTGGCGTAGCGCTCGGCGGCGCTGATGCGGTTTTCGGCGGCGTTTTCCGCCCCCTCGATGTAAATGCAGTTCGAGGGGCAGGCGGCCGCACAGAGGAAGCAGGCCACGCACTTTTCCATGCCGTTCTCGTCGCGCCGCAACACGTGCACGCCGCGGTAGCGGTCCTCGATTTGCGCGGGCTCGTGAGGGTAGTTCTCCGTAACCGTGGGACGCAGCATGGTCCGGAACGTGACCGAGAAACCCTTGGCCAGCGCCACGGCGGAATCGGCGATTTCTTTGAAAATATTACCCATGCTGCCCTTCCGCGTCAGTATAGACGACCCCCCGATAGGGGTCAATCTACCGTCGCAGGGGGGTAGTATCCTAAGAAGTGTGTTGCCGACCAACCTGTAAAGAACATGATTCAAAGGGCCATGATAAGATGGCCCCTTCAGAGATTAAGAGGAGGCTGGGAATGGATACCGTTCTGCAGTGGCTTTACGAGTTGTTTGGCGCGGATTTCCCTCGTCTCTCATTAGTCATCATTACCCTGGTTTTTGCTACCAGTGGAGGCATCCTTGGATATACCGGTTGGAGAAAGATTGCTAAGGATTATGAAAACAGCCAACAGACAAAAGCGTTTTCTGAATCCGAATTTAAACGAAAGGACATAGCGCCCCCACAGCCGAAAGAGTCCATCGAGGACAGGGCACATAAACCTTCGTCGCCTACACCGCTTTCACCAAAGACAGAACATCCAAGGCAAGCTGCACAACCACAAGGCGAGACGAAAGGGAATTCTGAAAGTGAAGAACGAGCGTCCAAGGGAGTATCAAAGACAATCCCACAGCTTCCAGTGTGGAGGTTATCGTACACCGAAGAGCCGGCTTCCTCGAATCGGGAAGATGCGCCCTACGCCACTAAGGTCGTCATTCAAACAAATGTTGTTCGTCAACCGACTTCTTTGGTCGTTGTTTGCAGCGCTGAAGTAGCAGGTGCTACATACTATTTGACTGGATCGCCAGCCATGATCATGTCTGGCGATGGATACATTGACAAGGACAAGAGACTGTTTTGGTTTGTCTTTTCAGGACCTCCATTCAGGCCTGAAACTCCCATAGTCGTCCTGTTGATGGCGAAGGAACCAATACGCGTATTATCTGTCAGGCAAGGCCCGCCTTCGCCTTTCCAGTAGGTGCGGTGTCCCAAGTGACACCAACACACTTTTTGGACACGACGTAGCAGGGCAGGGCGCCGGTCGGAGTCATACAACCGCACCGGTTCGCCGCGAATCCAATATATGAATGGGCTTGCTGTATCCTTTCGGGCGCGGTAGATTGGGAAGCATCCGCCGCCCGGCGCGCCGGAATGGAGTTTTTAGAATGAAGAGATTGGCACTCGCCTCAGGAACGCTAATGCTCGTGGCTCTGCCGATCCTCGCGATGGCGCAGGAGGACGAGAACTTCTTCAAACTCGCCGCTGGCAGTACCTTGGAAGTCCGCCTGATGACCACGCTCAGCACACGCACCAGCCAAAATGGCGATCCGTTTTCGGGCCGCATCGTCGAACCCATCTTCTACAACGGCGAAGAAGTCATTCCGGCGGGGAGCATCCTGGAAGGCCGCGTCACCTACGTGAAGGAGCCGGGGCGCGTCAAGGGCGTCGGCGAGATGCGACTGATCGCCGAAACCGTCACCACGCCTGATGAGACGAAATACTCCATCGTCGCCGGCCTGGAAGACGCCCAAGGCGCCGAAGGCGCCAAGGTGAAAGACGAGGAAGGCACCATCAAGGGCCCAAGCAAAAGTAAGAAGGGTGCCGCCGTTGAGACTGGAGTGGGTGCGGGTGTGGGCGCCGGGGTCGGCGCGATTGCCGCCGGCGGCAAAGGCAGCCTTTACGGCTTGGCGATCGGCGGACTGGCCGGGCTGATCCACAGCGCGAGCAAGAAAGGCAAGGACATCGTTCTGCCCCAGGGGACGGAGCTGACCTTCGTGATCAGCCGCACCACCACCGCCAAGCGCGTCGTGAAACCCCCCGAGGCCACCTCCCAGGAGGTAAAAAGCAGTAGCCAGTAGGCAGTAGGCACGAGGCAGTTGTCAGTCATCAGTTCCTCCCAGGCCTAGCCCGGCGATAGTGGTTGACTGTGTGATGTGAGATGGGCGCTGCGCCTGCCGCGATTCCTTCCTTGCCTCGCCCGCCGAGGTCCTCGATGCGGCTGATTAGCCACCAGGCCACCAGCACCCCTATTTCAAAATTGGTTAACGGCGCTGTTGTCGCGATCCGGCTAAAACGTGAGGGACTATCTTCAGGGGAGGCCGGTGCTTCGGGCTTTCTGCCCGAGATTGGTTAGTCCTTTGTATTCAGTAAATTGGGAACTCAACGAAAGATGCTCGAAATGGCCCGTTTCGGGCGCTTTCGAGGGCTAGTCGGCCCGTTTCCGGCTCAACTAGCCGGGGGTTTGTGTCGTCCCAAAGCTGATAAGTCTTTTCCTATCAGTAATTAATCAGCTTAGAGGGGCCAGGAAACTATCTTTTGCCCTCCTCGTCCTCCCGCCCGCGCCCAGTTTCGCTTTATCTTCTCCATTCTATAGATAGTGAACACCGCGAGGTTTTTCCGGCCTTCCCAATCCCCCGTTTGTTCCCCCTCGCACCCTGTCGCCGCGCCCGCCCACCATAGCCTAACAACCTAGCATAACTCCCGCCTGTAGTCAAGAGACAAAATGCCCCACCCCTCCCGGAATCTGGAGACGGGCGGCGCCCTATTTCCTGCGGATATCCTCGATGATCTGCTTGCCGTGGAAGCGGCCGTTTTCGATGAAGATTTCGTTGGTGTCCATGCCGGCGATGATGACCCCCGCGAGGTAGACGCCCGGCACGTTGCTCTCCAGGGTCTCGGGGTTGCAGACCGGCCGCAGCGTCTGGGGATTGATCTCGATTCCGACGCTGCGCAGCAAATCGAAATCGGGATGATAGCCGGTGAGGGCAAAGACGTGATCGTTCTCGAGCTGCAAGGGCGGCTTCCCCGCCTGCTGGACGCACACCCAATCCAGCGCAATCTCCTTCATTTCCGCCTGGAGCAACGCCTTGACCGCGCCCTCCTTAATGCGGTTCTCGATGTCGGGCCGAATCCAGTATTTGATGTGGCGGCTCAACTCCGCCTCGCGCACGATCATGGTGACCTCGGCGCCGTGCCGGGCCAGGTCGAGCGCCGCAATCGCCGCGGAATTCGCGCCGCCGATTACGGCTACCTTCAAGCCATAGAACTCGTGTGCCTCGGAGTAATAGTGCGAGACCTTGGGCAAATCTTCGCCCGGAATGCCCAGAAGATTTGGCAGGTCGTAATAGCCAGTGGCCATTACGATTTTGCGCGCCGCGTAAAGTATCGCCTCGCTTTCCTTCCTCTCGGTCGTCACGCGGAAGTCCCCGTCGCTTCCCTCAATGCTCAGCACGCGCTCGAAAAAGCGCATGGGCAGCCGATAGTGCTCCGCGACACGGCGGTAATACTCCAGCGCCTCGATGCGCGTGGGCTTCAGGTTCACGCTCGAAAACGGGATCTCACCGATTTCCAGACGCTCGCGCGTGGTGAAGAACGTCATGCCCGCCGGATAGTTAAAGAGCGAGTTGACCAGGCAGCCCTTCTCGATCACCACGGTTCTCAGGCCAGTGCGCACCGCTTCAATCGCGCACGCCAGGCCCGTCGGCCCCGCGCCCACCACGACGACATCCAGTTTTTCAAGCATCAGCCGTCACTCCGTGAAAAGTAGGCAGAAGGCAGTATGCAGTAGGCGGGCGGAAGAATACAAAAGCAAATCAAAAGGTAAGGGTCAAAAGTCAAAAAGCAAAAGTGAGTCGACAAGCCCACGTAGCGCGGAGTTGTTCTTTAACTCCGCGGCCCTTTTACCACGAGTAGTGCACGGTATACTTGATGACGGCCTCGCCGCCGCTCGGAATGGTAGGCCGGAACTCGATCGTGCGCGCATCGGTCTTTTTGTGTTCCATCGATTTGATTGTGAGGTCCCACTGAATCCAGCGGTACAGGTGTTCCACCACGCGGACCTTGACTGCTTCCTTCTTGTGGTTGCGCACCTTGATCTCGAAGGTTTCATCGGCCCAGTGCCCGTTCGAATCCAGACGGAAGTCGGTTTGGCGGCGTTCGCCCGTCAAGTCAAACGCGTTGCCGGTATAGAGGCGCACCGTCTCATCTTTCGGAGTGTGGTCAATCTGGTCTTCGCCGATGAACTCATTGCGCCCGTCCACATCGCGCCGGTAAACCTTGACCTTGCCTTTGGGAAGCGGCATGCCGAGGTGCGATTTCTCGGAGTTCTGGAATTCCAGCATCACCCACACTTTGGGGTTGGAGACGGCGCCGTATTCCGGCCGCGTGCGGATGCTCGAATAATCCCAGCCGCGGTATTGCGGGTCCACTTTGAATCCGTCGTAAACATAGATTCGCTCGGCGGGAACGTTGGCGGCGCGCACGAATTCCACCTGCTTGATTTCACGGTCGAGCACCGTCGTGGGCCGCTCCAAAGTGTAGAGGTGGTATTCCTCGAACGCCCGCTCAGTGACGGCGGGCCTGGCTGCCGACATCTCCATCGCGTCCATCGCATAGCCCACTTGCCCTCCTGCCGCAGTCGCGACCCGCGCCACATCGCCTGCCATGAGTTTAACGCTGGCATTTTCAAAGTCCTTTCCGCTCACGTTCTCCAGCGTGACCCAGCCGATGATGTCGAACGTATCACCCTTCTCTGGCGCGACGGCGTTGTAATTCGCCTCCCAGCGCATCCCGCCGGTGAGATAAGAGAACTCGACGTCGTGCGCGCCCGCTTCGCCGGACCAGAGCCTCCACAAAAGCGTCGGCTTCAAAAACGCCTTGGGGTCCAGGGCATCGAAGATCGGCTTGCCCGGCAAGCCAAACTGGATTTTGCCCTCCACTTCGACGATCGGCTGGCCGCCGCCCTCCGGGTTCGCATAAGCCATCTGGCTGTAGGCGTACTGCTGGCCGTAACGCTGAAACGCGGAGGTGTGAGGAACATATCCGCTACGCAGGATCTTGCCCTTGACGAGGCGCTTCTCACCGGTCTGCGGCATGATGATTTCGAAGTCGAGCACCTTGCCTTCCGACTTGCGCAGCAAGAGGCCCTCGCTCAGCGGATCGCTCTCATAGTTCTGCTCCAAAATCTGGATGGCGTCCGGGCGGCGCAGCTCGCGGAGCACCACCGACTCGGGCTCCAGATGAGCGGTGATGTCGGTCACGCGAACTTCGTTCTCGCCTTTGTCCAACGTCAAGGCGCGCAGCTCTTTGACGGTGGCAAAATTCTGGTTGTAAATCGTAAGCTGGGTTTGAGCGTTCGCGGCGCCCGCCGCAAGGATTGTTGCTAACAACAGATATTTCATCTTTGCCTCCTGGCTGTATTCCGCGCCGACAACGGGTCCGTGAGAATTTCGCGTCCCCAAATGGAACGAGCGAACTCCCGCGGCTTGCGCAATTTGTTTGCCACCAGCAAACAATGCTCGCCACAATTATAGGGCGTAGGGATCACTGCGAGGTGGCGTGTTGTCCTTTGTCCTTCGTCCTTCGTCCTTTGTCCTTCGTCCTTTGTCCTTTATTTTTCGCCACTTTTGCCTTTTGATTTTCCTTTTAGTTTTGCCGACGAAGCAGTTCCTCCAACTCGCCCTTAAACCGGTCATACGCGGCAAGAAGCTCCGGCGTGGCGGCCACCGCTTGTTCCTTCCACACGAACGCCTTCCCCGCCCCGCGCTCAACCAGCATCCCAATGCCTTCGCCGATCCGATAGCCCACCTGGCTGAAAAGTTTGATCCCGCCGCCGCTCGGATCAAGCAGCGCGATGAAGCCGTCTTTCTCCACGCCTAGATATCGCGCGTAGCGCTCCATGGTCACGAACGTGAAGCCCGCGCTCAAGAATCTTTCAAGAGTCGCGACCTGAGTTGGAGTGATGCTTGGCTCAGCCATAAGGAGATAGTGGACAGTGAATAGTGGACAGTGATTAGAAAAACCGTGATGCAGATTCTGCGCCGCGCCCTGGTCCTTCGAACTTCGGAACTCCCTTCTTACTGTTCACTATCCACTGTCCACTGTTCACTTCGCTATTCGCTCACCTGCTCCAGAATCGCGAAGTCCCCCGGATCCCACGCCTGAACGACGATGTAGTACCGGCTCCCGATTTTCGTGAGCACGGCGTTGTGATTGTGTTTGAAGTTTTGGAGGCCCAATTCTTCCTTGGGCATGATCGTGGAAATCAGTTGATCATTTTCGAGCACGTAAATCGGCGCGCCTTTGCTGGTGTCGGGGCCGTCGAGCGCCGCCACCACGGCGTATTGGTCAAGGTACGACACATCGCAGGGCAGCGACCCGTTCGGCAATCGAACCGTGGAGAGATATTGCCCGTAGCGATTGAACCGCTCGATGCGCGAGCGCGGGCGGTCGGAAACGTCCAGGCGCTTCTTGCCCGGCGGCACGGTGATTCCGTGTCCCGTTCCGAACTGGCCCGCCCCCTCGCCCCTGCCGCCGAACACCAGATCGTTCCACACTGCCGCAAAGGGACTCGTGGCAAGGATCCGGGCGGTGAGCACGAAATCCAGGTTTGAGTAGCCCGTGGTCACATAATAGAGCCCGTCGAGCTCTTCGACGTCGGTGGGCGCGAAGTTGCCTTTGCCGCGAAAATAGTCGCCCACTTCCGGCAGGCTGAAACCCTCCTCGCCGGTTGGCGCGTTCAGGGTGTTGATCAACGAGCCGTCCAGGGTCGTGGTAAACACCTTGCCCGCGTCGTTGGCTGGAAAGACCAGATAGGGAACGCCCTCGGCCGTGTACCAGATCGTGGTG
>Ga0315277_10011784_pt1 | contig 10984 bp, 7 predicted proteins | sample YL17G05_15_MG_FD_203695 | JGI IMG/M metagenome (GOLD analysis project Ga0315277, IMG submission 203695) | Sediment microbial communities from Yellowstone Lake, YNP, Wyoming, USA - YL17G05_15 | ecosystem: Environmental > Aquatic > Freshwater > Lake > Sediment | place: USA: Wyoming | collected... | reverse complement strand
ATATCGACATGGGCCAGCGTGCCTGTCCGGCCGTCGAGCCGGTGCCAGCGAAAGCCCTTGCGCCGGCCCGCCTCGCGGATCTCCTCGGTATAAAAGCCGGCCCTTCTCAGTTTCTTGTCAAGCGCACTGACGATCTTCATCACCGCCGTGGTCTTGCCGCATCCCGGCGGGCCGGTCAGCAGAATCTTGACAGGTTCCCCCGGCATATGCCCCCTGTTATCTGTACCGGTCGATCCACGAAGTCCGGCACTGCATCCTCAGCAACTCGATGGCCGCCGGCAGGAACGTGACGTGGACTTCGTCGCCGACAACATCGAACTTAAAGTACGTGTCCGTGGCGGCATCCGGTACGACTTCCCACGACAGAGAGCTGTCGGCTCTTTTGGAACAGGTCAGTCCGGCGTCTTTGAAGGGCTCGCCGCTGAGCATCACGCAGGGAGCGGCGCATGTGAAATCCTCCAGCATGGGGGCCATGCCGGGCGATGTCCGAACGGCGAGCACGAGTTTCGCCGGCAGATCGTCGATCCGTGCTCGCAGTGTGACAGACGCGATGTCTCCGGCAATACGATACCCGGGCAGATTCGGGTCATATCCCTTGTGCAGTCCCGACCATTGGGCTCTGACGCCAAGCGCGATGTCGAAGGGTTCTCGCTCAGACCCCGGATCCGCCCGCCAGTGGCCGGCCAGCTTTCCGAGATCAAGGAGATTCACTGAGCCATCGCGGCTCATATCTTGCGCAAGCGGCGCTTCTTTGACCAGCCACCCATCGGCGAGCACGAGCAAGTCCCTTGCATCGACGGTGCCGTCATGGTTGAGGTCGGCGGTATCGCCGGCGTTCGACAAGGACATACTCGCCTGTGCGGTGCCGCCGTAGGCGCCCATATTGATACGCCGACCATGCGGCCACAATTCGGCGGTCCAATCCGCGTTCGGATCGCCCGCGTCGATGCAGGGACTGGTCACATCGTCCTCAATCCAGCGTTGCCTGCCGGCATCCCATCTGCCGGCCTGCGACTTGAGATGGTAATCGCCGTCGATCCAGGTATCGTCGTCCGGGTTGTTCGGCGTGCCGTGCGAGTCCCAGTAGCCGGGTTTGACGAAAAGCGGGTCGGCGTCGATGTTGCCGGTGCCCCAGTGGTGCCACTTTCGGGGCAGAAGCGAGTAATTGACGGTGAGGGCAGTCTGGTCTGCAATACCTTCGAAGACGAGCGGCGTGGTCCAGAAAATACAGTTCTCGACCGTGGCGCCGCGGCCGGGTTTTCGGCCGGGCAGACCCAGTTCGAAGTAGATCCCGGCGCCCGAGATGTTGACGCCGGTGTTGTTGATGAACGTCAGAAAGGCATTGTCCTTGACTTGGGCGATGTGCTGGGAATTGATGAAGATATTGTGGGCCAAGGTGTAGTGTTTTCCGGCCCCGGCCGAAAGGACGTTGGCCTCGCCGGAGGCTTTGTTGTAACGGTCCCTGACGAAGTTCATGAACAAATTGCCCTCGATGAGTGCATCGCACTCGAGGTCCAGGGCATCGTCGCCGCCACCGAGAAAGGTGTTGTTGCGGATGCGCGGGAAGGGTTTGGGGCTGGCGGGTCCGTCGAAGTCAATCGCGTCATTATGGCCCTTATTGCGGCCGAAGACGCTGTCTTCGACGATGAGCCAGCCGCCGTCGGGAATCCCCGCACCCCAGATATTCTCACTCATATTGTCCGTGGTCGGCGGCTCGCCGGGGCCGAACATGTCGTCAAAGCGGCAGCGCCGGACGATCAGGCTCGAATCCAGCGTGCGGATGCGGCGCCGCTCGCAGTGGTCGAACTCGGCGTCTTCCAGCAGCAGGCGCGACTTTTGCAGGCCGATCATGCCGTCGTCGGTGCGGGCGTATTCGAGGAGGGCGTGGCGAATACGGTTGTCCTCCACGGTCTGGTTGAATTGCAGGCCCAGCCATCGGCCTTTGTCGGCCGCCCGCGTGAACCGGACCGGCTCCGCCGTTGTGCCCTCGGCCACCAGCCGGCCGTGGATAACCATGCGGGAGCCTTCTTGAAAGAGAACCATCGTCCCGGGCAGAATCGTGAGCGTCACCCCTTTGGGCACCACGAGTTCACCCGCCACAAGGCAAGGGCCTTGCCGCGGACCCCAGACAGTGTCGGTCGGGAGCGTTCCTTGCCAGGCAGAAGCGATCTGAATCGTGGCGCCCGCGATGCGATTGCCCGCACCGATGCCTCCTGCATCCACCACCACGGCTGATGTGCAAAGCGCCAGCGCCGCGACGATCCACATCGGTATGGTTGGCCTATGCATTTGGCTCCTCCCAAAAGAGACCCATAACTACGATGAATTGTACCACACAAGGCTTCGCAGTTCCAGGCCGGCTTGCCGATTTGCTGGGTTTGTCGTCAGGCATAGAGCAGCCAAAGGGAATCGTCATACGTCTTTCATGACGACGTCCCTATCCTCTTATGGACATTCCCACCGGAGTATGCTGTACTGTATGAGTCGTACTCGCGGTGAGTTTTCTCATTCTCTGAGGTTTACTGTGGTATGGCAATTCTGCCCAGATTCTTCCGGCCGCGGGCCGCCGACGGGGTGGACGCGATTCGGGTGTCGCCACGGCTGATCGAGGCGGCACGTCTGCCTGCCCAAGCGGCGCTGGAACTGCTTGAGAGCGCACCGCAGGGCCTGTCTCAGGAGCAGGCCGAGCAGCGCCTCGAGGAATACGGCCCCAACGTGGTGGCCCAGGAGAAGCGTCACACGTGGATCAGCCTGCTGGGGCATGCGTTGATCAATCCGCTGGTCGTTTTGCTGCTGATCCTGGCGACCGTTTCGTTGCTGACGGGGGACCTGAAGGCGGCCATCGTCATGTCCGCCATGGTCGTGCTGGGGGTCGTGCTGCGATTCGTGCAAGAGACCAGGGCCGATGCGGCCGCCGCCCGACTCAAGGCCATGATCAGCGTCACCGCCACCGCCATCCGCGACGCGACGGCCCGCGAGGTGCCGCTGGAGGAACTGGTGCCCGGCGACGTGGTGAAGCTGTCGGCTGGCGATATGGTCCCGGCCGACGTGCGGGTCCTTGCCTGCAAGGACCTGTTCATCATCCAAGCCAGCCTCACCGGGGAGTCCCTTCCCATTGAGAAGGCCGAAACGCCCGCCGACGCCGTCTATCGCTCGCCGTTGGAGCTGCCCAACGTGTGTTTCCTGGGCACCAGCGTGGAGAGCGGCACCGCTACCGCCCTGGTCGTCGCGACGGGACTCGATACCTACCTCGGCGCGATGTCCAAGGCCCTGGTAGGCCCGCCGGTCGAGACCAGCTTCGACAAGGGGATCCGCAAGTTCACGTGGCTGATGATTCGCTTCATGGCGGTCATGGTGCCGTTGGTGTTTCTCATCAACGGCCTGACCAAGGGCAACTGGCCGGAAGCGTTCTTCTTCGCGCTGGCGGTGGCCGTGGGTCTGACGCCGGAAATGCTGCCCATGATCGTCACGGTATGCCTGTCCAAGGGCGCCATCGCCATGAGCCGCAAGAAGGTGATCGTCAAACGGCTGCACTCCATCCAGAACTTCGGGGCGATGGACGTGCTGTGCACCGACAAGACCGGCACGCTGACGCAGGACCGCGTCATTATCGAGAAGCACTGCGACGTGGTCCGCAAGGAAGACGATGACGTCTTGGCCATGGTCTACCTCAACAGCCATTTCCAGACCGGGCTGAAGAACGTGCTCGATCGGGCCGTGCTGGCGCACCGGGAGATTCACGCGGAAATCAACGTGCCTGAGTGGGAGAAGGTCGATGAGATCCCCTTCGACTTCTCGCGCCGTCTGATGTCGGTAGTGGTCGCGACCCCCGAGGACACCCACCGGATCATCACCAAGGGCGCGCCGGAAGAGGTTTTCCGTCGCTGCTCGCGGTTCGAACTGGAGGGGCAGCTATACCCGATGGAGCAAATCCTTATTGACGATCTGCGGCTGGAGTATGAAGCTCTGAGCGAAGATGGGTTCCGCGTCCTGGCCGTCGCGTACAAGGACGTGCCCCGCAAGGCCGCCTATTCGAAGGCGGATGAAAGCGACATGGTCCTGCGGGGATACGTGGCGTTCTTGGACCCCCCCAAGGAGACGGCCCGACCCGCCCTGGAGGCGCTGCGCCAGCATGGCGTCGCCGCCAAGATTCTGACCGGCGACAACGAGCTCGTCAGCAAGAAGATTTGCCGTGAGGTGGGGTTGCCTACCGAGCACATGCTCCTGGGCAGTCAGGTCGAGGCGCTGAACGATGCCCAACTGGCCGAGGAGACCGAGAAGGCCACGCTGTTCGCCCGCCTTTCGCCCGCTCACAAGCAGCGGATCATCCAGGCCCTGCAGAGCAAGGGACACGCGGTGGGATTCCTGGGCGACGGCATCAACGACGCCCCGGCGCTGCGGGCCGCCGACGTGGGCGTCTCGGTCGATTCCGCGGTCGATATCGCCAAGGAATCCGCCGACGTGATTCTGCTGGAAAAGAGCCTGCTGATCCTGGAGGAAGGCGTGCGGGAAGGCCGGAAGGTCTTCGCCAACATTGTGAAGTACGTGCGGATGGGCGCCAGCTCGAACTTCGGCAACATGTTCAGCGTGCTGGGGGCGAGCATCTTTCTGCCCTTCCTGCCGATGGCCCCGCTGCAAATCCTGACCAACAATCTGCTCTACGACTTCTCCCAGGTGCCGATTCCCACTGATGACGTGGACCCGGAGCAGATTGCCCGCCCCCGCCCGTGGTCGATGCAGGAGATTTCCCGGTTCATCCTGTTCATCGGGCCGTGCAGCTCGATCTTCGACTACACGACCTATTTTCTCATGCTCTATGTCTTCGGGGCCTGGAGCAACCCGGCCTTGTTCCAAACGGGCTGGTTCGTCGAGTCCCTTCTGACCCAGACGCTGATCATCCACATCATCCGGACCAACCGCATCCCGTTCCTTCAGAGCCGCGCGAGCTGGCCGCTGATCGTGACGACCACCGTCATTATGATGATTGGTGCGTGGCTGCCGTTCTCGCCCGTCGGTCCGGCCCTGGGCTTTCGTCCGCTGCCGCCGCTCTACTGGCCCCTCGTCCTGCTGACGCTGCTGTGTTACGCCGTTCTCACGCAGACGGTGAAAGGATGGTTGTTACGGCATAAGTGGATCTGATCGTTGCCGGCTGCTGCACGCGATCCCGCACGCGCTACCAGTGGTACTTGCGCCACAGGATGGCGATGACGGCTACGGAGATACCGGCGAGGGCCGTGATGAGCCAGAAGGCATGGTAGTATGGCTCCAGCGGAATCCTGACGTTCATCGAGAAGATGCTGACGATCAGCGTAGGCAGCATAATGCCGATGGTGATGATCGTGAGCGCCTTGATCCGCAGGTTGAGATTATTGCTGATGATCGAGGCGCGGGCGTCCATCAGGCTGGCAAGCACCTGGGAGTAGATCTCGGTCTGGCCGTGGCACTGGTTGTTCTCGATCAGAATATCATCGAGAAACTCGACATTCTCCGAGCTGAATCCCAGCCTGGGGGCGGCGCTGCGCAGCTTCTCGATGAGCACGCCGTTCGAGTTGATCGCATTGAGGTAGTACACCAGGCTCTTTTCCAGGGTGAACAGGTTGAGCAGATACTTGTTTTCCGTGGAGGTATTGATCTGCTGCTCGAGTTCCGTGGAGATCAGATTGATGGCCCGCAGGTGCTCGACGAAATGGGAGATCGCCCGGTAGATCAGCTTGAGGAACACGTCCTGAACGGACTGGAGCTTGATGAAGGGCCGACCCTCAAACAGCGGGGCCTCGTCGGCTCGCACGATGATCACGCGATCCTTGAAGAGAAAGACGCCGGTCGAGATCACGCGGAAAAGGAAGTTGTCCTGGGCCGTATAGTGCTTCGGCCTTTTGAAGATCATGGCCGCGTGCTCCGGCTCAAACTCCAGCCGGCTCAGCTCATCGGGGTCCAGGGCGGAGCTCAGGGTGTGCTCGTCGATCTTCAGTTGCTCGACGAGATACTTGCGTTCGGCGTCATCGGGCGCGGTGTACACCCAGACCGGTGCTTCCCCTTCGCCGATTTCCGTAATCTTTCCGTCTTTGATGTACAGTTGCTTCAACATAGACAGACACCATGAGCCTCCACGAATCACCTGCATTTGGGCACCATCCGGAGATATGCTCGTCTCTTATAAGGGATATCTCCACCGGAGTCAATAGGTTGACCTCTCTTATTACGTTTGCGGGCCAAAAAAGTTGGCGTTTCGTCTCGTTGTTGATGGCCTATTTCGGCCTCTTGCTCCTCAACCACGATTGGAGTCGGGCGGGAGGGAAGGTATTCAGGACATCGGCTGGGGCGGCCCAGCCTCGCGCGGCGGTGGCGACGCCGAAGGGCATAAGACTCAGGCCGGCGGGGCTGTGGGCGTCGGTGCCGAGGGCCAGCTTGACGCCTGCTTCCACGGCCATTTTCCCGTGCACGTCCTTGAGGTCGAGCCGGGACGGATCGGCATTGACTTCAAGGGCCGTATGGGTCTGGGCGGCGTGCTCGATCACCGCCGGCATGTCGAGGTCCATCGCCTGGCGGTAGCCGATGACCCGCCCGGTCGGATGGCCGATGCACGTCACGTAAGGATTGTCCATCGCCTTGAGCGTGCGCGTGGTTACGCGCTCGCGGGCGCTGCCCAGCGCAGAGTGGATTGAGGCGACGACGAAATCCAGGTCGGCCAGCAGCTCGTCCTCGAAGTCGAGCGCGCCGCCGGCCAGGATATCGACCTCGGCCCCGGCCAGGATCGTGATGCCCTTGAGTCTCGCGTTGATTTTACGGATTTCCTTGATCTGCTGGGCGAGTCGCTGGGGCGATTGGCCGTTGGCGATAACGGTGGATTGGGAGTGATCCGTGATGCAGAGAAAGTCGTAACCCAATTCTTGCGCCGCCTGGGCCATCTCCTCGATTGTAGCACTGCCGTCCGTAGCGAGGGTGTGCGCGTGGAAGTCGCCCCGGATGTCTGCGAGTCGAACGAGTTTGGGCAAGGCATGATTGCCGGCAGCTTCGATCTCGCCACGGTCTTCCCGCAGAAACGGGTCGATAAAGTCGAGGCCGAGCTTCTCGTAGATTTCCTCCTCGATGGCACCGGCGACCATCACGTCGTCCCGGAACAGGCCGTACTCGTTGAGCTTCAGCTTGGCCCTCTGAGCGATCTCACGCAGGTGAACATTATGGGCCTTCGAGCCGGTGAAGTACTGAAGGGCGGCGCCAAAACTCTCCGGCGGCACTACGCGAACATCGACCTGGACCGGAGTCGTCTGGGTGCGGATGATGGCGGAGCCCTTGGTACCCCCGGCACCCAGGATCCGCTCGACGAAGGGTGCAGTTGTAAAGAACTCGATGATCTGTTCCGGTTCTTGTGTCTCCTTGGACTTCGCGTTGCCGGTTGTGACGAGGATATCCACATCGCCGATGGTCTCCGCCCGGCGACGCAGCGAGCCGGCAGGCTCAATTCTGTCGATGCCGGGAACCTGTTGCAGGTAGGTGACCACAATCGCGGCGGCCCCCATCGCCTGGTCGAGGCGAATGCGGCCGGTCGCCTTCTCCAGGAATTCGATGCCGCGACGAATGGCCGCCGCCTTCTTTTCCCCGAATCCCGGCAGGGTCTCCACGAGGCCGTCATCGAGTGCCCGCTTCAACTCGGGGATACTTTTTACGTGAAGGTCCTGGTAGAGGGTCTTGACGCTTTTCGGGCCGACGCCCGGAATTTTCAGCAGGTCCGGCAGGGACGACGGAATCCGGGCCAGCAATTCCTGGTGGGCCTTGATCGTGCCGGTCTTGACGAACTCCTCAGTCTTAGCCACGGTGGATTTCCCGATACCGGGTGTCTCGGCGAGTTGCCCGTTTTCCAGCAGGACCCGGACATCGGTCGGCATTTCGCCGATGATCCGGGCGACTTTGCGGTAGCTGTTGATGCGGAACGGGTCCTCCCCGAGGATTTCCATCACGTTCGCCATCTGGTCGAAAATCGCACTGAGCGTCGCATTCTCCATGGACCAGATTATACCCGGATGCCGATGAAAGCAGAATACCTGGTCTGTGCGACTGGAATTGGGGCTATTGTTATAAGATTGTGCCGTCTTTGGTATAATGGCATGGTACGAAAGCTGCACGGGGCATTTTGGCGGACCCGGGTGTGAGTAGAAGTGGGGGATTGACGTGAAGGTGCAATGTGAGTTGTGCCCGAAGCTGTGCATCATCGGGCCGGGCCAGAGCGGCGAGTGCCGGGTGCGCATCAATCTCGATGGCGTGCTCCGGAGCGTTGTGTACGGCTACCCGTGCTCGGCGAGCATTGACCCGGTCGAGAAGAAACCGGTGTTTCACTTCCTGCCCGCCACACCGATCCTCTCGATTGCCACCGTCGGATGCAATCTGCATTGCAAAAACTGCCAGAATTGGGAGATTTCCCAGGCGAACCCGGAGGACAGCCGCGCGTTCGCGTCCTCTCCCGAGAAGATTGTCGCCCTCGCGAAGCAGTACAAGTGTCCCTCCATCGCTTACACGTACACTGAGCCCGTTGTCTATTACGAATACACGTATGACACGGCCAGGCTGGCCCACGAGGCCGGCATACGAAACGTGCTGGTGACGGCCGCCTACATCAACGAGGCACCCTGGCGCGACCTGCTGCGATACATCGACGTGGCGAGGGTCGATCTGAAGTCGGTCTCGGAGGCCTTCTATCGGGACGTCTGCGCGGCGACACTCCAGCCGGTTCAGAATGCCCTGGTGGTCGCCAAGTCGATGGGCGTCCACGTGGAGGTGGTCAACCTCGTCATCCCGACGCTGAACGACAAACCCGAGGAAATCCGGGCGCTGTGCCAGTGGGTAAGGACAAACGTGGGCAAGGAGACGCCGCTGCATTTCAGCGGTTTCTCGCCGCTGTACAAGATGCGGCACCTGCCGCCGACTTCGCAGCAGACGCTCGAGACGGCACGCGACATCGCTATCAGCGAAGGGCTGGAGTACGTCTACATCGGCAACCGGCAGACGGAGAAGGGCGAGAACACCTACTGCCCCGAGTGCCGCAGACTCCTCATCGAGCGCGTTGGCTATAAGGTGCTGCAGAACCGGTTGAAGGACCGGCATTGCCCGGATTGCGGGAAGGAGATTTACGGAATATGGAAATGACGCGCAGGAGATTGGTGCGGGTCTTGGTCGGTGCGGCGTCGGCGGTTTGCGTGAGTCTGTGCTGGGTGGGCCAGATGATGTCGCCCCGCCGGATCGTGCGGGCGGCTCGCCTGGGCAAGTATCCCGGTGTGGTTGTGCCGATGGACGACATAAGTAAACAATCCAAGTGGAGCGGTTAGCATGAGCAGTCGGTTGGTTAAAAAAGTTCCCGTTATCATTGCGTTGTGTATTGTACTGGCCGTCATAGATGGCGCGGTGGGTCTGCGTTTGATGCGGGCGCCTGCTCCGGAACGGTCGCTGGCTGTGAGCGAGACGCAGGCAGCCGGCGATGCCAAGCCTATGCAGAAAGCGGTGTTCCGGTCCACGCTGGCGGGCACCTGGTACAAGGCTGATGCGGGAGCGCTGCGGGCGGACCTGGCGGGCTATTTCCAGAAGGCCCAGGTGGAGCCGAAGGAGGATGTCATCGGCCTGGTTCTGCCGCACGCCGGCTACGAGTATTCCGGCCCGACCGCGGCCTATGGCGTCCAATCGCTCGGCCGGAGTTATAAACGCGTCGTCGTGATTGGCCCGACCCACCGTCTGCCGATGGAAGATATGTTCAGTGTGCCGCGCGAGACGCACTACGAGACGCCGCTGGGCGAAGTCCCGTTGGACGTGGAGTTCATACAAAAGCTGTTGAAATACCCGCTGTTCCAGAATGTGCCGGCGGCCTATCAGCAGGAGCACAGCGTCCAGATCGAGGTGCCGCTGCTCCAGCAGAAGCTGGGCAAATTCCAGCTCGTGTTGATTGTCGCGGGGCAGTGCTCCTATGAGAGCGTGGCTAAAGCAGCGGAGATTCTGGCGAGCTTGGTCGATGCGGATACGCTGGTGGTCGCCAGCTCGGACTTCACGCATTACGGCGCCCAGTACCAATACGTGCCTTTCACGAAGGACATCCCCGAGAATCTTAAGAAACTCGACATGGGCGCCTGCGAGTTCATTCAAAAGCTGGATGCCAAGGGTCTGCTCGATTACCGGGACCGCACGGGTGCGACGATCTGCGGCTGCGTGCCGGTGGCCGTTCTGCTGGCAATGCTGGACAAGGATGTGAAGCCCGAGGTTGTGCGGTATACGACGTCCGGTGCGCTCACGGGCGATTACTCGACCTCGGTCAGCTATCTGGCCGTGACCTTCCGGGGCAAGTGGGGCAGTCCGCCCAGCCCGGCATCAGCGGCAAGTCCGAATGCGCTGACGCCCGAGGACAAGAAGCAGCTTCTTTCGTTGGTGCGTCAGGCGATTCGATACGGCTTGGACCATCAGAAGGTGCCCGAGGCCTCGGACCTGAATTTCACCGCCTCGGAGGCGATGAAGCCACCGCGTGCGGCCTTCGTGACACTGAAGAAGAACGGGCAATTGCGCGGCTGCATCGGAGACATTTTCCCGCAGCGGCCCCTGTACAAATCCGTCATCGGGAATGCGATCTACGCCGCGTTCGGGGACCGGCGGTTCCCGCAATTACAGAAGGACGAGTTCGACCAGATCAAGGTCGAGATCTCCGCACTGACGGTGCCCTCGCCCGTCGCATCGCCACACCAGATCCGAGTCGGGACCGACGGTATGGTCTTGAACAAGGACGGGCGCTCGGCCGTCTTTTTGCCGCAGGTGGCGCCTGAACAAGGCTGGGATTTGGAGACAACCCTGCAGAATCTGTCGATGAAGGCCGGACTGCCGCCGGACGCCTGGAAAGAGGGCGCGAGCTTCCTGGTCTTTCAGGCGGAAGTCTTTGGTGAAGAGCTATGAGGCTCGCCCGCGGCCTGCTGATCTTCAGCTACGGGCTGTTCACCATCGCAGCCCAGACACTGCT
>Ga0315277_10011783_pt1 | contig 10985 bp, 6 predicted proteins | sample YL17G05_15_MG_FD_203695 | JGI IMG/M metagenome (GOLD analysis project Ga0315277, IMG submission 203695) | Sediment microbial communities from Yellowstone Lake, YNP, Wyoming, USA - YL17G05_15 | ecosystem: Environmental > Aquatic > Freshwater > Lake > Sediment | place: USA: Wyoming | collected... | reverse complement strand
CAGTCACGGTTTAAAAATGCTCTTTCGCTACCATACTATTCATTTTGGACGACTATATGTATAGCGTATCCAATTAAGGCAAATCAAGGTTCAGACAGGAGGCACCCATGCATACCATCCTCGTCATCTCCGCCTCCCCGCGGAAGCATGCCAACAGCGATATGCTCGCCGACCGGCTGGTGACCGGGGCGCAGGCAACCGGGGCGCGGGTGGAGAAGATCCGCCTGCGCGAGCTGAGCATCAACTACTGCAAGGCCTGCGACGCCTGTCAGAAAAGCGCGGAGGCGCCGTGCGTGCAGCAGGACGATATGAACGTCCTGCTGCCGAAGCTGCGCGCCGCCGACATCCTGGTCTTCGCCGGCCCGATTTACTTTTTCAGCATCTGCGGGCAGATGAAGGTGTTCCTCGACCGCACCTACGCGCTGGGCGGCGGGAGCGACTGGTCGGCACTGTCCGGTAAGAAAGGCGCCACCCTTTTTACCTATGCCGACCCCAACCCGATGTATTCCGGCGTCACCAACGCCTACCGTATGTTCCAGGACGCCTTCCAGTTCCTCGGCCTCACCGACGCCGGCTGCCTGCACGCCGCCTGCGGCGCGGCCGGCGAGATCGCGAATAATGCGGGTATCCTGCAGGAAGCCGAAGAGTTAGGGCGAAAATTGGCCGCTGGGTAAACAGAGAATGGGCGAGTGGGAGAATGGGTGCAATGAAGACCGGTTCTCCCTTCCTCCCACTCGCCCATTCTCCCATTCCTCTCACGAAGGGAGCCTATCATGCCGAAAACGATCTCCGAGCCGACCTTCCGGGATGCCTGCCGGTGGTGGCCGGATCTGCCCAATATCTGGACGCCGATCGGCTGGCCCGAGCACCAGGTGCGCTTCAGCGTGTTCTGGAACGGCACCCTCTTCGCGCAGCCGAACCTGAACCGGCGCACCACACACCTGGAGGGCCTGGGCGCGCAAATCGCCTTTGCACCGCATTACACGGAGTGGTTCGGCCTGTGGGGCCATTCCCACCTGGCCCACGACGACGGCCTGCTGCGCCAGGGGTGGAACGACGGCGACGCGCCGGTGCTGTGGACGGAGTGGACGAAGGATGGCCTGCTGCTGCGGCAGGAGGTCTTCGCGCACATCCCCGGCGGCGGGCAGACCGTCACCGGCGACGAGCCGCTCTTCGCCTGGGTGCGCCTGAGCGTGCACGAGCTGTGCGACATACTGCCGCTGGAGGAGGTGCACGGCTTCCATCTGCTCATCCAGTCGCCGCACGCTCAGGCCAGCATGAGCACGCGCAACCAGAGCGCCTTCGACCCCAAGGTCGGGTATCCACGCGTATTGTCGGCTGAAGCAGAAGCCTATGACCCGGCGACCGGCCTGCGCATCCTGGAAGAGGACGGCAAGGTGCGCCTGGCGGTAGCCGCCGGGCAGGCGGATTGCCGGATGGCGCAGTTCACGCCGCCGCCTGACGAGCAAAACGTATATTACCGGCTCTACGTGCAGATGCCGGCGGTGAAAGGCGCGCACATCGACCTGCTGGCGCCCATGCTGCCGTGCGACCGCGCGACCTTCGACAAAGAGCTGGCCATGGGCTACGACGCCGCGCTGGCGGAGGCGAACGCCTTCTGGGCGAAGGCGACGAAGTCCCCCACCCGCTTCCAGGTGCCGGAGCGGGAGATCAACGATGTGATCCGGCAGAGCATCCGCTTCAGCCATGTGCTCACCGAGCGCAACCCGGCCAACGGCAAGCTGTGCAAGCTCAGCGGCTCCTGGGTCTACTCCGCGCTGTGGACCACCCCCGGCGCCATGGACCTGATCATGCTGATGGACACCATGGGGCAGCACAACGCGGTGGCGCGCTGCCTGGAGATATTCAAGGATGAGCAGGGCACCGTCGTCCCGCCCGGCGACGCCTACGAGCTGCACCCCGGCTTTTTGAGCACGCCCGAGCTGTATAAGTCTATCGACTGGCTTTCCGACAACGGCGCGGTGCTCTGGACGCTGGCCATGCACGCGTTGCTCTCCGGCGACAAGGCCTACGCGAAGCGCTTCGCCGACTGCCTGGTGAAGTCGTGCGAGTGGATTGAGGAGGCGCGGGTGAAAACCGGCCACGGTGGCTACGAGGGCGTGCTGCCGCCGGCGGTCGCCACCGACAAGTGCACGAAGATTCAGGCGCTGTGGAGCATCGGCTGGAACTACAAGGGCCTGACTGCCGCCGTGCGCGTGCTGAAAGGGCTCAAGCATCCCCGCGCGGCGGAGTTCGCGCGGGAAGCGAAGGCCTATCGGGAAGCCTTCCTGGCCGCCCTGCGCGACAAGTGCGCGCAAATGCCCACCTGGAAAGATGCGAAGGGCAGGAAACGCACGCTGGTGCCCACCGCGCTGGCCGGCGAAGAGAAGGAGGAGATCCGCCACGCCTTCTACCTGGACACCGGCCCGCTCTTCCCCGTCTTCGCCGGCCTGATGGACGCCGCCGACCCGCTGATGGACGACGTGCGCGCCTGGCTGCGCGAGGGACCGCAGACCAAATTCTATCGCCGCGATGCCAACTGCTGGCAGGTGCCGGTGCTCGACCACGAGATGTCCTCCTGCGAGCCGTGCTACTCGTGGAACGTCTTCCACAATTGGCAGCTCGGTGACCGCGAGTCGTTCCTGGCGGGCATGTATAGCCTCTTCGCCGGCGCGCTCTCCCGACAGACGTGGGTCTCCTGCGAGACGCGCGGCGGCATCACCGGCAACGTCTTCGCCTCGCCGCTGGCGATTTATATGGCCCGCCTGGCGGTCATCGACGATCAGCTCAAGGAAGGCGAGCTGCACCTGCTGCGCCTGGCCCCGCTGGCCTGGCTCAAGCCCGGCGACAAATGCCGCTTCGACAAGATGCCCACCGAGTTCGGCCCCGTCACTCTGCACACCCGCGTGTCAAAAGACGGCAAAACGCTGACCCTCGACTGGCGCCCCGCCTTCCGCGACAGACCGAAGAAGATCATCCTCCACGTACCGCCGGTGCCCGGCCTGCAGACCGTATTGGTCAATGGCGAGGCGGTGCAGGCGAAGGGCGGCAAGGTGATGCTGAAGCCGGGCAAGAAAGCGGTGATGGCTTAAAGCTCCAACGGGGCGACAGTCAATAACCAGGGGTGGAGCGCAACGGAACCCCTGGACCCGATGAGAAGAAAGCGCCAAGCCCTGAAAGGGCGACAGTTTACATCGTCCTGCCGCCCTTTCAGGGCTCGGATAACCATTAAAGCCTGCCCCAGGAATTCCGCTGCGCTCCACCCCTGGCTATCGACTGACGCCTCTTCGAGGCTCAAGAGGAATGATTAATGAAGACAACCCTTTCCCTCCATACCCGTTTCCACCTCGGCCCCGTCGATCCTCGCATCTTCGGCGGTTTCCTGGAACATCTCGGGCGCGCAGTGTATGAAGGCGTGTATGATCCGCACAATCCGCGGGCGGACGCGCACGGTTTCCGCACCGACGTGATGGACGCTCTGCGGCCCATGCGGATGACCGCCATGCGGTATCCGGGCGGGAATTTCGCCTCCGGGTACCACTGGGAGGACGGCATCGGGCCGAAGGAGCGCCGCCCGCGGGTGCGCGACCTGGCGTGGCAGAGCCTGGAGCCCAACACCTTCGGCACCGACGAATACCTGGCGCTCTGCCGGGCGATGGACTGGACGCCGATGCTGACCGTCAATATGGGCACCGGCACGCCCGAGGAGGCGCGCAACTGGGTCGAGTATACCAATATCCCCGCCGGCAGCAGATACGCCGACCTGCGGGCGCGGAACGGCTCGACCGAACCCTACGGGGTCAAGCTCTGGTGCCTGGGCAACGAGATGGACGGCCAATGGCAGCTCGGCCACGTCCCCGCCGATCAATACGCCATCCGCGCCCAGCAGGCGGCGAAGATGATGAAGGACGTGGACCGCTCCATCGAGTTGGCCGCCTGCGGCTCGTGCGGCATTTTCATGCCCACCTACATGGAGTGGGACCGTCAGGTGCTCGATTACCTGGGCGACTACGCCGATTACGTCAGCCTGCACCGCTACGTGGGGAATCAGGAGAACAACACCGCGGATTTTCTGGCGGTCACCAACAGCATCGACCGGCAGATCGAGGAGATGGCCGCCGCCTGCCGCTTCGTGCAGGCCAAGCGGCACGGCAACAAGCGCGCCTACCTCTGCTTCGACGAGTGGAACGTCTGGTATAAGAACCACCAGGCGGACGGTGCCGGCAAATTCGCTCCCCACCTGCTGGAGGAAGTGTATAACCTGGAGGACGCGCTGGTGGTGGCCGGCTTCCTGCACAGCTTCCTCCGCCACGCGGACGTGCTGAAGATTGCCAACCTGGCGCAGATCGTCAACGTCATCGCCCCGGTGCTCACCCGCGAAAACGCGGTGCTGATCCAGAGCATCTTCTACCCCTTCGCCATGTTCGCTGCCCGCCGCGACGGCGTCTCCCTGCGGGTGGCGCTCGACGGCCCGTGCTACGAGAGCAAAAACTATGGGAAAGCGTCCTTCATCGACGCCAGCGCCATCCTCGGCGACGGTGTCCTGCATGTCTTCCTGACCAACCGCAGCCTGGACGAGACGGCGGAAGTCACCGTGGAAGTCGCCGATTGCCCGATTGCCGCGCTGCGGAACGGCGAAATTCTCAGCGGCGCCGACCCCAAAGCGGCCAACTCCTACGAGCGGCCCGACCTCGTGGCCGGCCGGCCGTTTACCGAAGTCAGCGTAGCGAGCGGTCGCGCGATCGCCACGCTTCCAGCGTGCGCCGTCGCTGCACTGTCCTTCAGCATTGGGTAGTTGCCTGCCGCATTCTGATCGTTTGTGTAGGAGAACAGGCAAAGAGCAAACATTCTCGGCCGCCATCTTGCGATATAGTAATATCGGAGTATCGATATGGATGGTGACCGGGCGCTCGAGGAGGCACGGTGTCGCATCGCCTCACTGGAGCAGGAGATACACGCCACCCGCCGCCGGTTGGATGAGTTGACCGGCACGATCGACCGCGGCACGGTGGTCGTGTTTCGCGCACGCGTGGAACCCGGGGTGTGGCCGGTTGAGTATCTGTCCGATAATATCCGGCAATTCGGCTACACCCCGGAGGAATTCCTCTCGGACCGGCTTCATCCGGGCGATATTATCCACCCGGAAGATATGCCGCGCCTGGAGGCGGAGGTGGCCGACTTCATCGCCCGCGGAAATGCCGGCTTTACCCAGCATTTCCGTCTATTCACCCGCGCCGGTGAGTCCCGTTGGATCGAAGGACAGATGGCGGCCATCTTCGATGACGAAGGACTTCTCACCCACTTCGAAGGCCTGCTGATCGACTTCACCGACCGCAAACACGCAGACGACGCCCTGCGCGAATCTGAGCGGAAATTCGCTGTGTTTTTCCAATTCGCTCCAATCCCCATGGCGCTCACCACCATCGACGAGGGGCGGTACCTGGAGGTGAATACAGCGTTTGAGCGCGTCATCGGGTATACACGGGAGGAAGTGCTCGGCTACACCTCGCGAGAGCTGGGTATTATCCTCAATCCCGAAGACCGTGAGCGTGCGAAGCAGATTGTATTGTCGGAAGAGCCGCTCAACGATTTCGAGATGCGCTTCGGCCGCAAGGATAGACAGGAACGTATCGGTCTGTTTGCGGTGCGCATACTCGATTGGGAGGGGCAGAAGGTGCTCCTGACCGGTGTCATTGATATCACCGAACGAAAACGGGCCGAAGAGGCGCTGCGCGACAGCGAGGCGCGATATCGTGCCTTTTCGGATGCCACCACCGAAGGCATCATCATGCACGAAAAGGGAAAGATCCTGGAGGTTAACCAGACGGTGGTGAACCACTTCGGGTATAGCGAAGAAAAATTGCTTGGCATGTCGGTGCTCGACTTGGTTATCCCCGAATGTCGGGATGATCTCACACGACATATGCAGGCCAATGACCCCGGTCCCTACGAGGAGGCCAGCCTGCGAAAGGACGGCACCAGTATTCTCGGCGAAGTTCGTGCGCGCAGTATTATATATAACGGTCGTCCCGTCCGCATGGTTGCCATCCGCGACATCACCGTCCGCAAGCGCATCGAGGAGCAACTGGCGCGATCGCTGCACGACGCCGAGCAATGGGCGGCGGAATTGGATACCACCATTGCCGCCATTGCCGACGGAGTGGTGATTTTCGGACCGCGGGGTGAGATGACCCGGATGAACGCGGCAGCCAGGGAACTGCTGGAGTTCCCACCTGATCTCGAGGAACAACCCCTGGGTGAGCGCATCAAATATTTACACATAGAAAGCGCCGGGGGAAAAGTGCTGTCCCTGGAGGACTCGCCGCCGTTTCGCGCGCTGCACGGCGAGACCATTCGCGGCGAAATCCTGGCATTCCATCACAACGGCAAACAGACCTGGGTATCGATCAGCGCCGCGCCCATCCGCACCTCGGAAGGCGAACTGCTGGGAGCGGTCGCGACATTCTCGGATATCACCTCGCTCCGCGAGCTGCAGCAGCGCCAGGAGGACCTGCTGCACATCGTCTCGCACGATCTGCGCATCCCGCTCACCATCATTTACGGGCATATGCAGCTCCTCGTGCCCGCGCTCAGGGAGCAGGGCATTGATGGGGAGCTGCGGGGGAGCACCGATGCCATCCACCGTGCCGTGCAGCGGATGAACGTGATGATCCAGGACCTGGTGGACATGGCCCGCCTGGAGGGTGGGCAGATGCAGCTCGAACGGCAGCCGGTCAACCTGGCCTCATTCGTGGGTGATCTGCTGAAGCGCCTGGAAGGCACGCTGGAGGTGCACCGCATCATCACCGAGGTGCCGCCGGACCTGCCGCCGGTGCGCGCGGATTACAATCGCCTCGAACGCATCCTGCTAAACCTGCTGTCCAACGCGTTGAAATATTCCCCGGCAGACACGCCCGTGCGCATCCGGGCACAATCACGCGGTAACGAAGTGGTGATCTCCGTCACCGACCAGGGGCGCGGCATCCCGCCGGACGATCTGCCCAAGCTCTTCCAGCGGTTTTACCGCACCACTGCCGAGCGGCGGGCGGAGGGCATCGGCCTGGGCCTGTATATCACCCGCATGCTGGTGGAAGCGCACGGCGGCCGCATCTGGGTGGAGAGTGAAGCCGGCAAAGGCAGCACCTTCTCCTTCACATTACCGATCGATACCGACACCCCGTAGGCACAGGTGTTTATCCCTGCGCCTACGGGATTCCATGCTCCGAGCAGGAATTTCCCCGCCCCACGCCTAACCTACAGGCGATCAGCAAAGCTGTCCACGGAGGGGGTGGATGGAGGAGTCGTCACATGCGCAGCCGTTTCCTCGCCGACTTGAACGTGACGGAGATCAATGCCTATTTCGACCGCGGCGGCGGCACCGCCTTGCTGCCGGTCGGCTCGCAGGAGATGCATGGCCCCCATCTCCCCACCGGCACCGACATGTTCATCACCCGCGCGCTCGCGCTCAAGCTGGCCGAGGTGGCCGACGGGCTGGTGCTGCCCGACATGCCGTATACGTGGGCCGGCTCCACCGACGGCTTCGCGGGCACCATTTCGACCGACCCCGGATCGCTCGCACGGATGCTGGAAGAAATCATCCTCATGACGTTCCGGGGCGGATTCCGGCGGCTGGCGCTGGTGAGCGTGCACGGCGGCAACAACTACCTGCTGCCGCTGCTGGTGCGGCGATTCTTCGAGAAATACGGGCGCCCGATTGTCCTGCTGCATATCGGCCTGGACGATGAGCAGGCGGCCGCCGCCTGCGGGGGATCCGAGGAGTGGGGCAAAGCGGCGGAGGCGTCGCTGCTGCTGGCCGCCTTACAGATACTGGGACAGCCGACCCTGTATACCGTGGCTGAGCTGGCCTATGATGACCGGATGCCGCCCTTCCCGGCATCGCTGCTCGCGATGGGGGCGCCGGTGGGCTATTTCATGCAGGACCCGCGGCAGCACGCCTGCCCGTCGCGCCACACCTCGCTGCGCCTGGGCCGCGAAGTGCTCGAGCGCAAGGTCCAGGCGGCCTTGCCCACCCTGCAGGCCATCGACGCCTACGCCGCCGAGACCGCCGGCCAGCCGAACAAAGGCTGGCAGCGGGAGAGCGCTACCGGAAATGGCGTATGGAGCGCGGACTGCCAGTCCGCGCGTGACACCGGAAAAGTAGGCAATCATGACTGATCGGCATCTCCCCCACCCCATCTACTGCGGCATCGGCCTGGAGTTTCTCCAGCCGTGGGATCACCTGCCCGGTATGCGGACGATCACGGAGCTGGGGCTGGGCAACGCCGTGGCTTCCATCCCGGTCTTCCACGTCGGCAACCGCGAGGAGGACCGCCGGCAGTGGAAGGAGCGGTTTCCCGCGCTGGTGGACTTCATCGATGCCGTGCCCCGCTTCCCGGAGCGCCCCCAATATGGCATGGCCGTGCTGCCGCCGATGCCGCTGGAGTTCTGGCTGGAGGAGCTGCGCCTGGCGCGGGAGCTCGGGCTGACCTACCTGTATTATCCCCACCTCGATCCCGCCGCCCTCAGCGCGGAGGAGCGGGAGCGCGTGCGGGAGGCCGCCGGCGGCAATATTTTGAGCTATATCATCATGGGTGAGGCGACCAGCATGCTCGGCGGCGCCCGCCCGTACGAGCAGTTGAAAGCACTGCCCCGCCCGCTGGCTCCGCTGCTGCCGGGCGCCGTGGATGACGCGCCGCCGGCGGAGCTGCCCGCGTCCGTCGAGCAGGTGGACTTGCGGCAATTGCACGATTGGTGCCTGCGCCCGTATCGCCGCATCGCCGCCAACGCGCGAACCCTCGGCGTGCCGTATCTGTCGGCCATCGAGGCGACGGATCAGCTCCGGCTGGCGATGGAGGCGGGCGCCGACTGCCCCATCCTCGAGTTGACGCCGGCTGAGCCGCTGTCGGGGCTGGCTTCGACGCGCGGGGCAGCGAAGGCCTATCATGCGCCGTGGTGGGGCGTCTCCACCGTGTTGAGTTACTACCAGGCGCCGTCGAATCGCTGGACCCCCGAGCGGCTGGCCATCGGCTACCACGCCTTCTTCGCCGGCGGCGCAAGCCTGCTGCTCGAGATGAACATGGCGCTGGCGTGCTGGGGATTGTGCAGCGCATTCTTCACCCAACAGGGGAGCCCGCCCATGCGGCTGGACGACGCGGAGTGCCGGGAGTTCGACGACCCCATCTGCGCACGCGCCCGCGACATACTGGCTGACTTCTATCGCTTCACGCAATTTCACGAACGGCCGGCGGCCGGCCCGCGGGTGAAGCTCGGCGTGGTGATGGGTCACCTGGATTGTTACCTGGGGGAACGGCAGGAATACGTCTGGTGCGTGGTGAATCCCGCCTTTGCCGCCGGCCCGGCGGAGCAGACCTGGCGCCACTTCCCGCGCCTGTTCGAGAGCGAGGAGTGGTATATCCCGCCGCGCAAGTATTACTGGCAGGCCGACCCGGCGAAATTCCGCTGGTACGGCACCCCGCCCTGCGGCCAGGTGGATATCGTGCCGGTCGAGGCGCCGCCGGAGGTGTTGCAAACCTACGGCTGCCTGGTCTTCCTCGGCTGGAACACCATGACGCCCGAGCAGTATGCCAAACTGACCGCCTACGTGCGAAACGGCGGGCGACTGCTGATGTGCGTCCCGCATCTCAGTACGCAGGTGCGCCGGGACGTGCCGCTGGAATTGATTAATGAGGGTGATCTGACTGATCTCTTCGGCGTGAAGGTGCTCGGTCCCGGCCCGGTCGCAGAGGACGTGCAGATTTACGCGCAATCCGCCTGCGACTCATATGTGCTCCCGGTCAACACCCTCTATCTGGAGGAGGCGCCGCTGGCCAGAGTCGAGCTGCACGGCGCGCGCGTGCTGGCCCACCCGCGCGAGCTGAACGATCCGGTGCTGGTCGAGCATCGACTCGGCGAGGGCTTTGCCTGGTTGCTCTGCACCGGCGAGTACCCCGGCGCGCGCCTGGACGCCTTCATCACCGACCTGCTGCGCACCATCGCCGAAGGGGAGCAGGACGACATCGCGCTGGAAGGCGAGATGGTGGACTACGCGGTCTACGACGGCGCGACGAGCGAAGGGCAGGTGCTGTCCACCGTCTATCTGGTCAACAAGAGCATCTACGGCCAGACGCACACCCCCCGCCTGCACGCCCGCGGGGAGCGCATCCCGCTGCGGGTGGCCGGCTACGGCATGCGCATCGCCTGGGTCTGCGGCGACCTGCTGATCTCACCCTTCGACAAATTCGTCAAGGTGACGGACATCCGCCGCACACCCGCGGGGTATCAGATCGATCTGGCCGCCGCGGAACCGGGCGAATACCGCCTGCAGCTCGCGCACCGGGGTGGGATGCCGGGGGCCGTGACGCTCAATGGTCAGCCGGTCGTTTTGCAGGAAGACCTGGACGGCTCGCCGGCATTCACATCCTGGTTGGATGAAACCAATCTGCTGACCATCTCTTTTGATTCCCGAGTATAGCGCCGGTCCGCGAGCCTTTCGGGGAACTGTCCCCGCCTCTGGTGCTCGTACTTCCGCTCCCCGTAGCCGCAGGTGTTAATCCCTGCGGCGGAACCAGCTCTCGCCGCAGGGATAAACACCTGCGGCTACGGGGAGCGAAGGCGTATCCTCGCATTTCAGCACCAGTTCGTCACCTGCCGCCACGCCGGCCCGCGCGACATCACCCACAGCCAGTCCCAGAGCTGCCAGCGCGTGGTGGCGGCTTCCGGGTCGTCGCCGTCATAGTGGGAGAGCATGGCGGCGACCGTCCCCGCCCGCTTCGCCAGCTCCTCCTGCCGCGCGGCGGGCACGGTGCCGCTCTCCACGTGGGCAAGCAACTCGGCGTAGGCCTCCCCGTCCGCCTCGCTGTCGAAGATCTGCCCCAGCGTCTTGCGCCCGAAGTCGCGCAGGCTGTCCTCCGGCCAGTGGATGAAGTGCGAGAAGGCCAGGTAATTCAGCGCCCACGGCACGCAGCGCGGCGACACTTCGCCGTGGA
>Ga0315277_10011782_pt1 | contig 10985 bp, 1 predicted proteins | sample YL17G05_15_MG_FD_203695 | JGI IMG/M metagenome (GOLD analysis project Ga0315277, IMG submission 203695) | Sediment microbial communities from Yellowstone Lake, YNP, Wyoming, USA - YL17G05_15 | ecosystem: Environmental > Aquatic > Freshwater > Lake > Sediment | place: USA: Wyoming | collected... | reverse complement strand
CCGGGCACGCAAAGTTTTTCACAAGATTTTGCTGGCAATCTCCGAAGTTCTGCGGTAAGAATCTGGCGGTCTTGACGACTGGTTACGCTTTTGACGGTTAGAGGGCACAATTCGAGTTCGGTTCCTCACCTCTATTACTTGTGCTCCGGCAATAACCGATGCCCTGCATCTTGTGGTTTTTCCGCTTTACGCGGCAGGGCGTGTTTGATTGCCTGTGCCAACAACATGTATCTGAAGAACCTGACTCTGTTGGGGTTCAAGTCGTTCCCCGACAAGACAAGCCTCAATTTTCAACCCGGTGTCTCCGCGATCGTCGGCCCTAACGGTTGCGGCAAGTCCAACGTCTCCGACTCCATCCGCTGGGTGCTCGGCGAGCAATCCGCGAAGGCGTTGCGCGGCGCCGAGATGGCGGATGTGATTTTCAACGGCACCGATTCGCGCAAGCCCGTCGGCATGGCGGAAGTGTCGCTCACCATCGGCGGGGTGGACGACGACCACCTGCGCGCGGCTGGGGTCGAGGTCGCTTACAACGAGGTCACCCTCACGCGCCGTGTCTTCCGCGACGGCGGCAGCGAGTACTTCGTGAACCGCGTGCCGTGCCGGCTGAAGGACATCCAGCAACTCTTCATGGGAACCGGTGTGGGCCGCACCAGTTACAGCATCATGGCGCAGGGCAACATCACCCAAATCCTGTCCAGCAAGCCCGAAGACCGCCGCTTGATTTTCGAGGAAGCCGCCGGCATCACCAAGTTCAAGGCGCAGAAACGCGAGGCGCTCCGCAAGCTCGAATACACCGAGCAGAACCTCGTCCGCATCGCCGACTTGGTGCGCGAGGTGAAGCGGCAAATCGGTTCGCTCCAACGCCAGGCCGGCAAGGCGCGCCGCTACAAGGTGCTGCTCGCCGAGTTGCAGCATCTCGACACGCAACTCGCGCGGCACCATTTCGACGTGTTGCAGGGAGAGATTCGCGAGCGGCAGGCGGCAGTGGAAACGCTGCGCAACGAGATTGAGGCGACCAACCTCTGTGTGTCTGCGGGCGAGAGCGAGCTCTCGGCGTTGCGCGCGCAACTGAACGATCTTGAGCACCGCATCGCCGGCACGCAGCAACGTGGTTTGGAATTGAAGGCCGAGAGCGAGCGCCACGAAAGCCGCATCCAGTTCAACGATGAACGCATCCGGGAGCTGACCTCTCAGAACGAGAAAGCGTTCGCTGACATCACGCAGTCCGAGGAGCGCGGGCGGATCACCGAACAGGAACTCGCCAGCGCGCGGCAGCGAATCGCCGCGTCGGACGCCACGCTGCGCCAGCATCAACAGGCGTTACTGACGAAGCAGGCTGTCCTCACCAGAATCGAGGCCGGTATCCGGCGCGATCAGGACGCGCTCAAGCAGGCGCAGGCGGAAGCGTTCGCCGCCGCGCAGGATTTGTCTCGCGTTCGGAACGAAATCAACGCGCTGGATTTGCAGAAGCAAGGCAATGTCGTCCGGCTGGACAAACTTTCCGCGGAGAAGATTCAACTTGAGGAAGAGCGCACCCGGTTGGGGGCGCGCTTACAGGAGTTTGCCGCAAACGTCGAAACCGAGAAGCTCAACGCCCAAACGAAGCGCGGCTCGGTGGCGCAACGCCAGCAGCGCCTTCAGGAATTGCAGGGCGAGCTTCAGGAATCTTCCGCCGAACAGGATAACTTCCTCCAGGCGCAAGCGGAGAAACGCTCGCGCATGGGGGTGCTCGAGCAGCTTGAGACCTCGCATGAGGGCTTCGATGTCGGCGCGCTGGCGGCGTTACGGGAATCGCGCACAGTCATCGGCTCGCTCGCCGACCGCATCCGCGTCCCCGAGCCGTATGTCATCGCCGTCGAGAACGCGCTCGGTCATCACCTCCAACTGATCCTCACCGAGCAACCGGAATCCGCGCAGGCGATTCTCGCCGAGCTGACGGCGAACAAGGTTGGCCGGGCCAGCGTCGCGGCTCTGGCGATCGAGTATCACGACGACAAGCAGCTTGGTTTTGAAGGCGACATGTCCCCGGCGGCGCGCGAAGGCATGCGCAAAGGACTCGCGCCGGGGGAAATCGTCCCGGCGTTGAAAGTCGTGCAGACCGATCCGACCGTGAGCAACTTGGTGAGGTCACTGCTGGGCCGCACGTTCATTGCGCCCGACCTCGCCACGGCCACCTTGCAGATTCAGAATGGCCACGCCGGCTGCGACTTCGTCACGCTCAAGGGTGATCTGCTCAGCCGCCACGGCATTTACACGGGCGGTTACTTGAACGGCAACGGCAACAGCCAGGCGCCGTCGTCCATCTTGGGACGCAAGAATCAGATCGCCGCACTGCAAGCCGAGCTGACCGAACTTCAGGAACGCGTCGCCGACGCCAGCCGGCGTCGCGGTGCTTTGCTCAGTGAGCAGACCGAATTGCAGGCCGGGCTGCAACAAGCCCAGACCGAGTTGCGCGAGCAGGAAGTCGCCATCGCCACGCGCGAAGGGGAGTTCAACGCGCTCCAGAATTCGTTGCGCCTCCTTCATCAGAAGATCGAGACGGTGGTTTACGAAATCCAGAGCTTGGCCGTGCAGGAGAGGGAAGGACAGGCGAAGCGGGCGGAGCTGGCCGCGCAAGCCGGGCAACTTGAACAGCGTGAACAGGCCCGCCAGCAGCAGGTCACGACGTTCACAACCAGCCTCGACAACTTCCGTCTGCAACGCGACGGTGCCACGGCGGCGTTGACCGAGAGCAAAGTGGCGTTGGCCACGGAGGAGCAGCTTCTCGCCGCGGCACAGCAGCAGCGGCTAGCCTTGGAGCAGCGCGTCCGTGAGCTGGCGCAGGGGGTCGAGCAGCGCAAGGGTGACATCTCGGGGTTCGTCACGCGCAAGGCGCAGGCCGTTATGGAGATCGAGGAATCGAAAGAGTTGATCGGACAGTTGCAGGCTGACCGGACGAAAGTGAACGAGCAGATTGCCGCATTGCAGGGCGGGAAACAAGGTTTGGAAACCGATCTGGCCGCGCGGGACACCGCGTTGCGGGAGCGGCGGCAGCGGCTCAGCGAATTGCAGGACCGTCGCGGCGTGCTCGACGTTGAACTCGCTCAGAAGGAGATGTCGGTGCAAAACCTCCGCGAGCGCATCCAGCAGAAGTACCACGTCAACCTCGACCAGATTCGCAGCGAGTGCATCACCATCACCTACGCAGATGAAGGTCCGGCGCGCGTGCAGGTGTTGTCGCCCGAGGAAATGGCCGCCGCCGGCGCCGCCACCGATTGGGACGCCGTGGCGAAGCAAGTCGAGGCGCTGCAAACGCGGCTGGACGAGATGGGTCCGGTGAACCTGGTCGCCATCGAGGAATACGAGGAGACCGAGCAGCGCTACCAGTTCCTCAGCAAACAACACGACGACTTGGTGCAGGCCAAGGCGCAGTTGTTGGAAGTTGTCAACCGCATCAACACGCAGACCCGCCAGATGTTCACCGAAACCTTCGAGAAGATTCGGGAGAACTTCCGCGCGATGTTCACCGAGGTTTTTGGCGGCGGCAAAGCCGACCTCTATCTCGTGGACGAAAACGATGTGCTTGAAAGCGGCATCGAAATTGTCGCTCGCCCGCCGGGCAAGCAGCTTCAGAGCATCTCACTGCTTTCAGGCGGCGAGCAAACCATGACCGCCGTGGCGTTGCTCTTCAGCATTTACCAGGTCAAACCCAGCCCGTTCTGCGTGCTGGACGAACTGGACGCGCCGCTGGACGAATCGAACATCAATCGTTTCATCCGCATCCTGCAGCGCTTTCTTGTGCACTCCCAATTCATCATCATCACGCACAACAAGCGCACCATCGGCATGGCGGACGTGCTTTACGGCGTGACGATGGAAGAGCACGGCATCAGCAAGATCGTCAGCGTGAAGTTCCACAAGACAGGCCAGCTCGTGACGGATCATCGCCCGCAATCTTTGGAAACACCGCTGGCGTCCCCGTCGGTGGACGACGAGGAAGACGCGCCGCATGCGCGAGAAGAGACGCTGGAAGTAACGCTGGCAAAGTAGGCCCGCGCGTCCCGCCCGACTTCGGCTCGTGGTCCCGCCTTCAGGCGGCAAGGATCGCGGCTGTACTCAGCCGCAGCGGCAGAGCCGACGATTTTCCTCATGCTCCGGGTTGGGAATGAGCTTCTGCTTCTTCGGGTCAACCACGAAAGTTGGGCACCGTCTCGTCAACACCCACCACATCGAACGTTCCATGCCGGCCCATCACCTCCAGGCGCACCGGCTGTTAGACCTTCGGGCGGCAGACGCCATTGGACGTCTTCGACTCGATTTCCTCCACTGCTTTTAGTCCAAGCGCCTTTACTACGTCCGGCGTCAGGTAGAGCCAGGTCGCCCCGGCGTCCACCGACCGAGGCTTTCGCTTCGACAGCCCCATCTCCCGCAGGACCAAACCCGCCTGGTTGCTCCGCTTGATCTTGACGATGACTTTGCCCAAACGCCGTGACTGTGTCCCTTCTCGCCGTGCTGCCAAAGGGGTGCGGGCCGATCCGCAAGCTTGAAGCCTCCTTCGCAGGCCGTCCTGCGCCGCCGGGCACTCGGCGAAACGCAAAGCAGCAACGGCGGGAGTAACGCGCGTTCCACGGCCAGGATCGCCTCATTGCAAGCGCGCCCGGAATAACCGGCGAGCTTCGCGCAAATTCGTGCTATCGAAGAAGCCCAACGAGTTGGTCAGCGGCAGGTCCACCACCGGCAGCCAAGCATCCGTGACGGGCAGGGTTGTCGTCGTCTCGATGGCGTAGTGGTCGGCAGGCTGGCCGAGGAACTTGAGCCGATAGACCGACCCGTTCACCGACTCCAGCGACAGGCGCGGCGCACTTAGCACGCGCACGGCCCTGTAGAACGACTGCACGTTGGTTCCCGGCACTGGCAGGCTCGTGACTAGGTTCACTAGCGGCAAGCGCATGACCTCGGACCACTGTGTTCCCGGCAGCAGGCTGGCCTTTTCTTCCACGGCGCACATCCAACCCGGCTGGCCGTAGAGGAGCAGACTTGGCCTGCCATTGGTGCCATGCACGGCTTCGAGCAGCGGTTCTCTACCGACCACGACCGCCCGCCCCGGCTGGCCATAGGCGTTCGCCACGACTTGCCCACTGGGCTTGATCCCATCCACGTCGGTGATGACCAGCGGCACGAACGCCGAACTTTGGCCGGCAAGGGTATTAAAGCACAGCGCCCCCACGTTCGTCGGCCCATGCAACACTCGGTCAGCAGACAGTTCAAAGCTCACGAGCAATTGCCCCGGCCCCGCTAGGCTTACGAACGGTGCGGAGATGGCCTGCGTGTTCACCGTGACCGTGAGATTGGTGAGCCGCTCTGGCGGATATCCAATGGCGAAGGCCAGGTTGGTAAGGGCCACCGTGGAGAGCAGATGCACCGGCACACAGGAAGAGCGCCCAGCCTCCACCACAGTGCCTCCCAAACTGGCCTCCACACACTCATAGACTACGACTGTGAAAGTCTGCGTCGCACTCAAAGGAATCGCACCGTTGTCGGTGACGCGGACAGTGATCGTGTTCGTCGTGCTGCCCTGTGCGCAAAGCGGCGTCCAGCGAAATACGCCGGTGTCCGGGTCGATGCTGGCTCCTGCGGGTGCGCCGGGATCGAGGCTGAAGGCGAGCCGCTGCGCAGGCAGGTCTGGATCCGCAGCCACATTGGTGATGATGAGTGACTGGTTGACACGGACGAAGCGGTTTGAGACGGGGGCCAAGTCGGGCGGTGCCAGCACCACCAGCGCCGCGTTGCTGCTCAAGGCCGAACCAGCGGCATTGCCGACAAGAACGGAATAAACGCCCTCGTCGGCATGGGTCGCATTGGCGATGGTCAGAGTCGCGGTAGCCACACCGGTGATCCGTGCGCTTTCGTTGAGCGAAACACCGTTCTTTCGCCATTGGTAGCTGAGCGGCGCGGTGCCATTGCCCACCACGGCAAACGTCGCTGTGGTTCCGAGGACGTTCGTGCGGTTCTGAGGTTGGCTCGTGATGCTCGGCGGGACGGACGCGGGCTGGAAGGCGATCGTGTAGTTCGTGCCGCCGTAATCCAGCACGCAAATCCGGTTGTCCGTCATCCAGTAATTCCGCACATCCAGTTGACGGAGACCGTCCGCATTAATCCACCGCGGTCCCATGCCGGTTCCGAGTGGAGAAATCACCTCAAAATAGTTCCAGCCCGGTGCGGGACTGATGGAAACCGAAAGCGATGGATTCTCTGTCGTGGGCAGGCCGAAGACAGCAGGCCAGGCACGGTTGACTCCCGCCAGAGTCCCACTGACCGGATCGAAGAGGTTGTCTGGCGAGCCGTCCGCATCCCTGTCCACGAGGATGTCTGGGTGCGCATCCTCGCCGGGCAGGTTCTTGATCACGGTATCGCACATGATGATCCCGGTGCGGACATTGCGAATCAGGGAGGTAGCCTGTCCACCCAGTTCATCGCTGTGCGTGTAGGTCGCGTCAATGGAAACAAACGTGCCACCGGGATCGGCCTGCATGATCCAGTAGCCCACGCGCCGATCGCCCGGTGAGATGTCGCCCAATTGCATGACTCCTGATGGCGGCAGTTCGACGCCGCCCACTTCCAGTCCGACCAGCTCAAAGTAGTTCAGTTGCCCCGCATCGGGAGCCGTCGCCTTGATGACTTCCAGCCGATTGTTTTCGATATGCGTGTTCCGCGCCGTCCCGTATCCGGCGTTGGTGACGCGCACGGCCAGTTTGAACGGCGTGTTGGCCTGCACGTAGCTCGGAATGAAGTATTCCAGATCAAGCAGCGGTTGCGGCTTCACCACGATCCGTACCCGTTCGGTGTAATAATCGAACACCTGACCGTTGACCGTGTATTCCAGCCGTGCGCCGACATAGTACTCTTTACCCGCCGGCTCTGTCCCACCCGCTGACGGCTTCGGGATAATCACCCACTTCGCTGAGCCGACAGTGGCTGCTTCTAGCGCACCAGTTCCACCGACACCGCTCAGTCCAATGAGTTCCGGCGCCATGAAGTAGAAGGGACCGTTCGTCTCACTCTGGCTACCCATCACCACGTTCCCAGACGCATCGGTTACCTGAACGGTCACGTGAACGTTCTCCAGCCGATGATCCGCCAGCGCGTTGGCGATGCGCAGCTCGGCATCAAACGCATCGCGCTCAAGCACGAGGTCGTGGCTCAAGCGAATGGTGTGGTAGATATCTGTTGGAGGCTCGGTGGCTGACGTCGGGGCCGGCACGTCAGGGAAACCGGTGAAACCAGGAAAGCCAGGACCATTGCCCGGCCCGGATTTCGAATAGGAAACGTATCCGCTGAGGTCAAACCATTTGATCAGAATCCCGCGAACGGGAATGGTGAACGTGTTTGCGGACACTTCGCTGAGCCACCTTCCATCAAACGTCACTTGGCCGCTGATCGTACCGGCAATGTCTCCCGGTTCAAAACCGTACCAAGGAGGCACATAGCGATAAATCGTCAGGTCGACGGTCTCGTCGGATTGAATCTGCAAAGGCACTTGCCAGCCGCCGAACTCACCGATGTAAATATTCATGGTCTTCATCCGGTCGATTTGACCGGCAAGCAGGTCGAGAACTTGCCCGAAGGCCTCTTCGGCCGCCCATTCGAGGAAACTCGTTTCACCCAACCACGATGCAGGTCCTCCTAAGGCGATCCCGGCAATCTGTTCCAGGTAGCTAAAAATGTTGATACGGGAATCAAAAGAGAGACCCCAAGGGCATGTCAGTTCGCCAATTGCCTCGTACCGGATGTTCTCAACTGTGAAGGAGTACGGTGTCCTCATGTAGTCTATTGCTACGGGCAAAGTGAAAGTGGGCCAGAAGGGAAGCAGGAATGGTGGTGGCACCGGTATGTTCAGATAATGAACCAGAGTGGCGGGCTCTGGGGCGCCATGGTTGCCCCCACCAAACAACTGCTCAAGGGCCCATTTATTGGTGCCGGTCGCGTCCGTCTCCAGAATCCACAACTCAGGCGGGTTGATGACCAGCCCAATCGGCACTTCAAAATGCAACGGCAAGTCATCGTACACCTCGCCCGTGCCCAGACTGTTGGTATAAACCCCCGATACGTGCGCTACCCCATCATAGCTGTGGTCCCATTCGTTGGCGGTTTCTGTGACGCGGTAGCCAACGCTCACGCTTTCGCCAGGCACCAAGCCGTCGAGCAATTCCGGAATCTGCTCCAGCGGCGTCAGCAACTCGAACCTGAATCCGTCACACGACCAACTATGCCCACGAACGCCCCCGATCTCCATGCGCAGATGATGAACCGGGGTGCGGCCGAGGTTGGCAATGCTGATTGTGCCCGTGACCGTGTTTGTGGGGCGCATACTGTGAGAGATGGGCGGGCCAACGATCAGAATCGGCGGCCCTTGGCGGGTGTCGTATTTCATTTCCACGACGATGTTGTAGCGGTCTTCGATCGTCGTGGGCACGACGCTCCATGACACGTCAATCGCCCGGGCCACGAGCGTGACAAACTGGTCATTGGTCCGGCCTGGTTCGATTGTCAGGATTCCCGACTGGCCCGCGTGGCTGCTCTTGTTCACATAATAGCGGTAGTTGCCCACCAGCACGTTCGTGAACGGGGCCTCTCCTCGAGAGTCGGTCGCAAGTGAATACGTCTGGTAGGACTGGCTCGCCGGGTCGTATCGCTGGCTGTAAAGAACCACGTGGGCACCTTGAAGAAGGTCACCGAGGTTATCTGAAACGTGGAACCGAACCTGTCCTGTGGCATCGTTGCGCACCCAAGCCCGAATGCCCATGGCCACCGGCGTGGCATTGCTCGATTCAAAGAACAGCATCATGTCGTATGGGTTGGGCGAGAGCCAACTGGCGTCTGGCGAGTGTACTGTGACCGGCAGTTCCACACACCCTTGCCCGAGCGCGTTTCGCGCCACTCCCGGCTCCGTCCGCCACAGTCCCGAAGCCGTGCAGCGCACAATGGCGCCGGATTCAAGCTGCACGCCCGTCGCTTGCCAGCCATTGGCTGCCAATACATCCACCGTGACAAGGTTCGTGGGAGCGCGGATTTCGACCGCCAGTCGCCCGCCGTTATCGGCAAGGTCGGGGTCAGCCTCATTGATGCGCAGGAACAATTCTCCGTCGGTTTCCGCAATGAACTCCAACTGGCCGCCGATTTCAAACGGGGTACCGTTGGTCCCCATCCGCCCGATCAAGGCGTGTTTCCGCAAGTACCCAAATCCACAATCGACCCACCCTTCCGAGGCCTTGATCGTTCCGAGGGCCAGCGCGTGCTCCAGTTTGATCCAAGGCACGAGCTGGGAAGCATTCACGACCACATTCTCGACATCGTCGTATCCCGTGTTGGTCACTCGAATGGTGAACGAACGCGCCGAGTTTGTTCCGGGATTGACCGCCACTTCCTTGTACCACGGGTCAATGACCAAGTAAGGGGACACAGGCACCGTGTCAACGAAGCAGACGCCAGTTTCCGTGCTGCCCTCCGTAGTGGTGACGGATATGTCGAAGGCCGCGTTCTGCACCATCTGGGTGGCACTTGAGAAAATGATGGCAAACCCGGTTTCCGCTCCGCAAGGCAGAGTCACACCGAGGCCGGCGGCGTCCAGGACCGCCGCGACCGAATCTGCCGGGTTCCGATCGGTCAATCGGACTTGCAGTCCGTTCAGCGTCGTCTGTCCCAGGTTCTTGAGCTTGAACTCTGCTCGATGCTGGCCGCCCAGCGGCACCTCGGCACGCACCGCCGCGGGGTTCAAATACAAGCCCAACACGACGAACGAATTGCTGGCGGTACGGCTAACATCACCCGCCCGTGCCACGGCCTGCACCAGATAATTGCCAGCCTCAAGACTGTCCGGCGCCCATTGAGCGGCATATTGCCCGTTCGTTCCGGTGCGAGCGCTAAGCAACTGCAGGGAAGAACCGCGCAGGATTCGCAATTCCACCGGGAAGTCGGCACACGGAGTGGAGCCCTGAGACTGAACCACGCCCGAGAACCTCACGACCTCGCCCCGGTCATACGTCGCCTGGTCAGGCTGAATCGAAACCGTGAAATCGGAAGCGACTGTGAGCCCGACCTGCTTGACCACGTTCGCGAACCCGCTGCGCGCACAGGTCACGACGCTCGTGTAGGCTCCGTCTTGGGCGAAGAAGCTCAATGGCAGGCTTAGCCGGAACGCCTGCAGGTTGGTGTCATACGCCATGGAGCTGGGACCGGAGATACTCTGGCCATTGGCGTCGAAGACGCTCGCCGACATCGCAACCGTCCCGTCGCCCAAGGGCACAAGAGTCGTTGCGTCTGTGGCGCGCGCGGTCAGCCAGACGTTGGTGTCGCGGCCCCGCAAATAAACTCCCCGGTCACGGCTGAACCAGACCCGGTACGAGCCCATGCGCGCGGTATTGTTCGTCTCGGAAGTCTCCAGGAACGAATTCTCCGGATCGACCACGACGGACAGGAGATACTCCGCGGATTGCTGGCCAGCCGGCCACACGGCCGAGATCGTGGCGCCACCATTCGCCGGCAGACTAGTCACCCGATCGGCTCCGAGAGGGAGTTCAGAACCGACGTCACCAGCCTGGAAACGAACCACGACATTGGTGACGGGGAACGCGCTGGCAGCATGCACGGTGGCCGATACGGTCACGTTGGAACCTTGACCTGGCTGCCCGGCGATCACGATGTCACCAGAGCCGATCCACAAATCCAGGTACTGCTTGCTCGCTGCGCCCCGGTTGCCGCTCCGATCCGTGGCCGACGCCTGGATAGCCGTGGTCGTTGTCAGGTTCGTTCGGTACAGGAAATTGGTCAGCGAGGTTGATTGCCAGAGAGGGATCGAGACCCAGTTGCCGACGGCGTCCGCCACCGTCACCTCCGGGGGAGCACTCGGCGGCTCGCTGCAACTGACGCTGATGACCGTTTCACCGACCGGCGGGTCTGGTGTGACCGTCAGTGTGACTCGGGGCGGCGCCCGATCGACAACGAACAAG
>Ga0315277_10011781_pt1 | contig 10985 bp, 9 predicted proteins | sample YL17G05_15_MG_FD_203695 | JGI IMG/M metagenome (GOLD analysis project Ga0315277, IMG submission 203695) | Sediment microbial communities from Yellowstone Lake, YNP, Wyoming, USA - YL17G05_15 | ecosystem: Environmental > Aquatic > Freshwater > Lake > Sediment | place: USA: Wyoming | collected... | reverse complement strand
CTTTTTTCCGGTGAGCTTCAGCCCTCGCCTCCGCCGCCTCCAGGCGAAGGCCGCCCGCACCGTCACGCGCCGGGAGCTGGGGGAGAGCTGATCAAAGCCTGGAGATCCACTCCTCCAAGGCCTGAAGGTGGAGTGCGATGATCTCGTCTAGGCTTTTCGGCTTTACCCGTCTCTTCCGCCGGCAGGAGGAAGCCACGGAGGCATCGATGTCAAGCCAGGGGGAGAGCAAGCTGCCGGGGCTGGCAGCGTCTGAGTCGGCTTCTGGCAGGTCAGAGGGATGGCCGAGCGCCTTGGCGACGGGCTTCGACGCGGAAAGCTTCCTTATAATCTTCTTATAGACGGCCGAATAGAGTTGATCGTACCGAAAATAGGGCAGCGCGCCCTGCGACTCTAGGTAAGATTCCACCGTCCCGTCCGGGCCGAAGAGGCCGAGGCAATCGGGGTGGAGCGGCATGGAGGCGTACTTGGTAGCACCTTGGCTGTCGACGATCTGCCCGAGTGGAAAAAGACGGCAGACCAGCGGCCGGTCGGGGTGGACACTACAGCCGCGGGAATCGAGAAAGATACAGCTCCCGTCAGGCTTGTTGCGAAGGACAATCCCACCTTCTTCTGTATAGCCCCTGTAAACCTCGGTGGTCGTTATCTTGAGATTCCTAGCCAGGCGAAGGGCTTCATAAGGAGCGATTCGAATGGCTTTGTTCTGGCAACAGGCGCTGCAAACCTGGCACTTGAAGGAAAACGGGCTGTCCCTCTTCAGGTTGAAGACGAGCGCGGTGGGATGCCCAGCCTGGTCCACTTCTACTTTAAACCGTTTCTCCTAGAAGAACGTTCGGAGCGGAGTCGAATCCTATTACAGGCGAAGCCGGTTGTCAATCGAGGAACTCGGAGCGCAAGCATTTTCTTTCAGGTGGTGAACCATTTGGGGATGTCGGCGCTCCCGCTCAGGTTCTTAACGCCGTTCCCGAAACGTTTTTCTCGGCGCTGCGGAACTCCGCATGACCTATCTAGACGGCAAGTGCACGTTGTCTCCATTCTAACCCATCTCTGTGTGATCTTCGCGTGCTCAGACAGTCCTCGCGACCGTCGGAGCGGCTCCCCTCGAAAAACGCTTCGGGAAGGCTGAACCTGAGAGGTCGCTTCTCCCTCCCCAAATGGTTCATCATCTGAAAGGATTCAACACGAAAAGTCGCTTTGCTGGCCAAGGTTTAGGGGCTTTTCGCCAATTTTATGGAAATCGGTTCGTGTCCTTGGGGATTTCTGCTAGAATAAATGTAGGGGAGAGTAGAAACAACGTGGTCGAGAAATTCCGGTTCCTAGATCACACGTCCGATGCCAAGTTCCAAGCTTACGGCCGTACTATTGAGGAGGCCTTTGCGAATGCCGCACTGGCTACAGTTTCCCTAATGTGGGACCCGGCGAAGGTAAAGACGAAGCTTAATCATCCGGTGGGCGTCAAGGGCCGGGACCTGGAACAGTTGCTCGTCCAATTTCTGGGTGAGATCATCTACCTGTTTGAAACCCGGTCGTTCCTGGCGGCCGCAGTGGAGGGACTGACTATAGAAAAGACAGACGACGGCTTCCGCCTCCAGGCGGTTTTCCGAGGCGATGACCGGCCGGCCAGATACGCCATTTTCGGCGAGGTCAAGGCGGTCACTTACAATGAAATGAGAATCGACCAGAGCGGTCCCGTGACCGTCCAGGTGGTGGTTGATATCTAAGAGGTACCTCATGGAGCTGCAAAAGAAAACCGATTTCATCTGGGAGATCCCGAAACAGGGGGAGATGAAGGTGGCGGCGACAATCTACGCTTCGTCGCGGCTCCTGGAAAGCGTCAAAAATGACCTCACCCTGCAGCAGGCCCGCAACGTCGCCTGCCTGCCCGGCATCCAGCGCATGTCCTATGTCATGCCGGACGCCCATCAGGGCTACGGGTTCCCTATTGGCGGGGTGGCGGCTTTTGACATGGATGAGGGGATCATCTCTCCCGGAGGAGTCGGCTACGACATCAACTGCGGAGTCCGGCTGCTGCGGACGGACTTCTCCGAACAGGACATATCCGCCAGACGGAAAGAGCTGCTGGCGGAAATCTTCAAGGAAGTGCCGGCCGGCGTCGGAAAGGGCGGCATCACCAGGCTCAGCCGGAACGCGCTCAAGGACATCCTGACCAAAGGTGCCGAGTGGGCCGTTGAGAACGGCTATGGGACAAGGGAGGACCTTCTCCTGACCGAGGAGAACGGCCGGATGAAGGATGCCGACCCCGCCCACGTTTCCGACCGCGCCCTGGAACGGGGCATCCCCCAACTGGGGACGCTCGGCGCCGGTAACCATTTTCTCGAGATCCAGAAGGTCTCCCATATCTATGATGAAGGCTTAGCCCGGATCTTCGGCATCGCCGCCGTCGGCCAGGTCCTGGTCATGATCCACTGCGGCAGCCGCGGCCTCGGTCATCAGGTAGCCTCCGACTACATCGAGTTGATGGAGAACAAGCTCGGGACCAAGGGGCTGCCCGACCGGGAACTGGTCCATGCGCCCATCCGCTCGCCGCTCGGCCGGCAGTACTATGGGTCCATGTGCGCGGCGGTGAACTACGCCTTTGCCAACCGCCAGATGATCGCCCACTGGGTGCGCGATGTTTTCGCCAAGGTCATGGGCAGCGCAAAGGGGATGCGTCAGGTGTATGACGTCTGCCACAACGTGGCCAAAATCGAGACGCACACGATCGCCGGGAAAACGCGCGAGGTCTGCATTCACCGCAAGGGGGCGACCCGGAGCTTTGGGCCGGGGAGGCGGGAAATCCCAGAAGCTTACAGATCGCACGGCCAGCCCGTCATCATCCCCGGGAGCATGGGGACGGCCTCCTACCTCCTCGTCGGGACTGAGGAGGCCGAAGAGTTAAGCTTCAGCTCCACGGCTCACGGCGCCGGACGCGTCATGTCCCGGCACGAGGCGCTGCGCCGATTCCGGGGGGAGCAGATCCGCGACGAGCTCCGAAAAAAGGGAATCGAGCTCCAGTCCACGAGCTGGAAAGGAGTCGCCGAAGAGGCTTCAGCCGCTTACAAGGATATAGACGAAGTGGTCAGGGTCTCCCACGAGGTTGGCATCGGCCGCTTGGTGGCCAGAGTCGTTCCTGTCGGAGTGATGAAAGGATAACAAGGTCAGGTGATGACCTTGTCGACTTCCTGTTCGGCATAGTCCTCGAACTGCAGAGCCAAGATGTATTCGCTCCGCAGCATGAGATAGTGGCTGTTTTCGACTTTGCTCAAGTACATCAGCATCTGCCTGTTCAGAGCTTTGATCCTTCTTGCCAAGGAAGCATAAAACTCTCGGGCCGACTTCTCTGCGTTCATGGCCTGGCTCAAGACATCAACCAGGCTGGAGGACGGCTTGATCGAGACCGAGGGGAGCAGGCGCTCGTCGACGGCCATAGAGATCTCCGGCCTTTCTCCGGCCCACATCGAGGCGAACAGACGGAGGATGATGTCCTTGTGCTTCTTCTCTTCCAGCGCCAGGAGCTGGAATTTTTCCTTGAGTAGGGTATTCTTCACCCGGTCCGCCATCCTGGTGTAGATCCTGTTGGCATCCATTTCCGCGCGGATGGCGTAGCCCAGCAGCTTCTTGACCGGCTGATTGGCTAGATTGACCATGGACAACTCCTTTCAGGTCTAAGATACACTATCGAGGGCGATCCCGCAAACGGGGCTTCAGCTTTTTCTTCAGTTGGCTCGAAGAAAGACAGTTGAGAATGTCCTTTTTGTCCAGCCAGGCGCGGCGGGCGATCCCGACGCCGAAGCGCATCATCTGGAGCCCAGCGGACGAATGGGTATCGGTGCCGAGCGAGATAGAGATGCCCAGTTCCTTGGCTCTCTTGAGATAGAACTCATTGAGGTCTAGCCGGTCGTAGTAGGAATTGAGTTCCAATGCCTTGCCCAGCCGACGAGCGCCGTCGAGCACCGCCCCCAGGTCGAGATCGTAGCCTTCGCGGCCCGAGATCAGCCGTCCCGAGGGGTGGCCGATGATGTCGAGGTGAGGGTTCTCCATGGCCTTGAGCATCCGTCCGGTGACGTTCTTCTTGAACCCGGAATGGATGGAGGCTACGACCACATCCAGTTTGGCCAGGAGCTCATCGGGAAGGTCGAGAGAGCCGTCGGCCAGGATGTCGACCTCGGTCCCCATCAGTAGCTGGACACCTTTCCGCTTACTGTTGAGGGCCGTGATCTCCTTCATCTGCCGGCGAAGACGGTCGGGCGTCAGGCCGCCGGCATACCTGGCGGCCTGGCTGTGGTCGCAGACGGCGAGATAGGTGTACCCCAGCCGCTGCGCCAGGTCGGTGAGGCCGGAGAGAGTGACATGGCCATCGCTCCATTCGGAATGGACGTGGAGGTCGCCGCGGATATCTCCGTAGCCGACGATCTCCGGGAGCCGTCCTTGAAGGGCCAGCTCGATCTCGCCCCGGTCCTCCCGCATCTCGGGTGGAAAGAGGGGAAGACCCAGGGCGGCATAGACCTCTTCCTCATCCCGGCCGGCAATTTTCTTGGATCCGCGGAAAACACCGTACTCGGATATCTTCAGTCCCTTATCTTTGGCCATTCCGCGGAGCTTGATATTGTGGGCCTTCGAGCCAGTGAAGTACTGGAGGGCGGCCCCGAACTCTGAATCGTCGACGATCCTCAGGTCGACCTGCCGCTCGCCCGCCTCTGAGGCCAACACGACCGAGCCTTTGGTCGTGCCCTCCGCCAGAATCCTCGTCACTCGTGGATGGGCAGCGAAAAAGCGGATGATCGAGGCTCCCTCCTTGCCGCTGGCCAGGATATCGATGTCCCCGACTGTTTCCTTCATCCGGCGCAGCGACCCGGCTGCCGAGAGGCGTTTGATCCCGGGCGCATCCTTCAGGTAGGCCAGGACCTCTTCGGCCAGAGTCAGAGCGACATAAATCGGAACGCGCTCCTGCGCCTTCTCGTAGCTTTGTATCCCCTTGAGGATATTGTCCACCCGCTTTTGGCCCATTCCGTGGAGCGCGGACAGAGACCCGTTACGGATGACCTTTTTTAGGTCTTCGAGGTTCCGGACGCCCAGCTCCTTGTGGGCTAGCTGGACGGTTTTGGCGCCGATGTTCCGGACTTCCAGAAGCTCGAGGAGGCTCTCGGGGATTCCCGAAAGAGCCTCGTCGTATTTATTCATCTTTCCGGACTTGAGGTATTCCTCGATCTTGGCGGCGATGCCGCTCCCGATTCCGGGGACTGTTTGGAGCTTCTCTTCATTGGCCAGGGATTCGACGTCCTGGCCGAGTTCCTCCAGGATGGAAGCGGCCTTCCGGTAGGCGAGGACTTTGAAGGCCACCTCGCCCTTGATCTCCAGAGCATCGGCGATCCTGTAAAAGAGCGCCGCGATCTCCTTGTTCTTCATCAATTTGAGCGGTATGCGCGATATGTTCCTACTGCTATATTATATCTGGCGGGCCTTTCAGACAATACTTCCTGGCAGGGATTTGGGGCCGTCCATCCTTCCGCGGATTGACATTTTCACCCTCTGCTTTTATGGTAAGTCAGGCATGAGAGTCGTCCTGGCCGGGTATAACGTCGACAAAGAGGTTATCGACGAGCTGAAGAAGCACTCGCCGCCCCGGGAGGACGTGACGCCGGAGACGCTTTCGGCTTCTTACGCCCGGATCTCCCGCGACCCCCGGCCGGCCGATGAGCTGCGGGCCTGCGCCCGTCGGGAAGTGGAGCGGGCGCGACGCTCTAACCAGGCTATCATCTTCAAGATGGGGCACCACTCGGTCGCCGAGCACGCCGTCTTCAACTTCGACATCATCGGAGTGAGCCGCCTGGCCCTAGAAGAGATCGAAAAATTCCGCCTCGGATCCTATACCGAGAAATCCCAGCGCTATATCAAGCTGGGTGATGATTTTATCATCCCCGAAGAAGTCAGAGGGGCCGGGCTGGAAAGGGCCTATGTCCGGACAATCCGGGCGCAAAACTCGCTCTATCACCGGCTTTATGAACGACTGAAGCCCTACCTATTTAATAAATATGGAGAGCTCGCCGCAAACCCCAAGAATCATCTGGTGCTCGAGGGCTGGGCCAAGGAAGACGCCCGCTACACAGTCAGCTTGGCTACGGAAGGCCAGGTCGGCCTGACCATCAACGCCCGGAACCTTGAACTCCTGATCCGGCGTTTCGCCGCCAAGACGCTGGCGGAGCTCCGGGAATTGAACAACCGGATCTATGCGCTGGCCAGGGAGGTCGCCCCGTCGATCATCCTCTTTATCGAGGCGACCGAATTCGATGCCCGGACTTATGTGGAGCTCGAAGAGGCGGCCCGACATCTATTTATGGAAAAGGGAAGATCCGGGGAGAAAAGAGCGCCTCGACGACCGGCAGGGGAGGAGGAAGTGGCCTTGGCCGAGGCAACGCCGGATGGGGACGACAGGATACTGGCAGCGCTCCTCCATACCTCGACCGCGATGTCTTACTCTCTTTGCCTGAGGCGGGTGCGCTGGCTGACCCCGGCCGAAAAAAAGGAGATCATCAAGACGGCGCTGCGGCATATGGAGTTCTATGATTTCCCGCCGCGTGAGTTCGAGTATGCCGACCTGACCTTCTCGCTCCTCGTTTCAGCCTCTTGCTTCGCTCAGCTGAAGCGCCACCGGATGGCCACTCTGACGGTCCAGGACTACGATCCGGCGCTTGGCGTAACTGTGCCGCCTTCGATCGAGGCCATTGGTGCCGGCCGTGAGTTCCGCGAGCTGATCGCCCGTACAAACGAAACGTACGCCACCCTGCTGCCCAAGGCCGGTCCGGCGGCCGCCTACGTGCTGACCAACGCGCACCGCCGCCGCGTCCTCCTCAAGGTCAATGTTCGGGAGCTCTATCACATCTCCCGGCTGCGTGAGGACCCCACGGCCCAGTGGGAAATTCGGGAGATCGCCGGCAGGATGTCCAATCTGGCCCGGAAGGAAATGCCCCTGAGTTGTCTGCTTCTCGGAGGCAAAGACGGCTACCCCACCTTGTATGAGAAAGTTTTTGGCCGGCCACCGAAACTCTCACCGCCGCATTATCTCAAGTAAGGGACGAAATTCAAATCAACAGGAAACCGCCTGGCCAAAGCCTTTGTCCCGCCTAACGTTTTTCGTGGGCCCATACGGGAAAGGAAGCATGCATCCGACCAGAACTACTTCACGATAAACTTGTAGAACTTTCTCTTCCCGACTTTCAGCACATGTTCCTGTTTGTCGGTGACATCAACCTGGCAGTTGATATCATCGATTCTCTGGCTGTCAAGATAGACCCCTCCTTGCTGAATGACTCTTTTGGCTTCGCCACGCGAGGGGAAAATTTTCAGATCCATCATTATGTTTAGGAGGAGTTGCCTTACTGGGATTTCTACCGAGTCAGTAATCTTCACGCGGTCGATCACAGTGATTTCGAGATTGGCGGGCACTTCTTTCTGTTTGTGCACACGGTCAAACTCCTCGGCGGCTTCCCCGGCCTCCTTCTGCCCCCAGAAATCCGCGATGATCGACTTGGCCAATCCCGCTTTGAGGTCCTTCGGATTGACCTGGCCCGCCTTCGCCTCCGACTTCCAAATCTCGATCTGCGACACCGGCACATCGGTCAGAAGCCCGTAGTACCGGTACATCAGCGGGTCGCTGATGGACATGATTTTGCCGAAGATCTCCTTGGCGGGCTCGGTAATGCCGACATAGTTGCCCAGCGACTTGCTCATCTTCTCGACGCCGTCGAGCCCCTCGAGGAGCGGCATTGTCATGACCACCTGCGGCTCCTGCTGGAACTCGCGCTGGATATCGCGGCCGACGAGCAGGTTGAATTTCTGATCGGTGCCCCCCAGCTCCACGTCCGCCCGCAGCGCCACCGAGTCATAGGCCTGCATCAGGGGGTAGAGAATTTCGTGGACCGAAATCGGGATGCCTTCCTTCAGCCGTTTGGTGAAGTCGTCCCGCTCGAGCAACCGGGCGACGGTGTACTTGGCGGTTAGGTGGATGATCTCGAAGCTCGTGAGCTTCCCCAGCCAGCGGGAGTTGAAGTCGATGATAGTTTCTTCCCGGCTGAGGATCTTGTAGATCTGAGCTTTGTAGGTCTCCGCGTTTTTCAGGATCTCCTCATGGGTCATGGCCGGCCGCGTCGCCGACCGTCCCGAAGGATCGCCGATGAGGCCGGTGAAGTCGCCGATGAGGAAAATGACGTCATGGCCGAGGTCCTGGAAGTGCCTCATTTTCCGCAGTAGGACGGTATGGCCGAGATGGATGTCCGGGGCTGTGGGATCGAACCCCACCTTCACGATCAGGGGCTTCTTGTTCCGCAGCGAACGCGCGATCTTGGCCCGGAGCTCCTCCTCCTGGATGACCTCGACGCATCCTTTGCGGAGGTAGGCCAGCTGCTCCTCGACGGCCTTGCTCATGCGTCCTTGATGAATACCCGTCTTCCCCGGACTTCCAGCCGGCCCTCGAAGAAGAGCCGGACAGCTTCGGGATATATCTTGTGCTCCTCGACGAGGATCCGGGCGGCGAGCGTTTCTTCCGTGTCGTCCTGGCGGACGGGCACAACGGCCTGGATTACGATCGGGCCCATGTCCACCTCTTCGGCCACGAAATGCACGGTCGCGCCCGAGAACTTGACACCCCAGTCGATGGCCTTTTGCTGGACATGCAACCCCGGGAAAGAGGGGAGAAGGGCGGGATGGATATTCATACAGCGATTCTTGAACTCGCGGCAGAAATAGGGGGATAGTATCCGCATATATCCAGCCAGACAGACCAGGTCCACGTCGCGCTTCCGAACTTGCCGGACGGCCTCCTTATCGTATTCCTCCCGGTTGGGGAAAAGCTTGGGGTTGAGATAAAACGCCTCCAACCCCCGCTCTCGAGCGGTCAGCAGTCCCGGGGCTGTCTCGACGTTGCTGAAGACGAGCGCGACCGAGGCGTTGATCTTTCCCGCCGTGATGGTCTCATTGATAGCCCGGAAATTGGATCCCCGGCCGGAGAGGAAGACGGCGATCCTGCCTGTTTTCTTGGGACTAATGAAAATCTCCTCCGCCATGGCTTGACCCTCGTTCGACGAATTCAGAATCTCAAAAGCAAACCTATTTTAATCGAATAGCCGCTGAAATCAACCACAGCCTCGCGGACATTGCGGACGTTGGCGCCGCCGGGCTCTTCGGGGAGGACGTGCATCGTGGGCCGCCAGAAGCCGGACTGGGGAAGGTATTCCTCGTAGGAATAGAGAGTCCCCTTCTGCCCTAACAGGTTCTCCCCCGTTAACCCGTCCATGCGGGCGGACCGGGCCACGGCCTCGATGAAGAAACCCAGCGACTGGTCGAAGGAGTAGCTCAGGCCGAGCCCGCCGAGATAGGTCAGCCCGCCGGTCTTGGCGTTGTCATAGATCGGATATGTAAAGCGTGTGTCTGTGACCTGCTTCTGCGCTTCCCGGGACACGTACCTGGCCTGGACCGTACCCACGCCGGCGCGGACATAGACGTTGAATTTCCGACCGAGAGGGACGTTGAAGTAGCCGGAAACCAGGAAGGGATAGGCGGTAACTTTGGTCGGACGGGCCCGCTCGAACAAAGTCCCAGCTTGTTCGACTGTAAGCAGAGTCGCCTCCTCATCGAGGGAGCCATATCCATATCCGGCGCTCAGGCCGAGCTTTATCCACCGGGAAAACGAGAGGAGGAGTTCGGCTTCGAAATCCACTCCAAGGCGAATCCGGCTGCTGTCTCCGCTGACGAGTTGTATGTTGGGGTCGACGTCGGCCGATTGCTTCAGCCCGTCCCGCCAGCCCGCCAAGGCGGCATTGACCTCGCCCAGGTTCATCTGCCACAGGCCGGAGGACAGCCTCAGCTGGATGTCGAGTCCGCGGGAGCTTCGAGGGAGGATAAGGAGCACGGTGCCTAAGGCGGCGACGGCCAGTGCCTTTTTCATACTCGGTGTGCCCACATTTTAGCGGATCGAGAGTGCTCCCGGGAGTGCGTTTTTCCAGGCCTCAAACAGGCGCTGGACGGGAAGGCGGACGACCTCCTGGCCGTCCTGCCGGATGACCAGCTCTTTTCCTCCGGTCCTGCCGATCACCTTGGCGGGGACACCCTTTTCTGCGGCCATGTCGAGGAGCTCGGGCAGGCGGGTTTCGGAAGCACTGAGCAGGATTCGAGACTGGGCCTCGCCAAAGAGCAGCGCATCCGGCCGGATCTTATCCTCCAGGTCAAGGACACAGCCGATTTCCGTGCGGTCCAGGATGCAGGCTTCCGCGGCGCAGACGGCCAGCCCTCCTTCCGAGATGTCGTGGGCCGACCGGACAAGGCCACTGGCGATTGCCTGGATGCAAACCTCCTGGACGGATTTCTCCCGTTCCAGGTCGATCCCGGGCGGCTGTCCTCTCTCCAGGCCGTAGATTGCCCGGAGGTATTCCGATCCCCCGAGCTCTTCGCTGTTCTCACCCAGGAGGACGATCGCGTCGTCTTCCTTTTTAAACCCCGGGCCGACGAGCCGGTCCACGTCATCGATCAGCCCGACGATGCCGAGTACCGGCGTCGGGCGGATCGAAAGCCCCTCGGTGTCGTTGTAGAAGCTCACGTTCCCGCCCGTGACGGGGATTTCGAAAGTCCGGCAGGCCTCGGTCATACCCTCGATGATCTTTTTGAACTGCCACATGATCTCGGGCTTCTCGGGATTGCCGAAGTTCAGGCAGTTGGTGACGCCGATCGGCCTTGCCCCCACGCAGGCCAGGTTGCGGCAGGCCTCGGCCACGGCGATGGCGCCGCCGATGCGGGGGTCAAGATAGCAGTAAAGCGCATTGCCGTCCAGGGTCATGGCCAGGGCCCTCTTTTGTCCCTTGACCCTGAGGACAGCGGCATCCGCTCCCGGCAGGAGGGCCGTGTTCGTCTGGACCATGTGATCATACTGCCGGAAGACCCATTCCTTGTCGGCGAGGGTCGGAGAGGCGATGACCTTGAGAAGGGCCGCGCCGAGATCA
>Ga0315277_10011778_pt1 | contig 10987 bp, 10 predicted proteins | sample YL17G05_15_MG_FD_203695 | JGI IMG/M metagenome (GOLD analysis project Ga0315277, IMG submission 203695) | Sediment microbial communities from Yellowstone Lake, YNP, Wyoming, USA - YL17G05_15 | ecosystem: Environmental > Aquatic > Freshwater > Lake > Sediment | place: USA: Wyoming | collected... | reverse complement strand
TCTCAACACGATTCTGCCGTATCATTCGAGTTTGGGAGCTTTGGAGCAGCCCGGGGAAGTTAACATAACGCCCCCATATCAGAAGTAGTGCCGGCTATCCCAGCCAGGCTCCGATCCAAAACGCGCTCATTTCGACTATCCGCTCATAGCCAACGTGATCCATGCGTTCGTCCATGGCGTTGCCCGGCTTGCGGTTGACAATCACATCAAGATCGGGTGCTCCATCGAAGATTTCCTGGATCTGGGTTTGGACACCCTCTTCTCCGGCCTCCGCGGATGGAGAGCGCAAACCGCGCACGCGCCGCGATCCACAGGTTGAGATTCTTGCGTAGCCCGGGTTGAAACGGAACTATCATGTCTTTCAATTTCGAGGGGAGGACTCCATGTCCATGAAAATACCGGCGGTCATTTTATTTTTCCTGTCCCCGCTGGTCGCCGAGTTTCTGCTTGGCAACCTTCCCATTACTATGTTGCCGGCCCTGCTGGTCCTGGCGCCTTTCTATGGCGGCGGGGCATTGCTGATACGCGAAGCCGTGAGACACACCCGGCGTGGCTGGCTGAGCATTTTTCTTCTGGGCCTGGTTTACGGCATATTTGAAGAGGCTTTCACCACACAATCCCTGTTTAATCCGGATTACCTGAAACTCAACCTGCACCTTCTGGACCCCGCGTACATTCCCGCCCTCGGCATTGGTGCCTGGTGGACCATTTTCGTTCTCACGTTGCACACGGTGTGGAGCATCGCTACCTCCATTGCGCTCGCCGAGGCCTTGGTCCCAGATCAGGCCACCACGCCGTGGCTCGGCCGGATCGGAATTGTCGTGTCCGGAGCTCTGTTTGTTTTCGGCGCAGTGGCAACGACTTATCTGACGCTCAAGCACGACCGCTTCGTTGCCTCTCCCTGGCAGTTTGCGCCGGCAGCAATCCTCTGTGTTGCGCTGACGGTGGCAGCTTTCCGGCTGCCGAAGTCAATATCAGCCCGCCCGTCCGGATGGGTGCCAAATCCATGGCTTGCCGGCACTGGCGCGTTGGCTACCGGCTCTTGTTTCATGCTCATCCCCCAGAAATGGGGCTGGGGAGCTGTGGCTGTGTACATGATTCTGGATTTTTTGATGATTGCAGCGGCATTCCGATGGTCACAACGAGAGGGATGGGACGGCCGGCACCGCCTGGGGCTGGCCGGCGGGGCCGCGCTGGCGTATGCGTGGCACGCCTTCCTGCAGCCTCCCGTAATCGGCGGCGGCGGTCGGACGATTATCCTGATTGGGAACACAGTGTTCGCACTCGGCGCGGTGGTTCTCCTCACCATCGCGGCCCGGCGGCAAACTCATCCTTTACCACGGTAACCCGTCCGTACCAATAGGTCCGTAGTAGTGGGAATCGTTGCACTTTCGGCTTCTTCCTGTTAGGGTCAGGAACCATGTGTGACGTGCTGATATCGCTGCTCGCCGGGCTCGCCACTATTTTTCGGACACGAGCCTCACTACACCTCGAGATCGTCGCTCTCCGGCACCAACTGGGTGTTCTCCAAAGGGCAGAGCGCCGACGACTCAAGCTTCAAAAACTGGACCGGCTCCTGTGGATAATCCTCCTTCGCTTCTGGCCTGACTGGCACAAGGCCCTCATGTTCGTCAAACCCGAAACGGTCATCGGGTGGCACCGAAGAGGGTTCCGGCTCTATTGGAATTGGAAGAGCCGCCAGGGACGGATCGACCGACCCGGAATCCCGAGAGAGATCCGCGAGCTGATCCGCGAAATGAGCACCACGAACGTGCTTTGGGGAGCGCCGAGACTGCACGGGGAACTGCTGAAGCTTGGGATCGCGGTGTCTCAGCCAACGGTTGCGAAGTATATGGTGAAGCACCGGAGGCCGCCTTCGCAGACGTGGCGGACGTTTCTGGAGAACCATCTCAAGCAGATGGTGTCGTTGGACTTCTTCGTGGTACCGACGGTGAGTTTCCGGATCCTGTACGTGTTCCTCGTCTTGGCTCATGAGCGCAGACGGGTGCTGCATTTCAATGTGACGGAGCATCCGACTGCCGAATGGACGGCAGCTCAGCTCATACAGGCCTTCCCATGGAACACAGCGCCGCGGTACCTGCTCCGAGACCGTGACCGCATTTATGGCGACGCTTTCCCGATGCGGACGGCGAACATGGAGATCAAGGAAGTGCTCACCGCCCCTCGGTCTCCTTGGCAGTCACCGTATGTCGAACGCCTCATTGGCTCGATTCGCCGCGAATGCTCGGATCACGTGGTCGTCATGAATGAGTCCTCGCTGCGGCGGCAGATTGCCTGCTACCTCGACTACTATCACGGTTCCCGAAGTCATCTTTCGCTTGGGAAGGACGCTCCAGATGGAAGAGCCGTTGAACCGCCGGAGCTGGGAAGGATCGTCGCGATGCCACAAGTCGGCGGGCTTCACCATCGATACGAGCGTAGAGCCGCCTGAACCTCTGGAGACCACCGATTTGACTGCATCAAACATGCCTGCGGGAAAGGAACAAGTCCATCTAGACGTCAGGCAAGTGATCGCTTAATGTCAAGACGATGATCCGTGCCCAATCCTTCGCCAGTTTCGAGGCCCGCCGGAGCGAGCCAATTTGATCCAATTCGACTTTTCAGTACGGACAGGCCGACCTTCTCATCTCATCTATCCGCCTGGACGGCAGAACCAATGAATCGCCTTGAAACCGCTGGGAGTGATCAGTGCGTCTTTCTATGCGTCGGAGTATGAACGCGGCCGGCTGGCTGCAAGGTTGCTTTTCAATGTCCGCCGGTAGGTCGGGAAAATCTGCCACAAATCTCACGAATTACACGAACGATTCGGTCTGCCGGTCAGAGGGCCGGCGCATCATTGATGGTCATCTCAGGAAGCTTGAACTTCGTTCGGAAGGTATTTCTCCCTGACCTGAAGTGCAGAGTGACCTCTTTATCTGCAGGGTTCAGAGTAGGTGACCCGCCGGCCTGTTTGGGGAACAGCAGGACCAGCGCCCTCTGGAGGCCCGAAGGAAGTATTGCATTGGCCAGCGGGATACGAACTCCGCCCTTCTTTTCCAGAAACGTCTCTTCCTTCAGTTTCTGAATCACCTCTTCCTTGTCGGCGCGAGGATCCCACCTCCAGCCAATCACCATAAGGTCGTAATAGGGGCTCTCAGGATAATTGAGAAGCTTGTCCAATTCTGCCTGGGGCGGATTGGGATTGCGCAGAGTCATGCTGCGGGCCATTGCCTGGCGCACGGGTTGTGAATACCAGACAACAAGCATCTGAGCAGTTCTGGACGGCGCCGTGTCTTCGGAGGTGCCGCGGCCGCCACCGACGCCGCTGCCCGTACCTCCCCCTCCGATCCCACCGCCGACTCCGACGCTGGGGATTCCCTCCGCACCCATGCCGCCGCTTCCCATTCCGGCGCCGCCGCGCGAACCTCCGCCGCCCCGCCTGCCGAAGCTGCCCTGGCTGCCGCCCGGCGTGCCGAGGCTGATGGTGATGACCTTACACCACGGGGAATGTCTGAGGAGGGTTTCAACCTCCTTTTCGGTCCATTCTGTAAAGGGTTTTGCGACCCAGAAGGCCTTGTTCCCGGCCTCTGCAAAGATGCAGCAGAGCGCCAGCGCCAGAATGCCGAGACTGCAACGGGTACGTATCATTCGAACCTCCCGCTGTTGAATTCTCGCTAAGCCTGGGATCCTTCGCGTTCCTTGGCATCCTGGTGGGCCTTTAAAGGCCGACCGCACAAAGAACGCGAAGAATCTCAAAGGTCTTCATTTGCGTTGCGGCGCGCGATTTCGTTCATGCCTTCGCCAGTTCGGCGCCATGGGCCTGGATCTTGCGGACGGCAGCGATGATGTGATCGAGGTCGCCCCGTTCGGCCAGGAGCATGTTCTGCGTCATCGCAACGGTCGTCTCGCACACCTGCCGGTTGCCCTTCAATTCCTGGAAACTGTCGCGATAGGCTTTCAGCCGCTGCGCGCTGAAGAGACGCTTGAATCCGCGCGAGGCGATTGCCTCGTCGATCAGGCCGTCGTAGTACTGTTCGTGATACACGTCGGAGCAGGGGATGCCTTCGGCGGAGAGCGCTTTCATGAACTTGGCACGTGAGAGGCCGCTGAACTGCCGCGCGTCGTATCGGAAGGGATAGAGATGCCAGACCGCACGGCTGTTTTCCGGGAGGCGCACGGGCTGGATGCCCGATATCTCCTTGAGGTTGGCGCTCAGGTAGTCGGCGCTCTCGCGGCGGCGCGCCGTCTCAGCCAGCAACTTGTCGAACTGCTGCATGAGGATAACGGCCTGAAAATGCTGCATGCGGTAGTTGTTGCCGCGCGTGAAGAAGCCGTTGCCCCTGAAGTTACCAACCGAGTGCCCGCAATTGTGATAGGCGCTGCACCGATCGATGAGGTCGGCGCTGTTGCTTGTGATGGCGCCCCCCTCGCCCGACGGCAGGTGTTTGGATTCCTGGAAGCTGAAGGAGGCCAGATCGCCGAGTGTGCCGCATTTGTGTCCTTTATATTCGGCGAGCCACGCCTGACAGGAGTCTTCGATGACCGCGAGCCTGCGCTTTTTGGCGATGGCGTTGATCGGATCCATGTCGCAAGGCAGGCCGAATATATGGACCGGCATGATGGCGCGGGTGCGTTCGGTGATACGGCCTTCGATCGTCACCGGATCTATCGTCAGCGTGGCCGGGTCAGTGTCGGCAAACACCGGGAGGGCTTTACTGGTCAAGATCGAGTTGTATGTCGCGATGAATGTGTAAGGTGAAACAATCACCTCGTCGCCCGCGTCCACGTCCATGACGTGCAGGCTGACAATCAGCGCGGTGGTGCCGCTGGCGGTGGCGAGGCAGCGCCTGGCTCCGAGCAGTGCCGCATAACCGGATTCAAACTGCTCCACCTGCTTGGCCGAGCCCCGGAACCATTTGCCGCTGCGCAGCACCTTGAGGACTTCGGCTTCCCACTGCTGCCGCCACACCGGCCAGACTTGCCAACCGGTCTTGTGTACGGGTGTGCCGCCGAGAAGGGCGGGCTTCTCCGTGGCCGCCGTGGCGATAACCGGGGCGCCGGCGGTGGCCAAAAACGGCGCAACCCTGGACAAACGAGAAGAGATTCCAGCACCTGCAACGGCGGTGGTTCCAAGAAACTGTCTACGATTCATGTCCATAGTAATCTCCATCACAAGATGGTTTGCCGCGCGCTACTCAGACAAGGCATTCCTCCATCAGCCAAGACAGGCCTGAGGATAGCCCCTCTCGCGGCAGCAAGGCAATCTCTCATTTCCGGCGCGGCTGACTTGAAAAAAATCGGTGACAGGCTACTCTTTCCCCAATTTCACCTGAGCGTTTCCACTGGTGGTAGACACACCAAATCGGGGAAAGAGTAGCCTGTCACCGATTTTCAACCGTACGGGATATGAGGGTTTTCGGGTAGACAGCTGGGGCAGCGGAGACAAAAAGGGGGAACATCCCCAATTCGCCAATTCGAATTTGCGCCAATTCGCATGGAGTCGGCAGGGATTGCAGCGCGATCGGCTTGGTGCGGCGCGCTAGTACCCCTTCTGTTTATCGACTACATATATCAGCGTTTCGCCTTTCCCGAAGCGCCGCAGGTTCTCTTTGAATAGAGCCATATAGCGTGCATGTTCCCCATCCGACCGGCCGGCGATATGGGGAGTGAGGATGACGTTTTCGAACTTCCAGAGCGGGTGCCCGGCTGGCAGCGGCTCTACGGGATCGGTCACGTCCACTCCTGCGCCCGCAATCTGTTTTGCTTCGAGCGCTTTTACCAAGGCATCCATGTCATAGAGCCTGCCGCGCGAAACGCAGATGAAGTAAGAGGTTTTTTTCATCAGCCCGAACTCCCGCGCCCCTACCATTTTCGCTGACTCGGCTGTGCTGGGAGCTGCAATGAAGAGAACGTCAGCCTCAGGAAGAACCTCGCGCAGACGGTCGGGTGGATGCCACTGATCGAGCCACATCGTGGGAGCTACCATTTCCCGAGGGTCCAAGCCAATGACGCGCATCCCGAAGCCCTTCGCCCTTTGGGCGATGTTTGTTCCGATGCCTCCCATTCCGACAATGACAGCGGTTTTATCCTTGAGTTCGATCGGATGGTACTCTGATCGAAGCCACTCTTCCTTAACTCTCCGGGGAATGATGCGGTAGAGTTCGCGCGTTAAAGACAAAAGCATCGCAAAAGCATGATCGCCGATTTCGGGTCCCTGTGTGATCTTGCAGTTCGTGAGGACGACCTGGCTATTCTTCAATTCGGGGAAGAGAGTGTTTTCGACCCCCGCCATCTGGACCTGGACCCACTTGAGTTTTTTGGCGGCCCTGAATATTTCCGGATTGATTGTACCAATAATGCCGTCCGCGTCTGCCACTTCTGCCATCATTTTGGACCTGTCTTCCGCAACGACAAGATTGATGTTGGGCGCCGCATTCCGAAACTCGGCGAGTTCCTTTTCCCCGATCCGCGAGTAAGACGGCCCCAGGGATGTGATAACCACCTTTTTCGTTGTCTGCGCGATGCAAAACGGGGCAATGAGAAAAACAATCACTCCTGGAATAAAAGCCCTTCTCATTTGTTCCTCCTTGAAGTGTCAGCTTTCAACCGAAGAACGGCTCTCTTCAGCTCCCACGCTCACTGACTTTTACCGGTGGCACCACTCTAACTTTTGGGTCGATTGGGCGGGAATTCACCTTGGACCGCCGTTTTCAGGTTGTTCGAACGAATGTATTTTTGAGGCCCTGGATTGAACGCTTCGCCGAGGTATAAATTGCCCTGTGCATCGGCACATATGCCGTGGAGCATATTGAATCTGCCGGGCATGTGACGATCGCCTCTGGGACAGGTGGGGAATGCCCAAATCTGCAGGATCTTCCCCTCAGGATTGAATTTGAGGGCAATCTGATCCTGCTGAAGCCTGCCAGCTGTAATTTCGCCGTAGTTTTCCAGCCTGATCGGAGAGCAGCCGCAGGTCCAAATCTCGTTGTCTGCAGTCGGAATCAGAGGCCAGGGAAGGATCAAATCGCGCCACATGTCCAGAAGATTGCCGCTGAAGTCGTACACTTTGATGCGTATATTTCCACGGTCTACGACATAGAGATTTTCTCTTAGGTGGCAAATAGCGTGCGGATCGATAAAATCCTCCGGCCCAGCGCCAACTTTCCCCCAGGCCTTGACGAACTTTCCCTCAGCTGAGTAATGAACGACGCGCCTATTGCCATATCCATCGGATATGAATACGCCCGCAGTCGTGACGGTCATATCGGTGGGGCGGTTCAGGTGGATATCGTCCGCACCAGGCACGTCGAGTGTTCCGATAGTCAGGAGAACGTTGCCGTTCTGGTCACATTTTTGTATTACGTGGCGGTTTGTGTTGGCAATCCACACATTTCCAGCCCCGTCGAACCTGAACGAATGAAGATTGTAAGGCCCTTTCTCCCTGGTCTGAAAAAGCGTAGGTCCTTTTTCCGAAAAGAGCTTCGGGCTGTCCCATGCCCTGATGAAATTACCCTTGAGGTCGAATATCATCATGGCGGGAAACGCACGATTTGATACCCAGATCTGTTGTTTGCTGTCGATCATGACGGCGGGATTGCCTGCCCATGTACCGAGCGATTCAGGTTTTTGAGGCCAGGGCGCATCCAGTTCGTACCTTGTTACCGGCGACGTTCCTGCGGAAGAAGCTCTTAGTGGTTGTGGTTGCGCCTTAGCGGAAGAAAGCGACGCGAGATTGGAAGCCATGGTGAGGCCAACCAGTTTCTGGCCGGTTTGATGAAGAAAATCCCGCCGCGGGTGTTTGTTTTCTGTTTTTCCCATAGTTACTTCCTTTTTTGAACTGCGCGCTGAACTTGTCCGACAACATCGGTCCAAAACAACGGCAATGTCAACAAAAAAGGGCCAGTATCCGGACATCAGTATCTGTGGATCTGACATTTGTCATGGTGGAACTTTGCGCTGTGGGCGAAAACCTTCGCGGCCATCCAAGCGCGTAAACAAGGGCTCCGTGAGATGGGAAGACCGATGTCTTGATTATGGACGGTAGTTGGTGCAGAGTGCCTTGAACCGCACGGCGACTGGTCCATCCGGGGCCAAGAGAAGCCCGATCAGCAACCGCGATTATCCGCTGACGTGGGAGCAAAACGCCAGTCAGGCGAAGTATTCCGGGCTGGCCGCGCTGGATGAAACCTATGTTGAGAAGAAGCTCTCCGCGCCCCACGCCTGGCTCGCGGCCGAGGTCTTTCTCCACGCGTTCACACTGGCCAGATGAGTCTCATGCTTCCTCTCGCCAGGATCGCCACAGTCTGGGTATGCCCTGGTCGCCGCAGTTGATGTCGAGCCACTTCGCTGAGGGGCCGACATAGTGGGTGGGGTAGCAGTTCCCCACCTGGATGCTCTCCCCTCGCTGGCGAAAGTCAGGGTGTCGTTCTCGTTGACGGAGTAATACATGGCCTTCTTCTGATAGCCGGCGTAAACGTGCATCGGCTCTCCGAGGACACCTTGGCGGAGCATGTCCACAATGCACATGACCTCGCGGAAGTAGCGGTAATTCTCGAGGATGGCGCAGTGGCGGTTGGCCTGCTCGGCAGCTTCAACCATCTGCCAGCATACCTCGACCGTCCGGGCGGCTGGGACCTCCATTGGAGGGCCGCCGGCCATTGGCCGTGTGTTGACGTGGTTGAGCACTGCTTTGCGTCCGTGGATGGAAATGGCCTCCAGGCGCCGGTCCCAAGCCGCAGCAAGATCGCGCCCGCCACGCCCCCGGCTGCCGCCGCTCATGGCCGCAGCCCATGCATCGGCAGTCGCAGGCTCGTCGATGATGTTCACGTCCGCGGCGGCAATCCGGCCTTCGAGATCGGCTTCACCGAACACGGCGAAGACTACAAGATAATCGTCCGTTACGTTGAGCGCGATCTTCTACAGAGCGGCTGGCTCGTCGGGGAAGAGACCCTGGCCAAGAAGGCGGCAATGGTCTCGGCAAAACTTGGTGAGGGCAAGGTAATCCTCATCGGGTTCCGGACCCAGCATCGAGCCCAGACCCACGGCACGTTCAGACTCCTGTTCAATGCCTTGGTGCGCTAAGGTTGCGGCGGCCTGTCACTTCGCAGATCGGCGGCGAAATACGGCACGCTCATCTGAAGAGCCGACGTTTGACTCTTTCCCAAAAGCCGGTTTCGGAGCCGGAGACCCGAAGATCGAAATTAAATTCGGACTGGTATCCGCCGAGGAAAAGACTGTTGCTTCAGGCTTTGAGACGCTGTCGGTTCGAACCGCGTTGACCTCCTCCCACATGGACCTCGTTCACTAAACTCCCGAGGCGGCTGCCGCGGTCCTGGAAAACACATGCATTCCCGCGTCGGACGAGCGCGAAATGGGAGCGAGAGATGTGGTAAGGGATGCTGTCCAGGAGGATAAGATCGTTGCAATTAAGGAGATTGTCGGTCTCGACTCCCTCGGAGCGCCCGACGCGGTACGGAAACTGATTGACCAAAACTCTGTCCCGCCCCGCGAGAGCTTGTTGGGCCCGGCCGCTCATGGCGACAATCTCCACGGTGAGTTCTCCGGCAGCCGGCACTGTACCGGCGAGTTCCGACTTGGTCTCAGACTCGAGATCCGCAAGTCGTGAGTCTGCCACTCGAAGCCGTTCGATCAAGACTCGCATGAGTGGCAGCAGTTTGCGCACGGCTTCGCTGGAGAACAGAGAAGCAAAGATCTGCGCGTCCACCACTTCCACTTCCATATCCGTTCGTGCACGGACACTTGCACTCCGGGGTCGATCCTGGATCAGCCCCATCTCGCCGAAGATGCCCCCCTGTTCCAGAACGCCGATAACCATATCTTCGCCTTTCTTGGATCGCTTCAATACATCTGCAGTCCCCGAGCGAATGATATAGGCTTCGGTCGACTCGTCTCCTTCTCTGATGATAATGCTGCCGGCCGTATATCTGCGATATATTGGCGGTTGCATATTCGACCTCATTGGTTTCTCATGTGGCAATCAATCGCTTTGCCAGCACTGAGCAATCCGAAATCCCTACGGCTTCTATTCGCGAGGAGCGGGGCATCCAGGAAGCGTGTCCCATCTCCATCCTTAAGGAAAAGAAAGCAGATGAGGATATTCCGAACATCGGGCTCCAGGACGTCAGTTTCAAGCCAAAACTCGAAACCCCAAAAGTGAAGGCTCAGCTCGCTCGCGCTTCATCCATGCTGAGCGGGCCCACGTGCTCGGCAAGGAGTCCAAAGCGCTTGTGAATTCGGGCCGGTTTATATCAGTAGAGATCGATCTCGGGGGGCCCATTTTCCTTTGAAGTGGGGGATGTACTAACCGGGTAGACATGCGATATAAATGCCTGTCGACTTAATTTCTAATGCTCAGGAGAAACGTGATGAAACACAAACGGCAGGATTCAAAATCTGCGCAGGGTGTGGGGCGCCGGGGCTTCGTTCGGGCAGCGCTCGGAACGATGGTTGCCGGGGCCTGCTCGGCATTTCAGAGCAGCGCGGCCCGCCAGAAATCCACTGAGAAGAGCTACCGCGAGACCTTCGAAACGCCGATCGTAACGCGCCATCAGGTCGTAGTGGCCGGTGGCGGTCCGAGCGGTGTTATTGCTGCGCTGGCGGCGGCGCGCAGCGGCGCGGACACAGTGCTGGTAGAGCGCTACGCGTTCCTGGGCGGCAACGGCACAGCCGGGCTGATGACCTGCTACAACGGGTTCCGCAACCAGAGGCCGCCTGAAGCGCTGCAAACCGTGAAGGGTATTCCAGCCGAGTACATCGCCGAGCTCGTGAGGTTGGGCGGCGTGGCGGATATGGACAATTACGAAAAGACGGTTCCGCACGATGTCGTAAAGGGCAACCTCCCTTACACCGTCGGCTTTGACGCGGAGGCAGCGAAGGTTGCCTGCCTGAACCTGCTCAAGAAAGAAGGAGTCAAGCTCCGCCTACACAGCTGGGTAGTCGCGCCGATGCTCGATGGCGTGCGGGTAAC
>Ga0315277_10011776_pt1 | contig 10988 bp, 7 predicted proteins | sample YL17G05_15_MG_FD_203695 | JGI IMG/M metagenome (GOLD analysis project Ga0315277, IMG submission 203695) | Sediment microbial communities from Yellowstone Lake, YNP, Wyoming, USA - YL17G05_15 | ecosystem: Environmental > Aquatic > Freshwater > Lake > Sediment | place: USA: Wyoming | collected... | reverse complement strand
TCGTCACCAACGCCGAGAAGATGGAGGCGGAGCTCGAGGACCCCTATATCCTGCTCACGGACAAGAAGATCTCCGCCGTCAACGACATCCTCCCCATGCTGGAAAAGCTCCTCCAGGTCAGCAAGAATCTCCTTATCATCTGCGACGACTGCGACGGCGAGGCCCTGGCCACACTGGCCGTCAACAAGCTGCGCGGTACCATCAACGTGGTGGCTGTCAAGGCCCCTGGCTTCGGCGACCGCCGCAAGGAGAACCTGGGGGACATCGCCGCCCTCACCGGCGCCGAGGTGATCAGCGAGGAGTTGGGCCGCAAGCTGGACTCAGTGACGGTAGATGACATGGGCCGCGCCCGACGGGTGGTGGTGGCCAAGGAAGAGACCACCATCGTCGAGGGCAAGGGCAAGCCCGATGCCATACAGGGCCGCATCGCCCAGGTCAAGAGCGCCCTGGAGACCACGACCTCCGATTGGGACCGCGAGAAGCTCCAGGAGCGGCTGGGCAAGCTGGCCGGCAGCGTCGCCGTCATCAAGGTGGGGGCCGCCACCGAGGTGGAGCTGAAGGAGAAGAAGCACCGGGTGGAGGACGCCCTTTCGGCCACCCGAGCCGCCGTAGAGGAGGGCATCGTTGCCGGAGGCGGTGTGGCCCTGATCAACGCCCTGCCGGCCCTGGACAAGATGAAGATGGAGAGTGACGAGCAGACCGGCGTCAACATCCTCCGGCGCGCCCTGGAGGAGCCCACGCGGCGCATCGCCATCAACGCCGGCCGCGACGGCTCCGTCATCGTCCAGCAGGTGAAGACCCTCAAGAAGGGCGACGGCTACGATGCCGCCCTGGATGAGTTCGGCAGCATGGAGAAGAAGGGGATCATCGATCCCCTGAAGGTGACGAGGGCCGCCCTGGAGAACGCCATCAGCATCGCCGGTATGGTGCTCACCACCAACTGCCTCGTGACCGACATCCCGGAGAAGAGAGAGGCGGGCCCTCCCATGCCGCCGTCCTACTAGCAGCGACGACACCGGGGGCCCGCGAGAGCGGGCCCCCTGCCTTTCTACCCACCGCCCCACGTCTCTGCAACCCACCGCCGTTGACACCAACGCGCGCTCGTGCTACCATCCGCTTCGATGGTAGCCCGCCGGGCTACCTAATTTCACGCAAGAACGGTCGCGTCGCCCAGGGTTAGGTCAGCGGTTCGGTACAGCGGGAAGCCAGGAGGGGGACCCCTAGACGGACCGTAGGCGAGGAGCCTCTGGTCTGTCTTTTTTTGCCGTCCGGGCCCGCCGGGGAGACATCGTTGGTGGGGAGCGCCCTGCCCGTCCTGATCACTGCCGTCGAGATGAGCCCCCTGGCCAAAGTGGGGGGCCTGGCCGATGTCATCGGCGCCCTCCCCCGCGCTCTCCGGCGCCTCGGCGTGGATGCCCGCGTTGCCCTGCCCCTGCACCGCGTCATCGACCGCGAGGCCCTCCACCTACGCCCCCTGGCCGCCGTCCCGGTGCCTACCCCGGACGGGCCGAGCATCGCCCGCCTGTTCGAAACCTCGCTGCGCGAGGTTCCCCTCTACCTGGTGGAGAACGAGGCCTTCTTCGGCCGGCCACGTCTCTACGGGGACAAGGACGACCTGGAGCGCTGGCTCTACTTCTGCGATGCCCTCCTGGCCACGGCGCTCCGGCTCGCCCCGCACCGCGGCTCGGCCGAGGGCTGGCAGCCCCGTGTCCTCCACCTGAACGAGTGGCATACCGCCTTTCTGGGCTCCCGCCTGCTGGCGGCGCCCTCTCACCCGTGGGCCTCCTGCGCCCGCGTCTATACCATTCACAACCTGGCCCTTCAGGGCCCCTTCGACCAGGCCTTTGGCCGCCGACACGGGCTCCCCATCGCCGCCCTCATGGCGCCCCCCGACCTGGAGGCCGATACTGCCTTCAGCGGCATGGCCCAGGGTATCCTGTGGTCCGACGTGGTCAGCACCGTCAGCCCCACCTACGCCCGCGAGATCCAAACGCCGGAGTTCGGCGCCGGCCTGGACGGCCTCCTGCGCAGCCGCAGCGACCGCCTGACCGCCGTGCTCAACGGCCTGGACTATGAGATCTTCGACCCGGCTCGTGACCCTCACATCCCAGCCAGCTTCAGGGTGGACACGCTCGACCGCCGGGTGGAGAACAAGAAGGCCCTTCAGGAGCGGGTGGGTCTGCCAGTTCAGCCCCAGGTGCCCCTGGCCGGCATGGTCTCCCGCCTCTACGACCAGAAGGGCAGCGACCTGGTGGCCCTGGCCTTCCAGCGCCTGCTGGTCGAGCGCGACCTGCAACTCGTGGTGCTGGGCATGGGTGACCCTGCCCACGAGCGCATGCTGTCCGACCTGCGGCATGCCTTCCCTAAGAAGATGGCCCTCGTGCTCGATTTCGACGAAGCGCTGGCACAGCTCATCTACGCCGGCTGCGACTTCTTCCTTATGCCGTCACGCTTCGAGCCCTGCGGCCTCGGCCAGCTCATCGCCCTCCGCTACGGCGCCGTTCCCGTGGTGCGTAACACCGGCGGCCTGGCCGACACCGTCCAGAACTGTGACCTGCACCTCAGCTCCGGCACCGGCTTCACCTTCGAGGCCGCCACCGCCCAGGAGCTGGAACGCGCCGTCGAACGCGCCCTAGCCGCCTACCAGAACCCGACGGCCTGGCGCAGCCTCCAGATACGAGGCATGAGCCAGGACTTCTCCTGGGATCGCGCCGCCGGCCTCTACCGCGACATGTACGAACACTCCCTGAACCCGCGGCAAGAAGCAGCCCCGGCAGCAGCGGAAAGAGAGCAGCCGTGAGCCCCAGAGGACGCTACACCGTAGGTGTGGACCTGGGCGCCACCAAGATCTTCACCCTGGTGGCACTGCCCGATGGCCGCGAGGCGGGCTCCGACAGACGGCCTACCCTGGCCGACCAGGGGCCCCAAGCCGTCCTCAGCCGCATCGTTGACTCGGTGCGAGCAGCGCTGGCGGCAGCGGGCGCTGCGGAGGCTGACCTGGCGGCTGTAGGGGTGGTAGCGCCCGGCCCGATCGACCACAAGCGAGGCGTCGTCAGGAACCCACCGAACCTGCCCGGCTGGCGCGCCGTGCCGGTGGTACAGATCCTGAAAGACGCCCTCGGCGTGCGGGTGATCCTGGAGAACGACGCTGACGCCGCCGCCCTAGGCGAGCACACCTTCGGAGCTGGCCGTGAATTTCGCAATATGATTTTCATTACTGTCAGCAGCGGCATCGGCGGGGGCATACTGGTGGACGGCCGCCTCTACCGAGGAGCCACCGGGGCCGCCGGCGAGGTGGGCCACATGGTGCTGGACGAGGACGGCCCCACCTGTGGCTGCGGCCAGCGGGGCTGCCTGGAGGCTCTGGCCTCAGGGACGGCCATCGCCGCTCGCGCCGCCGCTCTGGCCGCAGAGGGTGAAAGCCCGCTGCTGGCGCGGCTGGCCCGCGAGTCACCGCCGCTGACGGCGGAGGACGTGCAGCGGGCCGCGCTGGAGGGTGACGTAGTCGCCCTAAGAGTCATCAAGGAGGCGGGACACTACCTGGGCCTGGGGCTAGTGAACCTGGTGCACGTTTTCAATCCCCACGGCATCGTCATTGGCGGAGGCGTCTCCCAGATGGGCGACCTGATCCTGGAGCCGGCCCGGGAGGTCGTGCGCCAGCGTTGCTTCCCCCTGAGCCAGGAGGGGCTCAGTATAGTGGCCGGCGTGCTCGGCGACCGAGCGGGCGCCCTGGGGGCCATCGTGGCCCTGGGCGAGACCCGTGGCAACAAGGGCGCCGGAAGGTCTTAAAGTTTACGGGCCGGCCAGCCGATCCTATATGCGAGGCCGAGGCCGGACCCCACTAGGAGGAGTAGTGCTGGGCCTCTTTCTTATCAAGGTCTGGAAACGAAGTGCTTAGACGGGTGGCTCCACCCCTGCCGAAGCCGGCTCTCCCTGAGAAGGTCACTCTCCTTGAGCTGGCTTTCACCGTCCTTCTCTGGCAGGCCTCTGTCGGCATCTTCCTTCTTTCTCTGCTCCAGAAGTACCTTCCGGAGGAACTGGGGGCCAGCGCCGCCTTCCCCGGCTATGCCATGGCCACCTACGGCCTGGCGAAGTTCGTCTGCCAGACGCCGGCCGGCTGGCTGGCCGACCGCATAGGGCGACGGCTGACCCTCAGCCTGGGCGCCTTCCTGGCCCTGCCGGCCGTCCTCCTCATGATGGAGGTACGCGAGGTACATCTCTTCCTGGCCTTCTCCGCGCTCTACGGCCTGAGCGGGGCCGCCATCTGGCCCGCACTCATGGCCCACGTGGGCGACACCCACGAGCCCAGCCAGAGAGGCCAGGCCATGAACAAGCTGAACATAGCGCAGCTTGTAGGGCTGGGCCTGGGCACCATGGCCGGCACCTTTCTGGTGGACTACATCTCCTACCTGGCGGCCTTCATCGCCGCCCTGAGCCTGAACGGCCTCGCCTTTGTGCTCACGGCCCGCCACCTGTCCCGGCGCCAGCCGGCGCCTTTGACCCGCGGCACCAAGGCCAGAGATGCGGCCGGCGAAACCAGTGGCCCCTGGACAATGAGCATCCTGATCCTTGCCGCCATCAGCCTCTTCCTGAGCCTGGGGATCAACTTCTACGCCCCGGCCCTGGGGGCCTACACTCGCCAGGTCCTACAGGTGGAGATGTCGCAACTGGCGCTGATGATCATCGCGCCAGCGCTGGTGGCCGCCCTCATCATCTCCCGCGCAGGGCATCTCTCGGACCGCTTCGGGCGTCAGAAGCCCCTGATGGTGGGGCTGGCCGTCTGCGCTCTGAGCCTCTTCGCCCTCACCAGGACCAGCAGCTCGTTGCTGGCGGTGAACCTGGCGGTGCTGGCCGGCCTCGCCTACGCCGTGGCCGTGCCGGCCTGGAGCGCCGCCGCCCTCGACGCCGCCCGCGTGGGAAGCCGAGGGCTACTGCTGGGAGCACTGGCCGCCGTCCAGGGGTTGGGCGGCGTCCTGGGCCAGGCCCTGGGTGGGACCGTGGGGGAGGCCTACGGGCCCCTGGCGCCCTTCCGGTTCGGAGCCATCATGCTAGGGGTAGCCCTGGTCCTCACCTTCGTCCACATGCATCACCACCGGCTGCTCCCCATTTGGGTGTCGCTGCGGGAGCGGCAATAGCCTCAAGAAATTCCACCCGGCTGCCATGACAGCGGCGGCGGAACGGCTTCCTGCCGGCGCTGTGCTTCTCTCGAGCGCGTTGGTCGAGGCTAACCGGAGACGTAGGCCGCTTCCTCCGCCAGGATGGGCTCCATGACCTGGATGAAGAGCGCCAGGAGATCCGCCACCTCTTCCGCCAGCTCGTCGTCCAGCTTCCGCAGCGGCACCGTCTGGTGCAGACGCACCCAGGAGCGGGTCCACTCCTCCAGCTCCACGCTGGGCCCCAGCCGGGCCCGCAGTTCGAGCACGCGTCGGCCCAGGGCCTCGGCCCAGCGGTAGTTCGTCTCCCTCTCCCCTTCGAAGTGAAGGCCTACCTCGATGCGCCCGGTCTTGTGCTGGATCCAGACCTCGTAGTGGAGGCGCGGGTCGTGTCGGTAGAGCTGGACGAGGCTGGGCCGGAGCCGCCCCCGCAAGCGAGGCGCATCGGCAGGGAGCCGCGCCTCGGCTAGCTCTCGCACCCGGAGTAGGAACTCGTGGAAGCGCATTTCTCGGTACGTCCCGGCGTCCGCCCATGATATCCCCGAGTCTGGCAACCCGACAAGGCGTCAGCGCCCTTCTCCCTCAACGGTTGATCGGCTATCCTGAGTCGCGGGCCGCTCTTACCCTGCCTGTCGGCAGGCAGGGCCGGAGCACTGACGACGGGAGGACGTGTGGTCGCACGCCGGAAGCGGAAACCCGCAGGGCAGGAGCTATCGCTGCTGGACTGCCTGGACCGCGAGGCCGAGGCCTTCGGCTCCGCTTTGGCCCGCGAGTACTACCTGAACCACTCCGGCCAAAAGGACAACCTAGAACTGGAGCCCATCTTTCGCCGCCATGCCCACCTCTTCACGACCGAAAACATAGACGCCCTCCGCCACGCAGACCCAGCCGACGCCCGCCTGCCCGCCCTCCGCGAGTTTATCGTGTTCGGCTACCTGGAGAACGCCACCCGCTCCCTTACCCAGGAGATCTCCCGCCGCGAGACCACCAACACCACCCTCTGGGGTGACGAGCAGGTGCCCTATCGCGCTCTCGCCTCGCTCATCAGCAACGAGGCCGACCCCGGACGGCGCCATCACCTCGACCGGCTGCGGGTGGAGCTCACAGCGGGGCAGAACACCCTCCGTGAGGAGCGCTGGGACATCCTCCATGCCACCGCCCTCACCCTGGGCTACAACAACTACGCCGAACTGTGCGACACCTTGGGCTCACTCTGCCTGAAGGAGCTGGCTCGCCGGACGGACAGGTTCCTCTGGGACAGCGAGAAGGCCTACCGCTGCCGTCTGGAAGCCCACCTGCGGAGCCTAGACCTTGATCCGGGCCTGGCTGAGCGTAGTGACCTGGCTCACCTGTTCCGCTCCCCCCGGTTCGACGTCTTCTTCAGGCGAGAGCAGCTCATCGCCACCCTGCTGGCCAGCCTGCGCGACCTCGGGATCGACGCGGAGCGTCAGAACAACGTTCACCTGGACACCGAGCCCCGACCACGCAAGTCGCCGCGGGCCTTCTGCGCCCCTATCCGCGTCCCCGACGAGGTGATGCTGGTCATCAACCCCCACGGCGGCCAGGAAGACTACCGGGCCCTCTTCCACGAGGCTGGCCACGCCCAGCACTTCGCCCACGTCGACCCGCGGCTCTCCTACGCCCAGCGCAGCCTGGGAGACAACTCCATCACCGAGGCCTACGCCTTCACCCTGGAGCACCTGGTCTACAACCCGGCCTGGCTACAGCGGCACCTCGGCGTCGAGGACCCATCGGACTACCTGGAGCTGGCGCGCTTCCACAAGCTCTACATGCTCCGTCGCTATGCCGCCAAGCTCCTCTACGAGCTGGAACTGCACGGCGGCGAGGACCCCCGTGCCAAGTCCAAGCGCTACGCCGACCTCCTGACGGCCAGCCTGGGCGTCCGCTACTCCGCCGAGGACTACCTCTCTGATGTCGACGATGGCTTCTACTGCGCCCGTTACCTCCGGGCCTGGATCCTCGAGGCCCAGATCCGGCGCCACCTGGAGCAGGAGTTCGGCGACCGCTGGTTCGAGAGCTGCCAGGCCGGCGCCCACCTGCGCACCCTCTGGAGCTGTGGCCAGTCGCACCCGGCCAGCGAACTGGCCCACCGGCTGGGCTACGACGGCCTCGACATCAAGCCCCTGGCCCAGGAGCTGCTGGGCGCGGACTGGCCCAAAGTCGGGCCCCCTGATGTCGGCGGCGAGTCCAACCGGGGGCAATTGACCACTCGACGTGAGTAGGATAGCGTTTAAGCAGCGGTCAAATATTCAGCACCAAGGAGGAGCACTCACCATGAGGGAAGCCGTAGTTGTTGACCACGTGCGGACGGCCTTTGGGCGCGCCGGCGTCCGAGGCATCTTCCGGGAGGTGACGCACGTCGAGCTGATGGTCCCCCTGTTTAAGGCCATCGTGGAGCGGAACAAGCTAGACCCAAGCCTGATCGACGAGGTCCACATCGGTTCGGTGGAGCTGTCAGGCGTTCTCACCAAAGCCCGCACCTACATGTTCGAGGCCGGCTTCCCAGATACCATCTGGGGGACCGACGTTAACACCCAGTGCGCCAGCGCCCTCCAGACCGTGGTCGAGGCCTGCCAGGCCGTCATGTGCGGCTCCGCGGATATCATCCTCGCCGGCGGCGTCGAGACCATGGGCCGGTCGGGGCCCGTCTCGCCAGAGGAGGCCTCCGGCCAACCCGGGCCTGGCCTGGCCGCCTTCGCGCCTAAGGTATCTGAGACGCCCTACCCGGATGACTGGAAGGAGGCGGAACTCCTGCCCCGGTGGTTCAACATCAAGGCGCCCTGGATCATGAACATGGGCATGACGGCTGAGAAGCTGTGCGAGGTATACGGCGTTTCGCGGGAGGACTCCGACAAGTTCGCCCTGACCAGCCAGCAGAAGGCGGTGGCCGCCCAGGACGCCGGCCGCTTCAACGACGAAATCGTCCCCATCACCGTCAAGTACAAGGACGGCTCCACCAAGGTGGTCGACAAGGACCAGGGGCCCCGCCGCGAGACGAGCCTGGAAGCCCTGGCGCAGCTCCGGGGCGCCTACAAGGAAGGCGGACTGGTGACAGCCGGCAACTCCTGCCCTCGCAACGACGGCGGCACCCTCTGCCTCGTCATGAGCAAGGAGAAAGCGCGGGACCTGGGCCTGAAGCCCCTCATCACCTACCGCGCCTCGGCAACAATAGGGGTGGACCCGGAGATCATGGGCATCGGCCCGCTGTACGCGACCCGCAAGCTGCTCCAGCGCACCGGCATGTCCCTGGACGACTTCGATCTCATCGAGATCAATGAGGCCTTCGCCTGTCAGGTGGTGGCCAGCGGCCGCGAACTCGGGTTCAAGGACAAGCAGTGGAACGCGCTCAACGTCAACGGCGGCGCCGTCGCCCTGGGCCACCCCCTTGGGGCCACCGGCGCCCGACTGGTCGGCACCATCGGCTTCGAGCTGCGGCGCCGCAACGCGCGGTGGGGGCTCACCACCCTCTGCCAGGGCAGCGGCATGGGCTACGCCGCCGCCTGGGAGCGTGAAGACTACAAGTAAACAGCCCAGATAGCCGACAAGGGCATTGTGGGGCCGGTCCCGGGTGACCGGCCCCACGCTTTGGGGGCCCGCTCCGGGGCTAGTAGCGGCGACCTTCAGCCACCTGTAGGGACAGACCTTTAGCTCTGTCTTGGGCCGATGCATTCTGTCAGTGACCATCTCCAGCGCAGCGGGAAGCAACGTAGCGGCGACCTTCAGGTCGCCACGAGCGCCATGGAGGCCTGAAGGCCTCCGCTACTCTGGGACAGCCTGGGCCTTGACGGGCGGACCTCACCAACCGATGATCTAGCGGGAGTGAATAGCGACGGGGCGCCGCCCCGAACGGGAGGAGTCTGTCAAGGGCTCCTCCCTTTTGTACGATGGAAGAGACCGCTGGCGTCCTCCTGGACTTCTTCATCATCTTCGTGCTGGCCAAAGCGGCCGCTGAGGTGTTCGCGCGCCTCCGGCAGCCGACCGTCATCGGCGAGCTGCTGGTCGGCGTGGCCATCGGGCCCCACGCCCTGAGGCTGATCGACGTGCCCCTGCTGGACTCGCACGAGGGCCTGGCCTTTGTCTACGAGGTCATGGCCGAACTGGGGCTGGTGGTGCTCCTCTTCTTCGTCGGCCTGGAGACGCGCCTCGACGACCTCCTGCGGGTGGGCCGCCGCTCCCTCACCGTGGCCGTCCTGGGGGTAGCGCTGCCCTTCGCCTTGGGCACCGCCTTCATGGCCTCGACCGGCCACCCCAACACCGAGGCTCTCTTCGTGGGGGCCGCCCTGGTGGCCACGAGCGTGGGGATCACGGCCCGCGTCCTGCGCGACCTGGGAGTCCTGGCTTCCAAGGAGGCTCGCATTATCCTCGGCGCCGCCGTGGCCGACGATATCCTGGCGCTGCTGGTGCTAACGGCGGTGACTCAAATGGACCAGGAGGGCGGTGTGGACGTAGGAGAGGTGGTAGTGACGGCCGCCGTCGCCGTGGCCTTCGTCGCCTTCACGGCCCTGGTCGGCACGCGCGTCGTGCGACGGTACAGCCTGCACCTCGAGCGCCTTCAGATACCAAACGCTCCGCTGGTCGTCGCCCTGGCCCTGATGCTCGGGCTCTCGGCCGCCGCCGGCGAACTGGGGCTGGCCGGCATCATCGGCGCGTTCCTGGCCGGTATCATACTGGCCGAATCGCGCGAGCAGCTCCAGTTGGAAAGGCGCGCCCAGCCGATATATGAGTTCCTGGTGCCCTTCTTCTTCGTCCTCACAGGCGCCAAGGTGGACCTGGGCACCTTCGGCGAAGGCGGCACCATTGGCCTGGCGCTGGTTATCACGGGTCTGGCCGTCCTGGGAAAGCTTGTCGGCTGCGGAGTGGGCGGCTACGGCCTGGGGAGGCGCTCCATGCTTGTCCTGGGGGTCGGCATGGTGCCACGGGGCGAGATCGGCTTCGTGGTGGCCAGCGTCGCCCTCGCCCAGGGCGCCGTGGGGGCAGACGTATTCAGCTCCGTCGTCTTCATGAGCATCGCCACGACGCTCGTGGTGCCGCCGGTCCTCAGCATGCTGTACGGAGGAGACCGCAGGGAGAGCGCGCAGCGCAAGAGGGTCGTGGTGGACGGCTAGAGCGTTATGGCGCGGCCTATCCCCGCCCTTGCACAGGGTTGGGGAGGCCGTGCCCCCGCCTTATGGTCATAAACCATTTAAGTTGCCACAGATTTTCACAGACCCAACACAGATTCCAGACCATCCGAATCTAATTCGCCATCAGTGCTAGTCTGTGTCAATCTGTGGCGGGCAAGTTATTCTGCTGATGGCCATTGGGGGGCAATTCTGCCATCCATGACGAGCCGATCAGTAACCACCTGGCTTGCTTGAGGTAGACGGGGGCCGCTGCTAGAATGCCCACAACTGGCTGACGGAAACGGTGTTCAAGGAGGACGCCATGGCGGCGCTCATAGTTTTGGTCATCATCCTGGGGATCATTGTCCTCTTGGCGCTGATGGTGCTGGGCATCTACAACGGCCTCATCCGCTCCCGAATGCGAACGCGTGAGGCCTGGTCTGGCATCGACGTGCAGCTCAAGCGGCGCGCCGATCTGGTGCCCAACCTGGTGGAAACGGTCAGGGGCTACGCCTCCCACGAGCGGGAGACCTTCGAGAACGTCACCCGCGCCCGCGCCATGCTGGAGCAGGCCGCCGGACCAGCCCAGGCGGCCCAGGCTAACAACCAGCTCACCCAGGCCCTGCGCTCCCTCTTCGCCGTAGCTGAGAACTACCCCCAGCTACGCGCCAGCGAGAACTTCATGGCCCTCCAGAACGAGCTGACGGACATC
>Ga0315277_10011775_pt1 | contig 10988 bp, 11 predicted proteins | sample YL17G05_15_MG_FD_203695 | JGI IMG/M metagenome (GOLD analysis project Ga0315277, IMG submission 203695) | Sediment microbial communities from Yellowstone Lake, YNP, Wyoming, USA - YL17G05_15 | ecosystem: Environmental > Aquatic > Freshwater > Lake > Sediment | place: USA: Wyoming | collected... | reverse complement strand
CATTTTCTTTCTCTTTCATTAGATTTTCTAATTCCTTTTCCAAAATTCTCTGTTTTTCACCAAATTGGCCGATTTCAATCTCAGCCAGGGAAATCAATTCTTGGTCTTCTTTTGCCGAAATTATTATTTTATTCTCCTTGATTTTATCTTCTATTTCTTCAATCTCCTTCTTTGTTTCAAGAATTTTTTCTAAGAATTCCTTTCTTTTAATTAATGTCTCAAGTTTCTCCCTGCCCGCATCGGCTACGCCGAAGGCGTTGCAGGCGGGCCAATTAGAAATCAGCTCAGGATCACTGAGCTGAGACAAAATAGTTTCATATTCTTTTTTAACCGATTCAATATCAGTCATTTTATCTTCTCCTTTTTGTTACCTCTGTCTTTTTAGCCAACCTTTTTCTAAATTTTTCTACTCTTCCCATTGTATCAACAATTTTTTCTTTCCCAGAGTAAAAAGGATGACATTTTGAACAAATCTCAGTTTCAATTAATTCTTTTGTCGAGCCTACGGTAAAAGTATTTCCACAAGCGCATTTAACTGTAGCGTTGGGATAATATTTAGGATGGATTTTTTGTTTCACAATATTTTGGATGCCTGCCCCGTATCGAGACGAAGTCTCTGGTGCAGGGTATATTATTTTTTATACGGATTAATTTTAGCAGAGATTTTATTTAAAGGCAAGCCCCCCACTTATTCCAGTGAAAATTTGTGGTTATCTAAAAGCTATAAGGCGAAGCCGCCTATCGGCTCTTGCTGACTATTACCACAAGTCTTCAGAAGAATAGGTGGGGGGCAAGCCCCCCAGGATTAAATCTTGTTTTTTATTTTTAAACGTGGTATATTTTTAAAATATGGTAATAAAAAAAGAAGCCCGAAAGGAAAGTAAGCTTTCTACGGGGCAAGCAAAAAAAGATGATTTTAATATTGACCTTGAGGAAATGGCTAAGGCCGGAGTTCATTTTGGACATCGGACCTCAAGAATTCATCCCAAAATAGAGCCTTACTTGTATGGAGTAAGGAATAATGTTCATATTATTAACCTGGAGAAAACGGCCGAAAAATTAAAAGAAGCCTTAAAATTTATTCAGAAATTAATTTCGGAAAGTAAAATTCTCTTAATGGTGGGAACAAAAATTCAAACAAAAGAACTGGTTAAAATTTTGGCTATTGATTGCGGTTTACCGTACGTTAACGAAAGATGGCTTGGGGGGACATTTACCAATTTCGAAATAATTAAAAAAAGAATAGAATATTTTAAGGAGTTGGAAAATAAAAAATCGAAAGGAGAATTAGAAAAATACACAAAAAAGGAACGGGCTAAATTTGACGAAGAGTTAAGGGAGCTGGAAATAAAATTTGGCGGGATAAAAAATTTAAATCAACTTCCCGACGCCATTTTCGTCTTAGATATTAAAAAAGATTATCTATCGGTAAAGGAAGCTCAATTAAAAGGAATAAAAATTATCGGACTTTCAGATACCAACACAGACCCAACTTTAGCTGATTATCCAATTCCAGCCAACGATGATGCGATCAGCTCAGTAAAGTACATCCTCGAAAAAGTAAAAGATGTAATATTAAAAGCAAAGCAGGAAACAGAAAACAAAGAACAGAAAACAAAGAACAAAGAGTAAAAAAGAAGAAAATAACGTCTGCTGTTCACTGTTTACTGTAAACTGCTCTTTGGTATGGTTTCAATTGAACAAATAAAAAAACTTCGTGAAGAAACTGGAATTTCAATTTCCGAGTGTAAGAAAGCCTTAGAAGCATCAAAGGGCAACCTTGAAAAAGCAAAAGTAATTTTAAAAGAATGGGGAAAAGAATTTTCTAAGAAAAAAATAGAAAGGGAGACAAAACAGGGAATAGTTGAGGGTTACATTCATCCCGGAAAGAAAATTGGAGTAATGGTTGAACTTAATTGCGAATCAGATTTTGTTGCCAGAAGCGAAGATTTTCAAAAATTAGCTCATGAAATTTGCCTTCAAGCGGCGGCAATGAGCCCGCTTTTTTCAAAAAAAGAAGATATTCCAGATGATTTTTTATTTGGGGAAAGAAAAATTTGGGAGGAACAATTGAAAGATTCCGGAAAGTCTAAAAAAATAATTGATGAAATTATTAGTGGAAAATTGGAAAAATTTAAAGAGGAAATTTCACTTTTGTCTCAACTCTGGATAAAAGATGAAACAAAGACCGTAAAAGACTTAATTGATGAATATATATCCAGGCTGGGTGAAAATATTGTTGTGAGAAGATTTATAAGATTCGAAATTTAAATCAAATGAACCAAGAATTAATTGCTCAGATTATCTTTATTTTAAGCCTGATTGGAATGGGGATAATTGTGTTTTGGAAGATTCCAGTTTTGGTTACTTTGTCATCGGAATTTCCGTCCCAGAAGGAAAGTTTAATTTTAAGTTTTAAAAATAAAATAAAAAAAATTAATCCTTTTCAAGGATTTTCTTATGAGGTATTTTTGCAAAAATTACTTTCCCGCATCCGAATTTTAACATTAAAAACGGAAAATAAAACTTTTAATTTACTTCAAAAATTAAGAGAGCAAACGCAAAAAAAGAAATTGGAAAATGATAATTATTGGGAAGAAGTTAAAAAATCTACAAATAACAATGATAAAGATTCTTCTCCGCCGGCATAGCTCAGCGGTAGAGCAACTGTTTTGTAAACAGTAGGTCACGGGTTCAAATCCTGTTGCCGGCTTATAAAATGACTCAAAAAATTTTGCCATTAAGATTACCTGTTGAATTAATTGCTCTAACACGAACTTCAGTTTTTGTAATTCTCTCTTTTTTATCTTTCGTCATTCCTTTTTTTTTGAGCCAGCCGCAATGGCTGGTAGGAACAATAGTTAATGCCTGTTTATTTTTAGGGGTGATCTTTCTGCCCAGCAGATTATACCTGCCTTTAATTATTTTTCCGAGCCTGGGAGTTATATCCCGGGGAGTAATTTTTGGTCCCTTCACGCCGTTTTTAATCTATTTTTTGCCTTTCATTTGGCTGGCTAATTTAATTTTAATTTTGGTTTTTAAGAGGTCTTTCCCCCGTTTTAAATATATTTTCTCTGTTTTTTTGGCGACAACGGCCAAATTCCTTCTTTTGGTGATAATTGCCAATGTCTATTTTAAATTCAATTTTGCGCCAGGGATTTTTTTACAGGCAATGGGCCTAAATCAACTTTTGACTGCCCTATCCGGCGGGATAATTTCTTGGACAATATTTAATTTTTATGGAGAATGTTACGCCAGAAATCAAAAAATTAATAAATCTTCTTGACAAAAAAAGCAAAATGGTGGCCATGCTGGCACCTTCTTTTCCCGTTGATTTTTTTTATCCCGAAATTGTCGGAATGCTAAAGAGATTGGGTTTTAAATATGTAGTAGAAGTAGCCAGGGGAGCAGTTGAAACAAATCGGCAACTGCTTGCTTTATTGAAACTTCATCCCCACAGACGATATATTACCACTCCTTGCCCCACCATTGTCAGACTTATTAAAAATAAATACCCTCATCTTATTCCGTTTTTAACTCCGATTGATTCGCCAATGGGGGCTGCAGCCAAGCTCGTTTTAAAAAAATATCCTAACTATAAAAAGGTATATATAGGCCCTTGTTTTGCCAAAAAGACAGAAGCTGCGGAAGATTACCCGAAATTGAAAATTTTGGTTTTAACTTACAAGGAGATGAAAAAAATATTTGAAATTAAAAACATTTCATCTCAAAAAAAAGACAGTTCTTATTTTTTTGACATCGTTGGACCAGATACAAGATTATATCCGATTTCGGGCGGTTTGACTCAGTCGTCTGGTTTAATTGAAAAACTTACAGATCTGGAATGCGATGTTATATCCGGAACGAAGTTAGTAGAAAAAAATCTCCAGGAATTTCCCAATAAAATTGAATTAAAATTACTGGATATTCTTAATTGTGAAGGAGGTTGCATTAATGGAGCCGGGGTCATTACCAAAGATTCCTTGGATAGGCGAAGACAAAAGGTAATTAGCTTTTGGAATTTAAGAAAATCTTAATTGTGTGTTAAAAAAGTTTCCCCTCTTGACAAGTGTTTTTAAAAAAGTAAAATAGGGCAATAGAGACTAATTAATAATATGGCAAAGAAAAAAGGAAAAAAGAAAGGCGGCTGTTCTTGTTAATTGATTAACAAGAAACACTAGAAAAGGAAAATCAGGGAGTCTCTTCCTGTTTTTTTGTCTCTATTTCAGAAAAGGAAAGAACTTTGAAAATTGAATAAAAATTGAGTCAGTCCTTCGGCGAGCTCAGGATTAACACTGAGCCTGTCGAAGTGTCAGTTTTTGAGAGTTGTCCCGACGTAATTTTTTTTTGAGAGTTTGATCCTGGCTCAGGATGAACGCTGGCGGCGTGGATAAGGCATGCAAGTCGTGCGATCCTTCGGAGCTCGCAAGAGCGAAGAAGGAGAGCGGCAAACTGGTTAGTAACACGTAGATACCAACCCCAAATACGGACATAATCCGCCGAAAGGCGGACTAATTTCCGATAGTCCCCATGAGATGACGCGCAAGCGCTATCTCACGGGGTAAAGCCGTAAGGCGATTTGGGATGGGTCTGCGGCCTATCAGCTAGTTGGTAGGGTAATGGCCTACCAAGGCGATGACGGGTAGGGGGGATGAGAGTCCGCCCCCCAACAATAGCACTGAGACATGGGCTATACTCCTACGGGAGGCAGCAGTCGAGAATATTGGGCAATAGGGGAAACCCTGACCCTGCGACGCCGCGTGCTTGATGAAGCCCTTCGGGGTGTAAAGAGCTTTTCTCCGTGATGAATCCCGCTCTGCGGGATGACAGTAACGGAGGAATAAGGAGGTGCTAACTCTGTGGACCCGAAAAGGGTTTGGCGCAGAGTTTCGATGGCAACATCGAAAAAGAAAATCTCGCTATATGCTGGAAACTCTATTTATGTCCGCTGAATTTCCTGATAAAATTAGAATATCAGGACGCTTAAATAGACAATCAGCAGGCAATCCGCCAATTGGCGGAGCGCCTCAGAGACTACACGCGAGACTCCCGCGTTTGCGGGATGATGATATAGTCCAGTTAAATCGTATGAACGAGAATATTAAAGCAATTCTTTTAGGATTAGCTTTAGGCGATGGTTATCTTACTCCGTTTGTAGGTAAAAGCCGTAGATCGAGAACGGAGATAAAAGGTGATAATAAAAATTTATCTTACCTCAAATGGTTACATTTACAGCTAAAACCATTAGGATGTTCAGATCTAAAACCTAAGAAGAATTATCATCAGCATCGTTTCTATACCAAAACTACTGAAGAAATAGGAAAATTAAGAGAGTTGTTTTATCTAAAAAGGAAAAAGGTTGTCCCTAAAAATATAAAAGAACTTCTTAAAAATCCTTTAACTCTTGCAGTTTGGTATCAAGACGATGGAACATTGGATTGTCGTAGCAAATATCATTATAATGCTATGTTTGCTACATATTGCTTCTCGTTTAGCGATTGCAAGTTACTTGCAAAAGCATTGAGAGAAAATTTTAATCTTGATGCAAGAGTATGTAAGTGTAGAATGCGCGGCAAAACCCGCTATCGCTTATACATTACTTCCTCAAGTATGGATCATTTTATAAGGTTAATTAGTCCTTATATTAATCCCTGCTTTAGATATAAAATTCGCAAGTTTAACTAGCCAGCAGCAGCGGTAATACAGAACCTCCAAGCGTTATCCGGATTTATTGGGCGTAAAGGGTCCGTAGGTGGCCAAGAAAGTCTAAGGTTAAATACCTTGGGCTCAACCTAAGGAGTGCTTTAGATACTACTTGGCTTGAGGGCGCTAGGGGCTGATGGAACGGTCGGTGTAGGGGTGAAATCCGTTGATATCGACCGGAACACCAAAAGCGAAGGCAATCAGCTGGAGCGGCCCTGACACTGAGGGACGAAAGCGTGGGGAGCAAAAAGGATTAGATACCCTTGTAGTCCACGCTGTAAACTATGGACACTGGCTATCTGAAGTGTCGACCCTTCGGGTGGCGAAGCTTACGCGTTAAGTGTCCCGCCTGGGAAGTACGGTCGCAAGACTAAAACTCAAAGGAATAGACGGGGACCTACACAAGCGGTGGACCATGTGGCTCAATTCGACGACAAACGAAGAACCTTACCAGGGCTTGACAGACTAGTGAAAACTCGATGAAAGTCGGGAATACCCACAAGGACACTAGTCCAGGTGCTGCATGGTTGGTCCTTCACCAAATTTGGTGAGGGATACGACCCTTTTCCGAGCAATCGGAATTGAAAAACCAGCTCATAACGGTGAACCCCCAATTCTTTAGTGATATAATTAAAGAATGGGCAATACCGTGGGAAGTCGTCCTAGAGCGACGACCCCGTAGAGACTTAACTCTCGCTAAGGCTAAGAGAGTGAAATGATGGTAAAACCATCATTAAACGCTGGTTCCCAAAATTTAAAAGTTGGGAAATGGTATAGTCCATACCTTTAGTAATAAAGGAGTAATATGGTCGTCAGCAGGTACCTTGAGGCGCACGCTTAGATGCCACAACCTGCGCAACCCTTGCCCTATGTTTTATATATCATAGGGGACTGCCGTAGATAATATGGAGGAAGGTGAGGATGACGCCAAATCAGCATGGCCCTTTGATGCCCTGGGCTGCACACGTGGTACAATGGAGCCGACAATGGGTTGCTATGCCGTAAGGCGGAGCTAATCCCATCAAACGGCCCCTTAGTTCAGATTGAGGTCTGAAACCCGACCTCATGAAGCTGGAATCGCTAGTAATCGCCAATCAGCTATGTGGCGATGAATACGTTCCTAGGTCTTGTACTCACCGCCAATTAACTGTGCTTGGCAGCTTAGTTAGCTAGTGGGTGAAAGTCCCATCCGACCACATTATGTGTTCGGTAGCCAAAATTAGCAGTTCTAATCCGTAAGGATAAAGGATGAAGGGCTTGAGGCAAATAGCAGCCCGTGAAATAATAAGGGAAGGCGACTTTCGCTGGGCGGTCGGAAGGAAGTCGTTATTAATACCCCTTCATGGGATGTTAAAAATAGTTAATTAAGTGACCCAAGGAGATCCTAGAGAGATATGAGATTATTGCTTTCTAGGAAGTCAGCTGAGTCATAGTACCCGCCAAAATTTTCTTCGAAAACTTAGGCGGGGAAGGACGAAACCTATTTATGCTTTCTGCAGATTATATAATTGGACTAACCGATGGAGAAGGAAGTTTTACGGTTTATATCCATCCGCCTCGTAAAATTGGTAAATATAGTACCAAACATTACAGGGCGGAATGTCATTACTATATAAAATTGAGAGAGGATGAACTACCTTTATTGGAAGAAGTTAAGAAATTCTTCAATTGTGGAAATATCTATTTACAGAAAGACAAACGAATAAATCACAGGAATTGTTACCGTTTCGAAATCAGTAGTCTTAACAAAATTACTGAAGTGGTAATTCCGTTTTTTCAGAAGTATCGTTTGTATAGTGTAAATAGAAGAAATGATTTTAATTTATTCTGTAGAATCTTCGAAATTCTTAGGAATAAAAATAGAAGATCTCTTACAGAAAAAGAGTTAGAAAAAATAAGGAAATTAAAATCACAAATGCATAGTGCCTAAATAGGGCTCGCTGATTACGAGAAATTCGTACGATCAGTGGGAACGGAAAATAGTCTCAAATTATTCCAATCCGTCACACCAAGAGAGCTGGCAATACCCGAAGCCCCCGATTTATCGGGGTCGAAGGTAAGGTCAGTAATAAGGGTGAAGTCGTAACAAGGCACCGGTAGGGGAACCTGTCGGTGGATCATCACATTAAATTTTTTGTCGACTGGGATTGGTTTGTGAGAATTCTCAAACTAATTTCAAAGGTATTGATCGGACACCTTAAAGACCGATCCCCCAGTAGTAGTCCTGCTGTGAGCGGGACACTACGGGGTAAGTCGGGACAACTCTCAGAAACTGAAAATAAAACCCCTTTGACAGGGTTTTTATTTTTGGGTAGAATAATTTGAATAATAAATTAGTTAGTCTTTAATAACGTAACCATGATTAAAAAACTAGAGAAATTTTTAAAAGAAAATAAAATCCAATATCAAGAAGTTAACCATAGGACAGTTTATACAGCTCATGATAAAGCCGCTACCTTGAAGGTTCCAGAAAAAACTATCGGCAAGACTTTATTGATTAAGACCGATAGAGATCTCGCGTTGGTTTTGATTCCAGGGAATAAAAATTTTGATAAAGCAAAGTTTAAAAAAATATTTAATGATTGGCGGAAAAAAACTGGCCAAAAACCAGTAAAAAATATTGATTTTGCCAGTGAAGTATTGATGAAAAATAAATTCAAAGGAGTGAAAATTGGAGCTATTCCGCCATTCGGTAATTTATGGAAGTTACAAACTTTTATTGATAGAACTTTAACCAATCAGCCCAAAATTATTGTTAGCGGCGGCGATTATAATTGGTCAATAAAAATTACTCCAGCCGTTCTTAAAAAGACAACACCTGATTTAATGGCCGGAAGTTTCAGCAAGCCCCGTAAATAAATGTATTACCGAATTCTCTGTAAAATCTACAAAAGAGCGGCGAGGAAAATGTGTTTAGCTTGCGAGAAATTTATCAAGAAGGGCTCGGCAATATTAGATTTAGGATGCGGTTCAGCGATAATCGGTAAAACTTTTCAAGATTTTTTTCAGGCAGAGATAATTGGGGTAGATATTAGAGATATCCGAAGAATAAATATTCCCTTTAAACTTTACGACGGAAAAAATTTACCTTTTGCTGAAAAATCATTTGATATTGTTTTGATAAACTATGTTTTGCACCATTGCCAGGACCCTACGGCGGTTTTAAGAGAAGCAAAAAGAGTTTCAAGAGACAAAATCATTGTTTTTGAAGATTTACCCGAAGGTTTTCTATCTGAGCTGATTTGCCGGCTCCACGGCTTGAGTTATCATTTGTTCCGTCAGCAAAAGAACCCTTCTTTTTTCAAAACCGAGAACCAATGGGAGAAGATTTTTCAGGAAATCGGATTAAAGGTTATTTTTAAAGAAAGAAGGCATAATTTTCCCTACCGAAAAGAATTATTTGTTTTAGGATAATAGCGGGCGCGTAGTTCATCGGTCAGAACGCTTCTCTGATAAAGAAGAGGTAGAAGGTTCAATTCCTTCCGCGCCCACAACGTAATAAATTCCTTCGGAATTTAAACGTTGTAGGAACGTAGAATTTACGGGTAAATTCGTACGTTCCACCAGAATTTCTTTGAGGGCCTGTAGTTCAGTGGTAGAACACCCGGTTTGCATCCGGGAGATCGGGAGTTCAAATCTCCCCGGGTCCACACTTTCGGAAAAGTCAAGGTTTCCGCCTCGTCCCGCTTGCGATAGCGGGACTCGGCGGCCAAATTGAACGGAAATTTGAAAGAAAAAATCAATTTTTGGTTTTGTACTAATAAAAGAAAATTTTTCATATATTAGAGGTTAAAACCTCTCTTTTTATTTTACCCGCAGACCTTGACAAAAATTAGATAGTATGCTATACTTATTCTGTTAAGATAGCTTCTTTAAAAAATCATTTTGTTTCCCCTTTGAGTTTCTGAAATTTTGGAGATTCAGAGGGAAAACAAAATAAAAAGAAGGAGTGTAAAATGAACGAAGTAAAGGCAGAACTGGTTAGAAGTGATGTCCAGGCCTACATCGAAGTGTACCTGCCCGGTCTGCGGCAAGGAGGAAGAGATCTCCTGTTTAGTGGCCTCATTGACCACTGCGCAAAGAGTCTTTCTCCGAATGAACTCAGAAAAGTTCTGGTAGACTGTGAAGCACAACTGCGGAAACTGGGCCCCGAGAATACCCCACCGATATTCCAAGAGATGGTCAACGACCTGAGAGCAACAATGACTAGACGGGGTATTTCCTTTGAGCCGCCCCTTCCCCAAATTACCATCGTCATAGGGTCTGGCCCTCGGACCCGCCGGCTAATCAAGGTCGTCAAGGAGTTCTTTCCCAGCATTAAGGATAAGGCGATGTCCTTGCTCAAGAGAGCGGGACTTGCTCTGAAATTCCTTGAGGCAAAAGAAGTGAGAAACTCTTAGAGTTTTTCTCCTCCTAAGCCCAATGTCCGAAATCCCGGACATCGTAGCATCTTAGCTACGAATCTCACTAAATATCTTCCGGTGAGATAAGGTTCAAAAGAATAGATAAAGTCCTTAGAGCCCCAAACTCTTTGGACTTTTTCGTTTCCGGAATTTGTCGCCAAAGGTAAAATCTGATAAGATTTTATATAGCGAGCTTTGCTCGCTAAAAACTTGAAATTGTCAAAGAACGCGGCGAGCCGTTAAATTTTTTTGGGCTTTTCCTCGTCGTCTGCGGGCGGCGAAAAAATCGTCCGAGCTAATTTAAGAATAGTCCACATAGAAAGTTTTCCACAAGGAAGGCTTTTTTATTTTCTGTATAATTTGTATAATATACTAATATCTTAAAAGGTCGAATATAATCTAAAAATTTAGACTAACAATTAAAACTATGTTTCAAGATTGGGAAATAATAACTCGTTTAGCTCTGCAAAACGTTTGGGAAAAATTTTTAAATTTCATACCGGCCTTAATCATAGCAATAATCGTTTTTATTGTCGGTTGGTTTATTGCTATTGCCGTGGGAAGGTTAGTGGCTGAAATTTTGAAAGGAGTAAAATTTAATCGGATTTTTGAAAAGGGGGCTTGGAAGGAAGCCCTGGAAAAAGCAGAACTAAAAATTGAGGCCTCCGAATTTATTGGAGCAATTTTTAAATGGACGATAGTTATTGTCTTTTTACAGATAGCAGTAGGAATTTTGGGTTGGACACAATTTACCGATATTTTAGAGGCGATTATAGGTTATCTACCAAACGTTATTGTTGCTGCTTTAATTTTTGTAGTGGCAATTATTGTGGCTGACATAATAGAAAAATTGGTCGTCGTAACGGCTGAAGGAACTAAATT
>Ga0315277_10011773_pt1 | contig 10989 bp, 8 predicted proteins | sample YL17G05_15_MG_FD_203695 | JGI IMG/M metagenome (GOLD analysis project Ga0315277, IMG submission 203695) | Sediment microbial communities from Yellowstone Lake, YNP, Wyoming, USA - YL17G05_15 | ecosystem: Environmental > Aquatic > Freshwater > Lake > Sediment | place: USA: Wyoming | collected... | reverse complement strand
CCTCTTCAGCTCCTCTCACGGCTCGGTCCTGGGACTGCCATCAGTCAAATCGAAATCAACGCTGCGATGGCCAAAGGCTACCTCGTACCTTGGAAGAAAAACATGCCAGAGAATTGGAAGACTGCAGAAGAGTTACTCATCGCGGATCGGGGTGGGCTGGTGCTTGAGCCTGTGGTTGGTCTTCATGAAAATGTTGTTGAGTTGGATTACGCCTCGTTATACCCCAATATTATGGTGGTGCATAATATCAGCCCTGAAACAATGCTTTGTCCCTGCTGCCCTGACTCTACCATACGAGTGCCTCAACTTGGGTATCATATTTGTAGCAAGCAGAAAGGATTACTTCCGGAGGTTTTGGAACCAATTTTACAACGCAGGTTCTGTTTCAAAGCACGCGCAAAGAACACACATTACGACCATGCGGTCTACACGGAGCTGCAGAAAGCATGGAAATGGGTCCTTGTGGTCTGTTTCGGGTACACCGGGTATCGGAACGCTCGGTATGGACGCATCGAATGTCATGAGAGCATCACTGCGTTCAGCCGCGATATTCTGCTGACTGCATCGGAGGTTGCGCAACAAGCAGGCTATGAGGTGCTCCACGGCATTGTTGACTCGTTATGGGTCAAAGGCTCCGAAGAGTGCGTCCGTCCGTTTCATCTCTCACGGATGATTAGCCATCGTACCGGGGTTCGTATGGACGTGGAAGGTCGTTACAACTGGATTGTGTTTCTCCCCAGTAAAGCAACCGGTGTCGGTGCATTAACCAGGTACTATGGGTTGTTTGAGAACGGGACAGTGAAGATACGCGGCGTGGAGCTCCGGCAGCATAACACACCAGCATTCCTGAAAAATGCTCAGCAGGAAATGCTCGCCGTCTTCAAACAAGCACGCACCGCAGAGGAGTTCAGTGCGTTGATACCAACATCTGTTGAGGTACTCAGACGATCTGCAGCAGCACTACGAGACGGTGCAGTGGATCACAAGGACTTGGTGTTTACGACAACGGTCTCAAAGGATATTGTGAACTATAAGGTCAATACGCTCCCTAAATCAGCGTTGCTGCAGCTGCAAGATCTCGGTGTTCAAGTCGAGCTAGGCCAATCAGTTCACTATATCGTCACTGATGAATACTCTCAGAACTACAAAAGACGGGTCTGTGTTGCCGAAAAGATGCAGGGAACTGAAAACATCGACGTTAGTTATTATCGCCGTCAGCTTGCGAAATGTGCAGAAAGCCTTCTGATTCCTTTCGATTATACGAGAGAAAAACTTCAGGGGATGCTGTGATGAAACGCTTGTTACGAGAAATATTTTGTATAAATTCTCTTTAAAAGAAAAAGTAGTTAAATGATATATGCGATACGAAGTTAGACCTTCCCTAAGAGAAGGTAGTAAACGAGGTTTGAAAATCATGGGGAGAGATAATTCTACCAATATGAAGGCTGGTGTTCTCGCAATCATTGTCTGTGGATTATTACTTGCAGTGTCTTTTAGCGGATGTGTGGAAAACACTCCAACAGTGAAAGAAAAGGTGCTAATCTTTGCATTTTCTGGAGATGCTGATAAGCTTGACCCAGCGGATGTTACTGATGGAGAATCTACAGCGAGAACGGATAGCATCTTCGAAGGGTTAGTGGAATACAAAGGGGGAACTGCAGAGATACAACCTTGCTTGGCGACATCATGGGTTACTTCAACAGATAAAAAGAATATCACCTTCACTTTGAGACAAGGTGTGAAGTTCCACGATGGAACTAACTTCAATGCTGATGCAGTTGTTTTTTCATTTGAACGACAGTACAACACAAGTCATCCCTATAATCAATATGGCGAATGGGCGTATTGGGGATATATGTTCGGTGATATAGCGAAAGTTGAAAAAATCGATAATTACACGGTAAAAATTGTGTTAAGCAAACCTAACGCTGCGATTATGACAAGCCTTGCTATGTTTACGGTTGCGATTGTCAGTCCAACAAACGCAGCACTATATGGAGCAGATGCGTTCAAACACCCTTGTGGTACCGGTCCGTTCAAATTCGTAGAATGGGTAAAAGATGATCATATCACCGTAGAAGCGTTTAAGGATTATTGGCGTGGAGCCCCAAAATTAGATAAAGTAATCTATCGAGTTATCACGGATCCATCCGCAAGACTGCTCGCCATACAGGCAGGAGAAGTCCAGGGTATGGAGTACCCAGACCCTTCAAGCCTTGCTTCAATTGAAGCTAATAGTAATCTAAAACTGTTGACGGAACCGGGAATGAATGTCGGTTATATAGCGATGAACAACGGATATGGTTACAATGATAGCAATAAAAACACAGTTCATGACCAGAATGAACCCTGGGTGAAAACCCCTGGATACTTCGAGCCATTTACGAACAGGTCTGTGAGACAGGCAGTAAATTATGCAATTAATAAAACCTCAATTGTTAAGAATTTGTATAAAGGAACTGCGAGTGTTGCAAAGAACGGGATGCCACCGTTCATGCTTGGATATAACAATTCTATTGTTGATTATCCGTATAATCCTGTAAAAGCACGAGAACTGTTGAATGAAACAAAGTGGCCAAATGGGTTTAACACTACACTTTGGGTCATGCCAGTGAGTCGACCATATATGTTTGACCCCGCTAAAATTGGTGAGGCGATTCAAGGCTATCTTGAGGCTGTGAATATTCATGTAACAATTTACCAGATTGATTGGTCGACGTATCTTGCCAAGACCCAAGCAGGAGAACACCCGATGTGTCTGCTTGGATGGACCGGAGACAATGGTGATCCGGATAACTTCATGAACGTGTTATATGGCGCAAATCAATGTACTCTTGGGACCGCTGGGAATGTTGCATTTTACAACAACACTAAAGTACAGGGTTTCCTAACTACTGCCTTACAAACCTATGATACTAATCAGCGTGCACAACTCTACAAAGATGCACAAGGGATCATCCATGAGGACGCACCATTTGTGTATCTGGCACATGCGAATCAAGACGTGGTCTTTACTAAAAACGTACAGGGGTTTGCCTTAAACCCAACAGGTCGGTATTTCTTTTATCCTGTTGATTTAACCTAGAATTCAACAGGATATTCTCCGATTTTCTGATGCACAAAAGAAAAAAGAGAGATAATAAAAGAAATTCTGTTGATTAGAAATGAAATGGTACGTCATCAAAAGACTATTGCAGATTATACCTGTTGTCATAGGAGTTACCCTTATCGCATTTGCATTGATTCACCTTGCTCCTGGTGATCCTGTCAGAACCATGCTTGGACAGCATGCCACGCAACAGGAAATCGACGATATCCGTGGGAAATATGGATTGGACCAGCCATTGTATGTTCAATATTTCATCTGGCTTGGCGACGTCCTACATGGTGACCTTGGTCGGTCTATACTTTCTCATGAACAAGTCACTACAGAGATAGCATCACGATTCCCTAATACCATTGAGCTTGCGATTGCGGCGATGATCTTCGCGATTATTATTGGTGTTATCGCGGGCATTATCTCTGCAACAAAACAATACACAGTCGCGGATTATTCGGTGATGGGCATTGCCCTCTTTGGGATTTCCATGCCGGTATTTTGGTTGGGGATCATGCTGATGATGATCTTTGGAGTCTTCCTCGGCTGGCTTCCTATTGGTGGGCGAATTGACCTATTACTTCCCTTCAATCGCATTACCGGTTTCATGGTGGTTGATAGTATCATCACGGGAAATGGTGCAGCGTTGATTAGTGTTCTTCGTCATTTGATTCTCCCGGCTATCGCATTAGGTACTATCCCTATGGCAATTATTGCTAGGACAACCAGGTCAAGTATGCTTGAAGTATTACGTCAGGATTTTATACGAACGGAACGAGCAAAGGGCTTATCGGAACGTAAAGTCATCTATAAACATGCAGTTCGAAATGCGATGGTTCCGGTTGTTACCGTTATTGGGTTGAATTTTGGATTGCTGCTTTCAGGAGCGATTTTAACAGAGACTGTCTTCTCCTGGCCTGGTGTTGGTCGGCTTGTAATTGATTCAGTGTACGCAAGGGACTATCCGTTGGTTATCGGCTGCATTCTTGTGTTTGCGTTAGTGTTTGTTATTGTGAATTTGATAACCGATCTCCTATACACCTATATCGACCCGAGAATCCATTATGATTAGGTGAAGAATGGCAAGAAAAAGAGAGACAAAAACCCATGAACTCATCAGACGATTCCGGTACAATAAATCAGCAGTTTTTGGTCTTATCCTTATCCTTTCTCTCGTATTTATAGCGATCTTTGCACCATTCATTGCGCCCCAGGACCCAACACCTTCACCTCCACAGCTTGAAAATAGTCTGAAACCAGGATTTTGGAGTAATGAAAGTATACCCGGGTACCCTCTCGGAACCGATATGATGGGCAGAGACATCTTAAGCAGAATCATTCATGGCTCCAGAATTAGCTTAACCGTAGGTTTCATCGCGGTTGGTATCGCGACAGCACTCGGTATTTTAATTGGGGTTGCTGCGGGATATTATGGAGGATGGATTGATAATATTCTTATGCGAATCACTGACATCCTGTTTGCCTTCCCGTCATTATTACTCGCTATCGTCATTGTCGCAGTAATCGGACAGGGATTAGACAAAGCAATGATTGCGATTGGTATTGAATACTCACCTCAGATGGCACGAGTCATGCGAGGCTCAGTATTATACATTAAAGAAATGGAATATATAGAAGCTCAAAAAGCGATTGGCTCGAGCAATACAAGAATTATTTTCCGACATGTACTTCCGAATAGCCTTTCACCAGTTATCGTCTATGGGACATTGATGATGGCAGGTGCTATTCTTGACGCAGCAGCACTTGGCTTCTTAGGATTAGGCGCACAACCACCAAGTCCGGAATGGGGTGCGATGCTCTCCGAAAGTCGTTTCTACATCGTGAGTGGCTCATGGTGGGCTGCAACGTTCCCTGGAATTGCCATCATCATTGCAGTATTAGGACTAAATCTGTTAGGAGATGGGTTACGGGATATTTTAGATCCACGTCTGAAAGAATAGGATGAAAAAATGGAAGAACTGTTGAGGATTGAAGATCTCAAAACATACTTTTTCACCCATGAAGGAACTGTCAAAGCAGTCGATGGAGTGAGCTTCACCATCAACAAAGGAGAAACCCTTGGCCTTGTTGGAGAATCAGGGTGTGGAAAAAGCGTTACCGCGTTATCTATCATGCGATTGATACAAAGCCCACCTGGAAAAATCGTCAGCGGAAAAATATTTTTCGAAGGAACAAATCTTTTAGAACTCAGTGAAAAAGAAATGCGAAACATCCGAGGATGTAAAATATCAATGATTTTTCAAGAACCGATGACCTCGCTTGACCCCATGTTTACGATTGGTTCTGAAATAATGGAAGTACTACAACTACATCATGATTTGAAAAAAGAGGACGCTCGGAAAAAAGCGATTGAATCGTTATATACCGTCAGGTTCCCCGATCCAGAAAAAAGAATCGATGATTACCCACATGAACTCTCTGGAGGAATGCGACAGCGAGTGATGATTGCAATGGCCTTATCATGCAATCCTGCTCTTCTTATTGCTGATGAACCCACCACTGCCTTAGATGTGACGATTCAAGCTCAGATTTTAAAACTAATCGATGAATTACGAAAACAATTCAATACCTCTGTCTTACTGATAACACATGACCTTGGTGTGATAGCAAAAACATGTGATAACGTCGCGTTAATGTACGCTGGATATATGGTTGAATACACCGATGTTCATACGTTTTTCAAAAACCCATTACATCCCTATGCACAAGCATTAATGAAATCGATACCACGACTTGATACCGATGCCGAACGATTGAAAATCATCCCAGGGTTAGTTCCAAATCTTCTCGATCTACCTACCGGATGTCCGTTTCATCCAAGATGTGAATATTGTTTTGAGCCCTGTACAAAAACATTGCCACCACTGATAAAAGTAGGAAAAAATCATTGGGTACGATGCTACTTAGTCGGAGGTCCTTAATAGATGGATAATTTAATTGACGTAAAGAATCTAAAAAAATATTTTTATCAGGGTGGTGGACCATTTAAAAAGAAAGAAGCGGTTAAAGCGTTAGATGATGTGAGTTTTTATATAAAAAGAAATGAAATTCTCGGACTTGTCGGAGAATCAGGGTGCGGAAAAACCACCTGCGGGAAACTGATTTTGCGCTTGATAAATCCTACCGCCGGCAGCATCTACTTTGATGGACATGATATCACTCATCTAAAACCAAAACAGATGAGTGAATTTCGCAAAAAAATGATGATTATCTACCAAGATCCCTATGGCTCCCTTGATCCGAGAATGACGATTGGTGCAGCAATCGCAGAACCGATAGAAGTCCATAAACTCGCTACAACAAAAGAAGAAAAAGAGAACAAAATCATTGAACTCATGGAAAAAGTAGGATTGACACCAGATCAAATAAACCGATACCCACACGAGTTTAGTGGAGGACAACGACAGAGGATCGGCATCGCACGAGCATTAGCCACAAATCCAATATTTATTGTCGCGGATGAGCCCGTATCTGCCCTTGATGTTTCTATTCAAGCACAAATCATTAATCTCTTGAAAGATTTACAAAAAGATTTTGGTTTAACTCTTCTGTTTATCACCCATGATCTCAGCGTCATAAAACATACCAGTGATAGGATTGCGGTGATGTATGCCGGGAAACTTGTGGAATTAGCGTCAAAACAGGATTTATTCCACGAACCACTACATCCCTACACAAGAGCGTTATTATCAGCAATACCAATCCCTGATCCAGAGTACCAAACAAAATATATCCCCTTAACTGGTGAGGTTCCCAGTCTTATCCACCCCCCGCCTGGTTGTCGATTTCACCCTCGCTGCACCGAGGCGAAACCAGAATGTTCACAGGTTGAACCAGAATTGCGGGAAGTAAAAAAAGATCATTTTGTCGCATGTTTCCCAACGTAGAGTACATCAAAAGAAATAATCGTCTGCTTATGTGATACAGAATTGATTATAAAAGGAAAAAGTAATTAACTAATAAATAATATATACTTTTAACTCATTCATTATAGAGATGGTGGAATAAAGAGGGAACATAATTATGAAAAGTTTTGAAAAGAAAGATATGAAGGCTGGTGTTCTAGCAATCTTGATATGCGCGATGTTTATTTGCATCGCATTTAGTGGATGTACACAACAGCAGCAAAACGGAACAACTGAAATAAAAAATCCAACAACGCTTGTGAGATATGACATTGCTGATGCGAAAACACTTGATCCAGCAGATGCGTATGATACTGCATCCTCTGAGCCAATCTTTTCGATCTACGACACACTCGTTACATATAAGGGAAACAATACATTGACGTTTTATCCTTCTCTTGCTACAGAATGGACAGTATCAAACGACTCATTAACATGGACATTTAAATTACGCCACAATGTAAAATTTTCCAATGGAAATGATTTCACCGCAGAAGATGTGAAATATTCTTTAGACCGAGTATTAACGATGGGCGCACCAGAATCGGGTGTGGACTGGATTCTTGGACAATGTATGGATACAAATAGCACCACCGTTATCGATGACTATACCGTTCAAATAAAACTTACAGATCCATATGGTGGATTTTTGTCTCTGATGCCATATACGGTAGCCGCGATTGTTGATAAAGACTACGTGGAGGCAAATGGTGGGGTTGTCGCAGGACAAGAAAATGTATGGATGAAAGAACATCCGATGGGAACCGGTCCATATATGCTTGACCATTGGACACGGGCGACGGAATTAGTCTTAAACAAAAATCCGAATTATTGGGGTGGCTGGGAAGGAAAACATGTCGATAAAGTTGTTCTCAAATATGCTGATGAAGCAGCAACACGGATTTTAGCGTTGAAAAATGGGGATGCTGATTTTGCCTATGTCCCCTATGCAAACCTCGAGGATGTCATCGGTGAGAAAGGAATTGTTGTACATCCCTTCAGCAGTTATGATGTTGCACTTCTTGCGATAAACACGAAAACAAGTAATAATAAGTATTTAGCAAATAGTGAAGTACGAAAAGCATTAAGTTATGCGTTCGACTATGATACAGCGATTGAAACTGCCTGGAATGGATATGCAACTAGACTAGCCGGAGCAATACCAATAGGGATGCCGTATTACGATACACAAAACGGTGGTCAACCCCTTTATAATTATGACCTGGTAAAAGCTGAACAAATACTTGACGCGGCTGGATATATTAAAAATTATGATTTAGATGGAACGATGTATCGGTTCAATGGAACAACAATACGACTATTCTATAACGCAGGGAATTCAGAACGAGAAATGATGGCAGTCACGTTCCGAGCAGCACTTGATGAAATCGGTATTCTTTCATCGATAATTGCGGAAGGATGGCCACAGCTTCTCCATCGAATGTATACGACAGACGACTGGGATACAATGTTTATTGGATGGGGACCAGATTATAATGATCCTGATGACTACATCGCACCTTTTATGGGCTCCGCTGATATTGATCAAGATACCTATAACACAGGATGGAAGAATGCAACCGTTGACGCGAAAATATTAGAAGGAAAATACTCAGCGGATACTGCAGTGCGAGCAGCTGCTTATAAAGCTGCATTCGACATCTACATTCAACAACCATCCTTCATTTTCCTCGTACAAAGAGCCTACATACGACCATGGAGAGATTGGGTACAAGGCTATTCATACAACCCAGTACGTGAATGGTACTACTACGATTACTACAAAGCGTACGAATAAAAACCATCTCTTTCTTTCTTTTTTTTAAATTATGAAAACATGGGAATTCATAGTCCGAAGACTACTACTTCTGATACCAGTCCTTATCGGGGTTACCATTATTACGTTTACCGTTTCCCATGTTATCCCTGCGGATCCTGCACGAGCCTTTGCAGGAGGACCAAAAGCACAACCTGATGTCATTGAACGTATCACAAAAGAACTTCATCTTAATGAACCAATCTGGGTTCAATATTTTTATTATTTGAATGATATTATTCATTTGAACCTTGGGAGATCCTACTTAGAAAGTCGACCCGTAACTGAGAGTCTTGGTCAATATTTCCCAGCAACGTTAGAACTGACAATTTTTGCCATGTTAATAGCAATTCCTCTGGGTATCGTAGGAGGGATTATTTCAGCGATACGACGAAATAAATTATCAGATCATATAACACGAATTATCGCGATTATTGGATATTCCTTGCCTATTTTCTGGTTAGCACTCATGCTGCAATATGCCCTTGCATATCAAATACCGATTTTGCCGTTAGATGGGCGTTTAGCAATCGGAATGAACGCACCATCAACTATTACAGGACTATATGTGCTTGATAGTATTCTAACCGGTAATATCAACACGTTAGGAGCTGCTTTATATCATCTCATCTTGCCAGCGTTCACGTTAGGATTTGCAACGCTTGCATTAATTCTTCGAATGACACGGTCTAGTATGTTGGAAGTCATGGGGATGGATTATATTCGTACGGGGAGAGCAAAAGGACTCTCAGAGCGAACGATTATCTATAAACACGCTTTGAGAAATGCCTTGATTCCAACAGTTACGGTCACCGGTCTAGCGTTTGGTGGGCTTCTCGGTGGTGCTGTACTAACGGAAACGATTTTCAATTGGCCGGGAATGGGACGATTTGCTGCACAAGCTGTTTTAGGCTTTGATTTCAATTCAGTAATGGGATTTACAATCCTCGTCGCAATTATTTATGTTGTAGCGAATCTTATTGTTGATGTCCTTTATGCGGTGATTGATCCACGAGTTCGACTCGGAGGTGGATAATATACGACCGCATGTTAAGGTTGTGGATGATTTCTTTAAAAAACATGAATCAAAAATTAAAGATCTAAGGTTCATGGTTCATCTCTTCCGAAAGAGTCTCTTATCGATGATTGGGTTGATATTGATTCTTATATTGATAATTGTCGCCTTATTTGCACCCTTGATCGCAAGTCAACACCCGTCGTATGTAAGAGTTAGTACTGACCAGGGTACAACAGTCACTGAAGAACGATGGGACATCTTTTTTGATCAAAAATTATTACCCCCTAGCACAGAACATTTTTTTGGGACTGATGACTATGGACGTGACATCTTTAGTATGATCGTCTATGGGTCTCAGACATCGTTCCGTATCTGTATTATCGTCGTCGCCATATCAACTTTAATCGGGATGATCCTTGGTGGGATCGCAGGATATTATGGTGGAGTCATTGATGAAATATTAATGAGAATCACCGATATCTTCCTCGCAATACCATACCTAATTTTAGCAATGGCAGTAACAGCAGCATTAGGACGAAGTATCGACCATATCATGGAAGCACTGATTATTGTCTGGTGGCCTACATATGCTCGTTTAATGCGAGGTCAAGTACTCGCAATCCGTGAACAACAATTTGTTGAAGCAGCGCGAAGCGTTGGTGCAAGTAACTCACGTATCCTCTTCCGTCATATCTTTCCAAATTCATTCGCACCACTACTGGTGGAAATCACATTAGATCTTGGAGCCGTGCTTCTCACAGCTGCCGGACTCAGTTTCCTCGGACTAGGAGCCTCTCCAGGGACCGCAGAATGGGGACTAATGATATCCTCCGGTCGAATCCATATGTTCCATGCCTGGTGGTACGTCACCTTCCCCGGCCTTGCAATAGTACTTGTTGTCCTTGGATTCAACCTACTTGGTGATGGCCTAAGAGATGTGACAGATCCAAAATTACGAAGGTGATTTCATAGAAACCGAACCGTTACTTAAGATAACAGATCTAAAAACCTACTTCTACACCTATGAAGGCATTGTCAAAGCATTAGAAGAAACCAGTTTCCAAATTTGGAAAGGAGAAACATTTGGGTTAATCGGTGAAACAGGTTGTGGTAAAAGTGTTACCGCACTCTC